>Ga0114931_10002302_pt1 | contig 24307 bp, 19 predicted proteins | sample 2SBtaG_FD_89579 | JGI IMG/M metagenome (GOLD analysis project Ga0114931, IMG submission 89579) | Deep subsurface microbial communities from Kolumbo volcano to uncover new lineages of life (NeLLi) - 2SBTROV14_V59a metaG | ecosystem: Environmental > Aquatic > Marine > Volcanic | place: Kolumbo... | reverse complement strand
GCGACGATACGATCCTGGGCGGCGCGGGCGACGACGCGATCGACGGCGGCGCGGGCGACGACGCGATCACCGCCGGCGCGGGCGCGGACCTGGTGTTCGGCGGCGCGGGCGACGATATCATCGACGGCGGCGACGGGGCCGACATCCTGTTCGGCGATCTTGGCGAGGCGACCCCGGAGGCGATCGCGAGCCTGCTGCCCGCCGTCGGCGGCAACGATCAACTCACCGGCGGGCTGGGCGACGATTTCCTCGTCGGTGGCTCGGGCGCGGACAGCCTCGCGGGCGGCGCGGGCGACGACGCGCTCCTCGGCGACCACGGGCGCATCACCCTCGACGGCGCGGGCGCGGTTCTCCGGGTCGAGAGCACGAATCCGCTCCAGGGCGGCGACGACGCGATCGACGGCGGCGACGGCAACAACGCGATCATCGGTGGCGCGGGCGCGGACGTCATCGCCGCCGGCGCGGGCGACGACGATATTCTCGGCGATCTCGGCTTCATCGCCTTCGCCGACGGGACGGCGGACGCCAACGATCTGGTCTCGACCGACGGCGAGATCGGCGGCGGGGACGTGATCGACGCGGGCGACGGCGACAACGCGATCATCGCCGGTCTCGGCGCCGACCGTGTCACCTCGGGCGCGGGCAATGATGCGATCCTCGGCGACCACGGCCGCATTACCCGCGACGACACGCGGACGGTCGAACGCATGACCGTCCTGTTCGAAACCCAGGGCGGCGACGACACCATCGCCACGGGCGACGGCGACGACGACGTGATCGGCGGCGCGGGCGGCGACGCGATCGCCACCGGCGCGGGCGACGACGCGATCGTCGGCGACGTCGGCGTCATCTCCCACGACGACGAAAGCCCCGACAACCACGACCTGTTCGCGACCGCCCCCGAAGTTGGCGGCAACGACACGGTCGACGCGGGCGACGGCGACGACGCGGTGATCGGCGGCGCGGGCGACGACCGGCTCGCGGGTGGCGCGGGGGCCGACGCGATCCTCGGCGACAACGGCCGCATCGCGCGCGACGCGAGCCACCGGGTCGCGCGCCTCGCCACCGGCTTCCCGGGCCAGGGCGGCAATGATGCGATCCTGGGCGACGCGGGCGACGATCTTCTGGTCGGCGGCATCGGCGACGATCGCATCGAGGGCGGCGACGGCAACGACGTCATCCTCGGCGACAACGGCATCATCGCGCGCGCCGGACCGGGCGGACCGTTCACCCTGATCACCACCAGCGACCCGCTTCACGCCGGCGACGACAACCTTTCCGGCGGCACCGGCGACGATATCGTGATCGGCGGCCAGGGGGCGGATCAACTGATCGCGGGCCTCGGGGCCGACATGGTGATCGGCGATTCGGGCCGGGTGATCTTCACCGCCTTGGGCGCTCCCGCCGTCATCGAGAGCATCGATCCGTTCCAGGGCGGCGCGGACCATCTCGACGGCGGGTCGGGCAAGGACTTCCTGATCGGCGGCTTCGGGCCCGACAGCTTCGTCGGCAACTCGGTCGACGACCTGCTCGCGGGCGACAACGCCCAGGTGACGCTGGTCGACGGCCGGGTGGTGCGCGTCGATACCTTTATCCAGGGCCCCAACGACCTGATCACCAATTCGGTCTTCACCCAGTTGATCGGCTTCCGCGCGGTCGAGGGCGGGTTGCCCCGGCGCGGCGGCGGCTTCGATCCCGGCGGCGCGACATTGGGGGGCGGCGGCATCTTCGTCCCGCCGGGAAGCGGTTTCGCGTTCTTCGGTCCTCCGCTGACGACCAATCCGCTGGGCGCGCCGTACCCGGTGTCGCTGGCGAGCGAGCGGGCCTTCGCCGACGTGCTCGGCGACCCCGACGGCGAGGAGGACGAAGCCATCCGTTTCGCCTCGACCCGCGCCCAGCTCGAGGGCCTGCTCCAGCTCGCGCTCGACGGCTGGGAGGAGATCGCGCCGCCGCCCGACGCCACGCCCGACCCGGATGCCGCGCCGAACGACGCCGCACCCGAGACCCCGGTGGAAGCGCCGCTTCTCGCGCGCGCCGAGATCCCGGCCGAGGGCGCGCCCGCGGGGACGGCAAGCGTCTGGGTGCTCGACGAGGCGAGCGGCGCGCTGGTCGCGGCCGAGACCGGCGACGCATGGGCGAACGAGCCCCCGGCTCCGCTTCTCGATCTCGCCGCGCCGCCTTCCGGCGATGCCGAGATCATCGCCTTCGATGCCTTGAACGCAACCCCGGCGGCGGAGACGCCGGTGGCGCTCTAACCAACCACCGCGCTTGGAGATCGGGTTGCAAGCCTTTCATTTCATTCGGCTTCAACCATTTTTAAGGCGGTCGCCCCCATGCTGTCGTAAGATTTGCGGGCGGTGCGGTGCCGCGAAACCCACCAGAAATCGGGACGGAAGATGAGCGAGAATCAGACAAGCGAGGCGCAATCGTCCGCGCGCGGCGAGACCCCCAAGGTCACCTGGGACGATTCGGCGATGCGGAGTTCGTACGCGAACGTCTGCACGGTTTCGGCGACGCGCGAGGAGGTGTTCATCCTGTTCGGCACCAGCCAGGCTTGGCAGTCGGGCCAGCAGGAGGTGACCGTGCGCCTGACCGACCGCATGATCCTCAGTCCCTTCGCCGCCAAGCGGCTGGCGACGCTGCTCGACGCCGTGGTCAAGGATTATGAGACCAAGCACGGCCCGCTCGCCTGACGGTGGCGTTTCGCGCGCCCGCGCCTGACCGCCCCCCGTCGCCATGACCCGCGCGAACGCCGGCCCGTCGATCGCATCCTCCCACGAGGCGGACGCGCGGTCGCGGCCGGCCGATGTCGCCTTCGCCGACCGCGATCTGTGGCGGCAGCTCGCCGAGGCCGAAAGCCGCGAGGCGTTCTGCCGGGGCTGGCTCGCGCTGCAATGCGCGATGATCGCCGACGCGCGTCTCGGGTTCGTCGCCCTCGGCCCCGCCGAGAGCGGTCCCTTCACTCCGGTCGCCGCCTGGCCCGCCGGACGCAAGCCGAGCGAGGCGCTCGCCGCCGCCGCCGAGCGCGCGCTCGCCGAGCGGCGCGGCGTGGTCGTCGAGCCCGCCGCCGACGACGATATCGATGCCGGCGCGCGGGTCGCCTATCCCATCCATGTCGAGGGCCGCCTTCGCGGCGTGGTCGCGATCGCGGTCGCGGCGCGGGCGCGCGCGGGCCTCCAAGAGGTCCTGCGCCAGCTCCAATGGGGCGCGGCCTGGTTCGACGCCTTGCTCGGCCGCGAGCGCGCCGACGACGACGCCCGCGCCCGGGCGCGTCTCAAGCAAGTGCTCGACCTGGTCGCGACCGCGCTGGAGCGCGAGGACTTCCAAGGCGCGGCCATGGGGGTCGTGACCGAGCTCGCGACTCGGCTCGGCTGCGACCGGGTGAGCCTCGGCATCCAGCGACGTGGCCGCGTCCGGGTCGTCGCCCTGTCGCATTCGGCCCAGTTCGGCGAGGAAATGAACCTGCTGCGCGCCATCGGCCAAGCAATGGACGAGGCAATCGACCAGCGAACGACGGTGATCTTCCCCGAGACCGGCGAAGGCGAGCCCCGGATCACGCGGTCGCACGGCGCGCTCGCCCGCGCCCACGGCTCGGGCGCGAGTCTCACGCTGCCTTTGTTCGTGGGCGCCAGGATCTTCGGCGCGCTCACCTTCGAGCGCCCCGAGGACCAGCCCTTCGATCGCGCGACGGTCGATCTGTGCGAGGGCGTCGCCGCCATGGTCGCGCCGATCCTGGACGCCAAGCGCGCCGCCGACCGCTCGCCGATCCGCAAGCTGGGCGACGCGCTCGGCCGACAGCTCGCGCGCCTGCTCGGTCCGCGCCACTGGGGGCGCAAGCTGTTCGCGCTCGTCGCTCTGGGCGCGATCGCCTTCTTCTCGCTCGCGACCGGCGAGTTCCGCGTGACCGGCAAGGCCAGGCTCGAAGGCACGCTCCGGCGCGTGATCGTCGCGCCCTTCGACGGCTATATCGCGACCGTGCGGGCGCGCCCCGGCGACCAGGTGCGCGCGGGCGCGGTTCTGAGCACCCTCTATGACGAGGACCTCAAACTCGAGCGCCTGCGCCTCAAGGGCCACCGTCGCCAGCTCGAGCGTCAGTACAACGACGCCATGGCCGCGCGGCGGCTGTCGGAAGCCAACATCGTCACCGCCCAGATCGCGCAGACCGACGCCCAGATCGAGGCCGCCGAGGCGCGGCTCGCGCGCACCCGCATCACCGCGCCGTTCGACGGCTTGATCGTCTCGGGCGATCTCAGCCAGTCACTCGGCGCCTCGGTCACGCGCGGGCAGGTGCTCTACGAGCTCACGCCGCTCGACGGCTACCGCGTGGTGCTGCGCATCGACGAGGGCGACATCGGCGCGGTCGAGGCGGGGCAAGGCGGCAACCTTTTGCTGACGGCGCTCCCCGACGAGCCGCTCCCCTTCGCAATCACCAAGATCACCCCGGTCTCGACCGCCGGCGACGGCCGCAACTTCTTCGACGTCGAGGCCCGCCTCGCCACGGTTTCCGAGCGCCTACGCCCGGGCATGGAGGGGATCGGCAAGATCGACGCGGGCGAGCGCAAGCTGATCTGGATCTGGACCTACAAGCTGGTGAACCGGCTGCGCGTCTGGGCCTGGACCTGGCTGCCGTGATCCACCGGACGCCGTGAGCGAGCCGCTGTTCAGCCCGTCCTGGTACCGGGTCGCGGCGCTGCGCCCGCGGCTTCGTAGCCACGCCCATATCTTTCGCCACGTCTATCGCGGCGAGCGCTGGTATGTCCTTCGGGACGACGCGAGCGGGCGCTTCCACCGCTTCTCGCCGCCGGCGCATACGGTGATCGCGCTGATGGACGGAAACCGCGGCCTCGACGAAATCTGGCGGCTCGCCTGCGCGCGCCTCGGCGACGACGCGCCGACCCAGGACGAGGTGATCCAGCTTCTCGCCCGGCTGCACGCGGTCGATCTCCTCAATTGCGACGTGCCGCCCAACATCGCCGAGCTCGCGCGACGCGAGGGCCGAATGCGGCGACGACGGCGAATCGCCCGTTTCCTGAGCCCGCTCGCCGTGCGCCTGCCGCTGCTCGATCCCGACCGCTTTCTCGACCGCGCGATCCCCTTCCTGCGCCCCCTGTTCGGCCCCCTGGGCGCGACGGTCTGGCTCGCGGTGATCGGCTGGGCGGTGATGCTCGCCGTGATCCATTGGCGGGAGCTGACCGCCAATGTCACCGACCGGGTGCTGAGCGCGGAAAGCCTGGTGCTGCTCGCGGTTCTCTTTCCCCTGGTCAAGGTGGTCCACGAGTTCGGCCACGCCTTCGCGACCAAGGTCTGGGGCGGCGAGGTCCACGAGATGGGCGTGATGTTCCTGGCGCTGATGCCGGTGCCCTATGTCAACGCCTCGTCGGCCTCGGCGTTCCGCGAGAAGCACCGGCGCATGATCGTCGGCGCGGCCGGAATGCTGGCCGAGCTGTTTCTCGCCGCGCTCGCGATGTTCCTGTGGACCCGCATCGAGCCCGGCACGGTCCGCGCCGGGGCCTACAACGTGATGCTGATCGCGGGCGTGACGACGATCCTGTTCAACGCCAACCCGCTGGTCCGCTTCGACGGCTACTATATCGTCTCGGACCTTCTCGAGATTCCCAACCTTTCGAGCCGGGCCATCCGTTATCTCGGCTATTTGATCCAGCGCTACGCCTTCGGCCTCGACGAGGCGGCCTCGCCCGTCATGGCGCGCGGCGAGGCGCCCTGGCTCGGCGTCTACGCGTTCGCCTCGTTCGCCTATCGGGTCGTGATCGTTTCGACGATCGTGTTCTATGTCGCGACCAAATACTTCTTCGTCGGCGTCGTCATCGCGCTCTGGGCGCTCATGGCGATCCTCGTCCTACCGATGGTGAGACACGTGCGCTTCCTTCTCTTCGGCCCCCAGCTTCGACATCGTCGCGGGCGCGCGCTCGCGGTGATCGGCGCGACGCTCGCCGCCCTCGGCGCGGCGCTCTGGCTCGTGCCCGCGCCCTTCGCCACCCTGGCCGAGGGGGTCGTCTGGATCCCCGAGCGCGCGATGGTGCGCGCCGGCGCCGACGGCGAAATCCTCCGACTCGTCGCCCGGCCCGGCGACACGGTGCGCGCGGGCGAGCCGCTGGTGATCGCCGAGGACCCGGCGCTCGCCACCCGGGCGCGAACGCTCGCGGCGCGGGTCGAGGAGCTCGCCCGCCGACGCGAGACCCTGCTGGTCGAGGACCGGGTCCAGGCCGAGATCGCCCGCGAGGCGCTGGAGACCGCGAAGGCGCAGCTCGCCTGGGCGCGCGCGCGCCAGGACGAGCTGGTCGTGCGCAGCCCGGCCGCGGGCCGCTTCCTGGTCGTGGACCCCCAGGACCTGCCCGGCCGCTTCGTCCGCCGGGGCGAGCTTCTCGGCTATGTGGTCGACCCGGCCGAGGCGACGGTGCGCGTGGTCGTGCCCCAGGACACGGTAACCCTGGTGCGCGAGCGCACGCGCGGCGTTTCGGTGCGGCTCGCCGAGGACGTCTGGACCGCGATCCCGGCGCGGATCGCGCGCGAGGTCCCGGCGGCGACCCAGCAGCTTCCCAGCCTCGCGCTCAGCACCGAGGGCGGCGGCGGCATCGCCCTCGATCCCCAGGGAGGGGCGCGCGGCAAGGCGTTCCAGAGCCATTTCACCTTCGACCTCGCGCTCGACGCCGGAGCGGGGATCGAGCGCTACGGCGAGCGCGCCTTCGTGCGCTTCGACCATGGCCGCGAGCCGCTGGCGCGGCAATGGTTCCGCCGCCTGCGCCAGCTTTTCCTGCGCGCGTTCGATGTCTAGGGCATTCGCCGTTCACGCGCCGGCCGAGGGGGTCCACGACGAGCGCCGGGAGGACGGCGGACCCGCGCCCTCGCTTCTTCCCGCGCTGCCGCCGGCGCGGCCCTTCCTGCGCGCCCGCGCCCGGGCGATCGCGACCGACGCCGAACGCGCGATGGAAGGCCTCGCGAGCCTGGCCGACGACGCGCTCCGAGACGCTGCGCGCAATCTCGGCGCGACGCTGCGCGCCCGAGGCTTTCATCGCGCAGCCTGCGCCGAGGCGCTCGCGCTTGTCGCCGAGGCCGCGCGCCGCGCGCCGGGGCTGAACCCCGGGCGCGACACGCTGATCGCCGCCGCCGCGATTCTCTCGGGCGCGGTCGCCGAAGCGGATATCCGCGCCGACCCCGGGCTCGCCGCCGGGCTCGCCGCGACGGTCGCGGCGCTCGCCGGGGTGCCGGTTCATGTCGTCGCGCCGGGCGATGCGCCGGCGGCCGAGGACCACGCGCGGCTCGCGCCGCTCTATCGCCGGCTGGGGCTGGGCGGCGCGCGGATCACCGCCGATCTCTCGCCCAAGGCGCGTCGCGCGGCCTATCGCGCGGCGATCGTTCACGCGCCGGTCCGCCAGCTTGTGCTCGATTATCTGCGCGACCGGCTGGCGCTGGGCGCGGATCGCGGGCCGCTCCATCGCCGGCTCGAACGCCTGGGTGGCGAGCCGGCGCGGCAACTCGCGCTGCGCGGCCTTCATCTCGCGATCGTGACCGAGGCCGATGCGATCCTGATCGACGGCGCGTTCTCGCCGATCTCGGTCGCCGCAAGCAACGCGACGGGCGACGAGGAGCGGCTGGCGCGCGAGGCGCTCGACCTCGCCGACGCGCTCGCCCCGGGCACCGATTACCTGGCGGACGCGGGCGACGGCGCGCCCGCGCTGACCGACCGGGGCCGCGCCCGGCTCGCCGCCCGGGCGCGCGATCTCGGCCCCCTTTGGGCGGCGCCCGCGCGGCGCGAGGAGTGGGTCGTGGACGCGCTCGCCGCGCGCCATCTGTCGCGTCGGGAAGAGCATTACCGGATCGCCGACGGCCGTCTCGACCTGGCACCCGGCCACGGCCTCGCGCCGGCGCATGCGCGCCGCTTGCGCCAGTTGCTCGAGGTCCGCGAGGGGCTCGCCGTCACCGCGCCCGGCGACCCGCTCGCGCGGCTCACCCATCGGCAGTTCTTTCGCCGTTATCTTCGGCTCGCGGGCGTCGCCGTCACGGCGCGCGAGGCGGCGGCCGATTTCCGCGCGCTCTACCGGCTTCCCGTGGTCGCCGCGCCGACCTCCCGGCGACCGGTCGGGCGACGCGTCTTTCCCACCTCCGAGGCGCGCGAGACCTATCTCGTCGCGCGGATCGGACGGTTGCGCGCGGCGGGTCGGCGGGCGGTCGTCTGCCTGCGCCGGGCCGAGGCGGCCGAACGCCTCGCCGATCTTCTCGCCGCCGCCGGCATCGAGGCCATCCGGCTGGGGCCGGGCGCGCCGACCCGGCCGCGCGGCGGGGACCACCCCTCCTCGCCGCTCATCGTCCATGCCCCGGGGCGCGAGGCGGCGATCCGTCTCGCCCGCTTTCTGAACGGCGCGCCGGCGGTCGCGCTGATCGTCGCCGAGCCCCCCGACGAGCGCCGGAGCGCGCGCGCGCTCGCCGACTGCGCCGGCGCGTCGGGAACGGTCGAGATCGTCGCCGCGCTCGACGACGATCTGCTGGCCGCCGCCCGCGCGACCATCCTTGGCCGCATCGCCGCCCGGGCAGTCGTCGGCGATAGGCCGTTCGCGACCGCGCTCGCCTTCCGCGCGCTCGCCCGCGGCCGGCGACGGATCGAGCGCGCCCGGGCGCGACTGCGCCGCGACCGCCGCCGGATCGAAACCCAATGGGCCGACGCGCTCGCCTTCTCGGGCCCCTCGGAATGACCGCCCGCCACGGATAAGGAGCCATGCCGAACGTCAAGACCTCCCTGATTCTCGCCCTCGCCGTCGCAATCGTCGCCCCGTCCGCGCGGGCCGCGCCGCCCGCCGAGTTCGACTGTCTGCTCGTGCCCCACGACGAGATCACGCTCGGCAGCCCGGTTCCCGGCGTCGTCGAGATGCTCAAGGTCCGCGAGGGCGATTTCGTGAAGAAGGGCGCGGTGATCGCGCGGCTCGAATCCTCGGTCCAGAAGGCCGACCTCGAACTCGCCCGGGCGCGCGCCGAAAGCGACGTCGAGATCCGTCTCAAGACCGCGCGGCTCGACTACGAGACCCGGCGCGGCGAACGCAACCGGCGCCTGTTCGAGAAGAACCTTCTGTCGGCGCAGGAGCTCGACGACATCGACGCCGACCGGACGACCGCCGAGCTGGAATTGGAACAGGCGCGCGAACGCCAGGCGATCGCCCGGCTCGAACTCCGCCGCGCCGCGGCGATCTACGCCCAGCGCTCGATCAAGAGCCCGGTCTCGGGCGTCGTCGTCGAACGCTTTCTCTCGCCCGGCGAGTTCATCGAGCAGAACCGGATCGTCAAGATCTCGCAGCTCGACCCGCTCGACGTCGAGGTCTTCCTGCCCGCCCCCCTGTTCGGCGCCGTCGCGCCCGGCATGACCGCCGAGGTCTGGCCCGACGAGCCCGTCGACGGGCCGATCATCGCCACCGTCAAGCGCGTCGACCGGGTGATCGACGCGGCGAGCGCGCGCTTCGGCGTGCGCCTCGAACTGCCCAACCGGAACAGCCGCATCCCCGCCGGGCTTCGCTGCCGGGCGCGCTTCGAGATCGAGTAAACCAGGTTCGGAGCCCGATCCGCTCAGCCGGCGTTTTCCTCTCCCCCCAAGGGAGGGAGAATCGGGGCGCGGCCTCGAACCAAAAGCCCTCCTTCTCTCGGCGAGGGAGGGTTGGGTAGGGGTGAGAATGCTGGGAAGAGTGGACCGGGGACGCGAAAAGCGTCATTCAATCAAAGGGAATCGGTCTCAGTTCGCCTGCTTGCGGCGGTCGATCTCGGCGCGCACGATCGAAAGATCGGTGCCATCCGGCGCTTCCGCGACGAGCCGCTCGAGCACTTCGGTGCGCAGGCGGCGGACCAGCACGTCGCGCCAGCGCGCGAGTCGGCGTCCATCGGCCAGAAGCGCGCGCAGGCGCGTCGCGTCGTCGGCGATGCCGGGGTGGTTGTCGGCGCGATAGACCCGCTCGACCCCGGCGAGCGCCTTGCCGTCCTCGGCGATCGCCGCGAGGGTGCGGTCGAACCGCCGGCGCTGGTTCAGCATGACCATGAGCGTGGCCGCGAACTCGTTGAGCCGCGCGTCGTCGCCCGCGCCCGGATCGTCCCAGCGCGCCAGGAGATCGGCGCCCGCCGCGCGCACGGCCGTGAATAGAACCAGCGATCCGACCTGCCCGCGATCGGGGATCGCGCGCATCAAGGCCTCGACGTATTCGAGACACAGCTCGACCCCGCCGTTGGAGCGCGCCGCGGTCTTGGTCCCGCAACGAACCGCCGAGATCGCCGGCGGCTTGTCGATGAACAAACCCGCGAGCTCACGCGAAAGCCGCTCGAGCTCGCGGGACAGCGGCGGACCGCCCGCGCGGGCCTTGAGCGAAACCCTGACTTTGCGCGCCTCCCCGCCCGCGCGATTGTCGAGCACCAGGAAATAGTTCGAGCTCTTAGGGATGACGAAGGCGAAGGCGAGCGCGTCGCGCACCCGACCGGCGAATAGCGCATCGCGCGCGAGGGTTCTGTTCTTGAGCGCGGCGGCGTCGACCACGAAAATGCGGATATCGCCATCGGTGACGACCCGGGCAGCGACCCGCGCGCCCGCGGGCATGTTGCGCAGCCGAACGCCGCGCAGCGACTTGGCGGGCAGATTGACCACCGTCTCGGCGCTGACCTCGCCGCTCGACCGGGATTTCGCCGGGGCCGCGACCTGGGCGCGCGCCGTCGAAACGCCCCCCCAAAGGCCGGGCGCGGCGACGACGCCGACGATCGCCAAGACGAACAAGATCAGTCGCATGTGGTTCCTCCTTGAACGCCTTGGAAACGCCCGGGAAACGCCCGGGAAACGCCTGGGCCAAGCGGTCTCGGGGCACGGGCCGGCCACGCAGTCGGGGGCGGGCCAGTCTTACCATGCGCCCGCTCCGGGAAAAAGCGCCGGCCCGGAAACCGCCATCCTGAAAACGCCCGAATTAAGCACTCGGAATCCTTGGCGAAATTCCCTGACCAACGATTAACGCCGGCCGGGGGCGAGCCCCGTCGCGGCTGTTGCCGAAGGTAACTTTCCAAGTTATATTAGGGGCTTAATAATCATCCTGGATATCGTTGCAGCTATTTCCAAGATCGTCCAGGGGTCCGGATACGGGTTGAATGCTCGATCGTCGCGATGGCATCGCGAAAGGGGCGGGGGAGAAATCATAGTGAGATCGATATTTTTCGCGGGCATGGCGCTCGCGCTTACGGCGGTTGCGGGCGGAAGCGCATTCGCCGCTTCCAGCCTGATCGAGGTTTACGAGCTCGCGCTCGCCAACGACAGCCAGCTCAGGGCGGCCGAGTTCAAGCGACGCGCCGACCAGCGGGCGTTTCCGCAGGCGATCTACGCCTACCTGCCACGCGCGGTGTTCCAGTCCGATTTGATGCGCACGCGCCAGGACGTGATCACCAGCGACAATACGGTGTTCGCGACCGGGCAGACGACCTTCGACACCACGACGCTCAGCTTCAGCATCACCCAGCCGATCTTCAACTACGAGACGATCTCGCGGATCTCCCAGGCGCGCGAGATCGATCGCCAGGCCGTGGCCGAGTTCGCCGCCACCGGCCAGGACCTGATCTTGCGCACGGCCCAGGCGTATTTCGTCGTTCTCGCGGCCTCCGACGGCGTCGCCTTCGCCGAGGCCGAGCTCGAGGCGATCAAGCAGCAGCTCGACCTCGCGCGCGAGCGCCAGCGCGCCGGGCTCGCGACCTTCACCACGGTCAGCGATATCGAGGCGCGCCACGAGTTCGCGCAATCTCAGGTGATCGACGCCAGGAACGAGCTCGCGGACGCGCGCGAGGCGCTGCGCGAGATCGTCGGCGAGCACATCGCCGAGATCGCGCCGCTCGGCGACACCCTGCCGCTGGTCAAGCCCGATCCCGCCGATATCGGAGCCTGGGTCGAGGCGGCGCTGACCAGCAACCTGTCCCTGCGCGGACAGCGCCACGCGGTCGAGGTGGCGCGGCGCGAGGTTTCGGTGCAGCGCGCCTCGTCCTACCCGACGGTCGATCTGGTCGGCACCTTCAACCACCAGGAGACCGATGGCAGCCTGTTCGGCGGCGGCAGCACGACCGAGGACGCCAACGTGATGCTGCGCTTCCGGGTACCCTTGTTCAATCCCGACGGGATCGGCTATCCCTCGCGCGCGGCGCGCTACCGCTACCGCCAGGCGGTCTACGACCTCCGCACCCAGGAGCGCCAGGTCGAGCGCGAAACCCGCGCGGTCTACAACCGCACCGTGGGGAGCATCGCCAAGGTGACGGCGCTCGAGAAGTCGGTCGCGTTCCAGAAGATCGCGCTCGAGGAAAGCGTCGTCCGCTTCAAGGCCAATATCGCGACCAGCCTCGACGTTCTCGACGCCCAGCGCGACCTTTACCGCGCCAAGCGGAACCTGGCGCGCGCGCGATACGACTACCTGCTCGGCGTACTGCGATTGAAGCAGCTCAACGGCTCGCTCGGCGAGCCCGATCTGGAACGGGTCAACGCGCTTTTGGAAATGCCCTGAGGACTAGCCGCGGTCGAGACCGACGGGAACCTCGCGTCCGGCGGGGCGCGTGGCGGTCGGGGCCTGGACGCGGGCGGAAACGCGCGCGGCCCAGTTCTCGTACCAAGCGCGCGAGACCGCGCCGATTCGACGATAGCCTTCGTCGGTGAGCACGTGCCGAGCGTTGCAGCGACGCTGGACCGGCGAGGCGCTGAGATCGATCCGGAAGCCGTTCGACAGCACCGCCTCGACCATCTTCATGGCGCCCTCGCCGACGATCTCAATCCGCGTCATGCCGCCATTGGCGGTATAGAGCCGGATTGAGTTGCCGTCGCGCTCGATCCGCGTATAGACGTCGCGGGTAATATCGACCTGATCGCCGCCGACATAGACGACCGAGGTCGCGCCCTCGTAGCGCGAGAAATAGCGCGTGCAGTCGGCGCCCCAGTCGCCGGCGAGCATCGCCGGCACGCGTGCCTCGCCGGCCAAGACGGGCGCGGCGCCGGCCAGGGCGCCAATGACGAAAGCCGCGAGCGCCATCATGGCGGCGTGGGGCGGCGTCGAGATCCGATTACCATACATGGTTCTTCACCCCGGCAGGATTGCGAACCCGCGAGATATAGCGCCCAAATGTCAACTTTCCCTTACCCGGCCCTTTCGGACGGGGGCGCGGCCGGGAGCGATTCGCGCCGAAAAAGACGTCCCCTCCACAACCGGAGGTCCGGGTCACGCTTCATCCGGGCGCGCGGGCTATGCTAGGCTTGGGCCGGGAAAATCGGGAGCAACGTCGAAAGGGAGACGTCATGCGGACCATGGCGAGGAAAACCACCGAAATTCTGGCGAAAATCCTGGGCGCGCTCGTTTTCGCCGCCGTTCTGGCGACGGGGCCGGCGTTCGCGGGCGGCTTCAAGCTGACCAGCGCCGAATTCGCCGACGGCGACTATCTCGGCAACGAGCAGGTGTTCGCCGGCTTCGGCTGCGCGGGGCAAAATGTCTCGCCGTCGCTGAGCTGGAACGACCCGCCCGCGGGCACGAAGTCCTTCGCGGTCACGGTCTACGACCCCGACGCGCCGACGGGAAGCGGTTGGTGGCACTGGGTGATCGCCAATCTCCCGCCGGCGACGCGCGGCATCGCCAAGGGCGCGGGCACCAAGGAGGGCACCGGCCTTCCCGAGGGCGCGGTCCAGGTGCGCACCGACTTCGGCGCCCCGGGCTATGACGGCCCCTGCCCGCCCAAGGGCGACCACCCGCACCGCTATCTTTTCACGGTCTACGCGCTGGACCTGGAAAAGCTTGACGTAACCGCCGAGTCCTCGCCCGCGCTGGTCGGCTTTTACCTGAACTTCCACACCCTCGCGAAGTCTTCGCTCATGGGCCTGTACAAGCGTTGAGATCACCATGCGGGTCACGCGACGACGGGTTCTCGAAGCGGGGGCGTTGTTGCCCGTGATGGCGGCGGCGGGCGGAATCGCGCGGGCAAGGGCGACCGACGAGCCAAGCGCGATCCTGCTCGCCGCGCCGCCGGTTCACGACGATTATTACCGCGAGCGACGACGTGAAATCCTAGACTTCCATGTGGGCTTCGCCCGCCGGGCCGAGGAGCGCGAACCGGTGCTGGTGATCACCGACGCGGCGAGCAAGCGCGAATTCGGCGACCGCCTGGCCCCGGGGCGAACCCTCGCCGGGACCGCCGCCGATATCTGGCTGGTGGATTTCGCCCCGGTCCAGGCCGCCGGTCGACTGGTCAAGTTCGTGCATCGCCCCAACTATCTCGATAACGCGACCGGACGTTGGATCGACCGCTGGTTCCGGCGCTGGTTGGAGGAGATCGGGATCGAGTTCCGGACGCTCGACCTGGTGCTCGACGGCGGCAATCTGGTTTACGACGGCGCAAGCCAAGCGGTGGTGACCGAGCAAGTCCTGGTCGACAACCGGGGCGAGCGCGCCGAGACACTACGCGACGATCTGAGGCGCGCGCTGGGGCTCGACCGCCTCGCCGTCATCCCGCGCGAGCCTGGCGATATCACCGGCCACGCCGACGGCATGGTCAAGTGGCTGCATCCCGGCCTGCTCGCGGTCTCGAGTTATGACGAACCGCTGCGCTCGAAGGTTCTGGGAGCGCTTTCGCGTGATTTTCCGGGCGTCGAACTGATCGAGGTGCCCTATGCGCCGACCCAGGGCCTATGGCGCGGCTGGCCCACGGCGAGCGGCGATTACGTCAACGCGCTCACCACGGAGCGGGCGTTCTACATGCCGGTTTACGGCCTACCCGCCGACGACGCGGCGGTCGCGGCCTTCACCCGCATCTCGACGCGTGAGGTCGTCGCGATCGATGCATCCGGGGTTTCCGTCATGGGGGGCGCCGTGCATTGCCTGAGCTGGTACGTCACGGGCGAGCCGGCCGCGCGTCTGCTCGCCGCTGCGACATAGCGCCCCCGTCCCGCCGATATCCGGCGCCGACAACCTCCGTTTAAGCCTTTCGTGTCAGGCTCGGGCCATGTTCGCGCCCGGAACCGGCCGATCCGTGTTGGCCGCCCCAAAATCGGTGGCGGCGCGCCTGCGTCCGGAAGGGCTGATCTGGGCGATTGCCGCCGTTCTGCTGGTGATCGGCTTCGGCGGGTCGTCGCTGGTCGGCAACATGCAGAACGACGACCTGACGCGGCTGGTCGAGGCGCGCGACCTGGTCGATGGCGCGCCCTGGCTCGACCTCACCCAAAAGCGCCTCGACCCGCCCGAGGGCACGCCCATGCACTGGTCGCGGCTGGCCGATCTGCCGGTCGCCGGGCCGCTGTTCCTGCTGCAACCGCTCGTCGGCCGGGTGGGCGCGGAAACCCTCGCCCTGACGATCGCGCCGCTGGCGCTGCTGCTGCTCGCCATGACCGCCGTCGCGGCGACCGCCGGACGGCTGAGCGAGAGCGCCTGGGCGTGGCCGGTCGCCGCCGTCGCGCTGCTCTCCGCCGCGCCCGTGCTCACGCGCTTCATGCCCGGACGGATCGATCATCACGGCCTTCAGATCGCGCTCGCGCTGGCGATGCTCGCGCTGGTGGTCGCCGCCCTCGCCCGCCGCGCGGCCGCCGGAGCCAGAGCGCCCGCCGCCGGCGCGGGCATGCTCGGCGCTCTCTCGCTCGCCGTCGGGCTCGAAAGCCTGCCCTATCTGCTCGCCGGGGCGGCGAGCCTGGGGCTCGCCTGGGTCGTCCTCGGCCGGCGGGCGCACGCGGAGCTGCTCGCCTTCGGCGCGGCGCTTGGGCTGACGCCCGCGTTCCTGTTCCTCGCCACCACCCCACCCGCCGCCTATCTCGCGCCCGCCTGCGACGCGCTCTCGATCGTTTATGTCGGCGCGGCGGGCGCAGGTGGCGCGGGCCTGGTCGCCCTCGCCCTCGCCACATCCCGGCTCGCCACCCCGGCGCGACGGCTGGGCGCGGCGCTCGCGGTGGCGGCGCTTGCCGGGGCGATCCCGATGCTCGCCTACCCCCAATGCCTCGACGGCCCCTACGGCGCGGTCGATCCAACCCTCGCGCGCGTCTGGCTCGACAACGTCCGCGAGGTCCGGTCGATCCCGGCGACCTGGGCGAGCGCCCCCGATACCGTCGCGGCGATCCTCGTCTTCCCGCTCATGGGGCTGGTCGCGAGCGTCGCCGCCTTCGCGGCCCATAGCGACGAGCGCCGGCGCGGTTGGAGCGCGGTGCTGGCGTTCCTACTCGCCGCCCTCGCCGTGACCTGGTGGCAGATCCGGGGCGCGTCCTTCGCCAACGCCTTCGCCGTGCCCGGGGTCGCCTGGGCGCTCGTTCAAGGCGCGCGGCGCGCGAGCGCCCTCGATTCCCGCCCGCTTCGGATTATCCTGCTGATCGGCCTTCCCGTGATCGGCAACGGCCTGTTCGCGCCGACCCTGGGGGCGCGGCTTCTGGCCGCGCCGGGCGCGCAAGCGGCGACGCTCGCAAGCGTCGCCAGGGAAGCGGCGTGCAGAAGCCCGGAGACCCTGGCGCCGCTCGCCCGGCTCGCGACCGGAGTCGCGATCGGGATGATCGACCTCGGCCCCGCGCTTCTCGCCCGCACCCCCCACGCCGTGCTCGCCGCGCCCTATCACCGCGACGGCCGCGGCAACCGGGACGCGGTGCGCGCCTGGATGGGCGACGACGCCACCGCGCGCGAAATCGCGCGCCGGCGCGGGGTCGACTATTTCGTCCTCTGCCCGGCGCTGCCCGAGCTCCGGGTCTATCTCGAGAACGCCCCCAACGGACTGATGGCGCGGCTGGTCGCGGGCGGGACGCCCGACTGGCTGTCTCCGGTCGCGCTGCCGCCGGAAAACCCGCTGCGTCTTTACCGGGTGAACCTGGCGGGAGCCGGCGACTAACGCCCCGCCGCGTAGGGGGCGAACCAGCCGAGGCCGGCCTCGGTGCACGCCGCTGGAACGTACTCGCAGCCGATCCAGCCGTCGTAGCCGATGCGGTCGAGAAAGCCGAACAGGAAGGGATAGTTGATCTCGCCGCTGCCGGGCTCGTGGCGACCCGGGTTGTCGGCGATCTGGAGATGCGCGATCCGCGCCAGGTTCTCCTCGATGGTCCGGGCGAGGTCCCCCTCCATGATCTGCATGTGATAGACGTCGTACTGGAGCCAGAGGTTGTCCGAGCCGACCTCGTCCATGATCGCGAGCGCCTGGCGCGTGCCGTGAACGAAGAAACCCGGGATGTCGCGGGTGTTGATCGGCTCCATCAAGAGGCGGATACCCGCGCGCGCGAGCGCCTCGGCGGCGAAACGCAGATTGTCGATCAGCGTCGCGCGTAGCCGGTCCGCATCAATGCCCTCGGGGGCGATCCCGGCCAGGCAGTTGACCCGCTCGCAGCCGAGCGCGGTGGCGAACTCGATCGCGCGGCCGACGCCGTCCTGGAACTCGCCGACCCGATCGGGCAGGCAGGCGATTCCGCGCTCGCCCGCGCTCCAGTCGCCGGCGGGCAGGTTGTGGAGCGCCTGGACGAGGCCGTGGGCTTCGAGCCGCTCGACCAGCGCGCCCTTGTCGAAGTCGTAGGGAAAGAGATACTCGACCCCGCGAAAGCCGGCCCGGGCCGCGGCCTCGAAGCGATCGAGAAAATCATGTTCCTGGAACAACATGGTGAGATTGGCGCAGAACTTCGGCATTTTCGGGCCTCCCCTCCCGATGTCGGTCCGCCGTGGGATCACCCCTCGACGACGAGCGGCTCCGGCAGATGGTCGAGGCGATAGATATCGCAATTCCCATCGCCCGTCTCCCCCTCGGCTCCCCGATCGATGACCAGGAACTCGGCCCCCTCCGCCAGGGCGATCAGCGGATGATGCCAGACCCCGCGCCGGAGGTTCACGCCCTGGCGTCCGTCGGTGCGAAAGGCGCGGACGCTTTCCGCGCGCGGCGTCTCGCCCGGTGGGGCGACCACCACCAGAAACGGCTCGGACCCCAGGGGAAAGAAGGCCTGGCTCGACAGCGGGTGTCGTTCGAGAAGCCGAAGCGCGAACGGCGGCGTCCAGGCGCGGCTGCGGAACAGGCTGACCAGGGGCCGTCCGCCGGCCTCGGTCAGATCGAGCGTCGCGAGATCGTGGAAGCGCGCGCACATGCCGTCGTTGATCTCGAAGCGCCGCGCGCCCCGGGCCTCGATGACGTCGCCGAAGGGGACGAAGGCCGCCTTGGTCAGGGGCGCGGAGCGGAGAATCACGGTGCGGCGTCGCGGGCGAGGCGCGCGAAGATTCGCAGCCGGCTGATCCCGCCGTCGGGAAAGATGTTGAGCTTGACGTGGCTGACCGCGCCGGTCGCGTGGATCGCCGCGCCCTCGAAGACGTGGCGGCGGTCGGCTTCGAGCTTTTGCGGGGCCATGATCTCGTCCCAGAACAGCGCCTGGGCGATCACGGATTTGTCGGTGCCCTCGGCGACCAGCGCCGCCTGCAACGAGCAGCGGTCGGGGTAGTTGCCCTTGAAATGCGCGGTGTCGACCTCGACTCGCTCGATCAGCCCCGGCGCGCCCAGCTTGACGATGATCCAGTCGTTGCCCGGCTCGCGGCGGCGGCGCGTCTCCCAGCCGTCGCCCATGTCGCGGCCGCGCCCCTCGGTCAGGATCGCCCAGGCGTCGCCGTAATGGGCGTCGTTGTAGCCGACGACCCGCCCGCCGTTGACGATCGACGACAGCTCGACCAGCGCGCTCGGGTCGTGACCCGACCAGTCGCGGATCGGTTCGCCGTAGACGCGCAGCCGCGCCACCCCGCCGTCGGGATGGATATGCAGCCGCAGATGGTTGTAGGCGCCCGGATCGGCGACCGCGATCAGGTGATGCGAATCGCCCGCGAGCGCGGTCGCCGGCACGAGCTCGGTCCAGGCGGCGTCGGCGCCCGGCGCGCCATCGGACAGGCAGGCCTCGATCGAGGCGGCGGGCGGAAAATTGCCGGTGAAATGGCTGGTGTCGATGTCGACCGCCCGGATCACGCCGGTCACGCCCAGGCGGACGAGGCAATGGTCGTGGCCCGCGCCGCGCCGACGCCGGGTCTCCCAGCCGTCCATCCACTTGCCGTGATCGTCGAACTTGTCGGCGATGAAGACCGGCGGCGCGTCGGCGAGCATCCGCGCGGCGGGGGCGAAGAACTCGTCGGTCGCGGCCAGCACCTCGGCCCCCAGGCGGGGCGAGGCGAGATTGATGGCGCTCCGCGCAAGCGCCGCGAGCGCGTCGTCCCCAAGGGTCGTCGTCATTCGGAGCTTCCGTCGAAGGGGTGGCGGTCGCGCCAATGGCGCGCGATATCGACACGGCGACAGAACCACACGTCGTCATGGCCGAGCGCATGGTCGAGGAACCGTTCGAGCGCCGCGATCCGCCCCGGCCGCCCGACCAAGCGGCAGTGCAGGCCAACCGACATCATGCGCGGGGTTTCCGCGCCCTCGGCGTAGAGGGTGTCGAAGCTGTCCCTGAGATAGGCGAAATACTGATCGCCCGAATTGAACCCCTGCGACGTCGCGAAGCGCATGTCGTTGACGTCGAGCGTATAGGGCACGACCAGATGCGGCTTGCCATCGACCCGCACCCAGTAGGGCAGATCGTCGTTGTAGGCGTCGGCGTCATAGAGAAAGCCGCCCGCCTCGACGACCAGGCGGCGCGTGTTGGGTCCGTTGCGCCCGGTGTACCAGCCGAGCGGGCGCGCGCCGGTCAGGCGGGTGATGATCTCGATCTCCTTCTCGACATGGGCGCGCTCGATCTCCTCGGACGTGTCGCGGTAGTCGATCCAGCGATAGCCGTGGCTCGCGATTTCGTGGCCCGCCGCCATCGCCGCCTCGGCCACCGCCGGGTTGCGCTCGAGCGCCATGGCCACGGCGAACAGCGTGAGCGGAACGCCTTTGCGCGCAAACAGGTCGAGCAGCCGCCAGACACCTACACGGCCGCCGTACTCGTAGATCGATTCCATGTTGAGATGACGTCGGCCCGGCCAGGGCTCGGCGTCGACGATCTCGGAGAGGAAGGCTTCCGACGCCGCGTCGCCGTGGAGAATGCAGTTCTCCCCGCCCTCCTCGTAGTTGAGGACGAACTGCACCGCCAAGCGCGCGCCCCCGGGCCAGTCCGCCCGGGGTGGATGCGCGCCGTAGCCGATCAGATCGCGTGGGTAGGTGCTCTCCATCGCCGGCTCCGTCCTTGGTCGCCCGCCCGTACTGTAGGCGGCCATGTACACAATATCAAAGACTCATCCCGCCCCCGTTTTCGGTCTATTTCCGGAGTAAATCAACGCTGGCGGTGGAAAACGCGCGTCATTGGCGGTGGGATTGTATGCAATCCATGCTACCGTTGCCCCCGGATCGCGTTTCGAAAACGGGATAGGGGGCGGCCGCATGGAGAGATCGCGGGCCGGGGTCGACGGTCCCTTGGCGAAGCTCGACCGCGCGCGCAAGCGGCCGCGCGGGCTTTCCGACGACGACATTCTCGGCATCCTGTATCGGGCAATCCTCGAACAAAGCCTGACGCCGGGGACCAAGCTCGGCGAGGAGGCGTTGTGCGAGATCTTCGACGTCAGCCGCGCGCGCGTCCGCCGCGTTCTCCTGTCGCTCGCCAACCGCAACGTGGTCGAACTGCACCCCAACCGGGGGGCCTTCGTCGCCCGCCCCTCGCCCCGGGAGGCGCGCCACATTTTCGAGGGCCGCCGAGCGATCGAGACGACCATCGTCCGACGCGCCGCCGAGCGCATCACTGACAAGGACGTCATGCGCCTGCGGGCCCATGTCGATCAGGAGGAAAAGGCGCGGCGCAAGGGCGACCGGCGCGCGGCGGTCAAGCTGTCGGGAGATTTCCACCTGCTGCTCGCCGCGATCGCGCAGAACGGCGTGCTCGAACAGTTCCTGGCCAATCTCGTCTCCCGCACCTCGCTGATCATCGCCCTTTACGGGACCGGCGCGACGATCAATTGCGCCTTCGGCGAGCACCGGGAGATCGTCGAGGCGCTGGCCGCGCGCGATGCGGAGCGCGTCTCGGCGCTGACCGAGGCGCATCTTCTCCATATCGAGAAGGAGCTTCGCCTCGGCGACGAGGACCCGGCCGAGCCCGACCTCAAATCGATCCTCGGCAATTATCTCTAAAATTCCGCGCGCGGGGGGTCTCGTGGCCAGGGTTAACCTGGGTTTGGAAAAAGCGCGGCGCGAGAGTGTATCTTTGAATTCATGAGATTGATGCGAATCCTCCTCTACCTCGCCGCCGTCTGCTTCCTCGGCCTCGGCCTGCTCGTCTTCCTGCCGTGGGAGACGTTGAACGCGGGCATGGCGTGGCTCGCCGGCGAGGCGTATCCCGACACCCCGCTCGTCATCTATTCGGTCAAGATCTCGATGGTGATGCTCGCCTGGTGGGGCGTGCTGATGGCGATCGCGATCGCCGAGCCACGCGCGCACCAAACGGTGCTGTTGGTCTTGGGGCTCGCCTTCCTGGCCGTCGCCGTCGCCTGCGTGGTCCTGGTCCGGACTTACGCGCTTTCGGCCGTGTATTATGGCGACGCGATCTTCGCTCTGCCCGTCGGCGTCCTGATGCTCACCTATCGCCGGGCGGCGACGGAGAACGCGTTCTAGGCACCGGCCAAAGCCATCCGGCGCGGAAAGCGGTGGGGGAATCGGTTTCGAGCGACGCGGGAACGCGCCGAAGGTTGGGTTGCGCGTTCCGCTCGTTCGCATCGGAAACCGCATCCACGCCGCGATTCGTCATCACGGGACATTCCCGCGTCACGCGAACGTGATATGTTTGCGCGTGAACCGCGACGATGGAGCGGTTATGGAAAATTCCGGCCCCGGCAAAACATCCGGGCGAAGGGGGGATGGCGAACTTTCGTCGGCCCCGAAAAACGTCAATCGAAGAACGTGCGTCACAGGGAGAACGCCATGTCGATGAAACGTAAGCTCTGGACCGCCGCGGCGGCGGTTCTGTTCGCCGGCGTCGCCACGTCGGCCTCCGCCAAGGTCGAGATCGAGTGGTGGCACGCCATGGGCGGCGCGCTTGGCGAGAAGGTCAACGAGATTGCCGCCGGCTTCAATGCCTCGCAGTCCGACTACGAGATCAAGGCGGTCTACAAGGGCAACTATACCGAGACCATGACCGCGGCGATCGCGGCCTTCCGCGCGCATCAGCAACCGCATATCGTCCAGGTCTTCGAGGTCGGCACGGCGACCATGATGGCCGCCAAGGGCGCGATCTATCCTGTCTACAAGCTGATGGCCGACGCCGGGGTGCCGTTCGACCCCAAGGCCTATCTGTCGGCGATCACGGGGTACTACACCGACACCGAGGGCAACATGCTCTCGATGCCGTTCAACAGCTCGACCCCGGTGCTCTATTACAACAAGGACGCCTTCAAGAAGGCCGGGCTCGACCCCGAGAGCCCGCCCAAGACCTGGCCCGAGGTCGGCGCGTATGCCAAGAAGCTCCAGGCCGCGGGCGCCGCCAAATGCGGCTTCACCACCGGCTGGCAGTCCTGGGTCCAGCTCGAGAACTTCAGCGCCTGGCACAACATACCCTTCGCGACCAAGGCCAACGGCTTCGCGGGCCTCGATACCGAGCTCGTCTTCAACGGTCCGACCCAGGTGCGCCACATCGCCCAGCTCGCCGAATGGCAGAAGTCGAAGATCTTCGACTACGGCGGCCGGCGGTCCGATTCGGCGCCCAAGTTCTATTCGGGCGAATGCGCCATGTACATGAACTCGTCGGCGGCCTATACCGGCGTGCGCAAGAACACCAAGGACTTCGCTTTCGGCGTCGGCACCCTGCCCTACTGGCCCGACGTCGCCGGCGCGCCCCAGAACACGATCATCGGCGGCGCGACGCTCTGGGTGCTCAGCGGCAAGAAGGCCGCCGAGTACAAGGGCGTGGCCGCCTTCTTCAAGTATCTCTCCTCGCCCGAGGTCCAGGCCGACTGGCACCAGTCGACCGGCTACCTGCCGATCACCCACGCGGCCTACGAGCTGACCAAGAGCCAGGGCTTCTATGACAAGAACCCGGGCACCGACACGGCCATCAAGCAGATGACCAACAAGCCCCCGACCGAGAACTCGAAGGGGCTCAGGCTCGGCAACTTCGTGCAGATCCGCGACATCATCAACGAAGAGCTCGAAGCCATCTGGGCCGGCGACAAGACCGCCCAGCAAGGGCTCGACGAGGCGGTGAAGCGCGGCAACCGGCTGTTGCGCCAGTTCGAGGAAGACAACAGCTAGGCCTCATCGGTCCGCGCCCGGGGCGCCGTCGCCGGACGGCGTCCCGAAGCGCGGCCGGCATTTCGGTCGCCGCCCCCGCCGGATCGCTCCCATGGCAAAGCGCGTCACCTTCCGCAACCGCGGGCTCGCCTATCTCCTGGTGCTGCCGCAGCTCGCGATCACGCTGGTGTTCTTCATCTGGCCCGCGGCGCAGGCGCTCTATCAGTCGTTGTTGCGCCAGGACGCCTTCGGGCTACGCACCGATTTCGTCGGGCTCAAGAATTTCGCGCGCCTGTTCGAGGACCCGCTCTACCTCAACTCCTTCGGCGTCACGGTCCTGTTCAGCTCCTCGGTCGCCTTCTTCTCGATGGCGTTCGGGCTTTTGCTCGCGGTCATGGCCGACCGCGCGGTCAAGGGCGCGACCGGCTACAAGACGCTCCTGATCTGGCCCTATGCGGTGGAGCCCGCGATCGCCGGCGTGTTGTGGCTGTTCCTGTTCAACCCCTCGGTCGGGTTGTTCGCCTATGTGCTCCACGGGCTGGGCTACGACTGGAACAACTTCCTCGACGGGAGCGACGCGATGATCATGGTGATCGTCGCCGCCACCTGGAAGCAGATCAGCTACAACTTCCTGTTCTTCCTCGCCGGCCTTCAGGCGATCCCGCGCTCGCTGATCGAGGCGGCGGCGATCGACGGCGCGGGTCCGGCGCGGCGCTTCTGGACGATCGTCTTTCCGCTTCTGTCGCCGACCACGTTCTTCCTGCTGGTCGTCAACGTGGTCTATGCCTTCTTCGACACCTTCGGCGTGATCCACGCGACCACCTCGGGCGGCCCCGGACAGGCGACCATGATCCTGGTCTACAAGGTGTTCAACGACGGCTTCATCGGTCTCGATCTCGGCGGCTCGGCGGCCCAGTCGGTGATCCTGATGGTGATCGTGATCGCGCTGACCATGATCCAGTTCCGCTATATCGAGCGGCGGGTCGAGTACTAGGCGATGGTCGAGAACCGCCCGATCCTGCGGATCGTCACCCATTTGACCCTGATCGCGGGCGTGATCGTGGTCGGCTTTCCGATCTGGCTCGCCTTCGTCGCCTCGACCTATCCGCCCGAAGCCCTGCTCGCCGGGCGCATGCCGCTGTGGCCCGGCGACATGCTG
>Ga0114931_10002301_pt1 | contig 24310 bp, 15 predicted proteins | sample 2SBtaG_FD_89579 | JGI IMG/M metagenome (GOLD analysis project Ga0114931, IMG submission 89579) | Deep subsurface microbial communities from Kolumbo volcano to uncover new lineages of life (NeLLi) - 2SBTROV14_V59a metaG | ecosystem: Environmental > Aquatic > Marine > Volcanic | place: Kolumbo... | reverse complement strand
CCGAAGCCGCGCTGACCGCGCTGCCGTAGATCCGCGGCGCAAATTGACGGCGTGCAGCGGCGTGTAGCCTGACGATGTTTTTGACTACGCGACCCCGAGCGACCGATATCCGCTCCACTGGCTGGTTCCCGCTTCACACCAAGTCACGCCGACCGCTATCATCGACGGGATTTTCCGCTCGCGAGGCGGCGCAAGAGGTTTTGAGCCTGGAATCCTCAGTTGACCGCTTCAATCCCAGAGTTAGAGATAGCAACCGAATGATATGAAAGCGATTGGTTTCAATTGCTGTGTTCACCTGCCGAGTGGACCCCGCTACGGGGTGAATGGCACGCTTGCGGCGGCGCAGGGCGGCGTTACAACGCGTTGAATAGAACGACTATTACGCGTCGTCGTGCCTTGCCCCGCACCCCGCAAACGCACCCTTCACCCCGTCCAACCGAGGATTTCGGCTGAAATGAGTACCGCCGACGACCCGCCCGGCGGGCGCCCCGCACGGCTCTTCCCGTTGGTGCGTCACTTGTCCCGGCGGTTGACGCCGTGGCTGCTGCGCACGCCGCTCAGCCCCAACCAGATCACGGTGAGTTCGGTCACCGTGTCGCTGTTCGGTGCGTGGCTGTTCCTCGATGGCGGTTATCGGGCCGGAGTCGGTGGCGCGCTGTGCCTGGTCGCGGGCTACGTGCTCGACAACTGCGACGGCGAGGTGGCGCGGCGCAGGGATCTTTCGACGCGATTCGGCGCGCTGCTCGACACCGCCGGTGACTGGCTTACTCACACCGCGTTTTTCGCGGCGCTGGGGATCGGGGTTGCGCAGGCGAGCGGCCAGGGCTATTGGGCGTGGCTGGGTTGGATCGCGGCGGCCGGTACGACGGTGAACAGTTTCTTCTCGCTGCGTCGCGAGGTGGCCGCCGGCGGTGAAGCAGAGACCCTGGAACGGCCTCCAAGCGGTGCCGGCGGATGGGATTGGCTGCTGTTCGCGTTACGCGAACTGAGCCGCGCGGACTTCTGTTTCATCGTCTTGGTGCTGGCGTTGGTCGGTGGTACCTGGCTGTTGTTGCCGGCCGCGGCGATTGGCGCGCATGTGTACTGGATGATGCAATTTCGCGAGGATGCGAATCGTTACCATGTGTAGGTTCGTGCGATGAAACCCCTGCGTCCGTGCGCGCTGCTACTCGGCCTTGGGCTGCTTGCCGTGATCATGGTTCAGGTGGACCTCGGCGCGGTTTGGGCGCAGATGCGGGTCTTCGGTCTGGTTGGTCTGGGCGCCGTGATCGGGGTCTACTTCGTCGAGTTCCTGTGCGACAGCGCCTCCTGGCAGTTGGTCATCGACGAAATGCCGTTGTCGGCGGTATGGCTCAAGCGCCTGTTCGCGGTGCGACTGGTCGGCGAGGCGGTCAACTCGGTGACGCCGCTCGGCGGAATGGGCGGTGAGCCGGTCAAGGCGTTGCTGCTGCGTCGCCGGCACGGGTTGCGGATGCGCGTAGCCGCGCCGTCGCTGGTGGTCACCAAGACCGTCAACATGATTGCGATGGTGTTGTTCGTCGCCGGCGCCTTCGCTTTGCGCGCCGACGATCCGCGGCTCGGCCCTTCCTCCCAGGCGCTGGCGGCGGGCGGGTTGCTGGCCTATGTGCTCGCGACCGTGGCATTCGTTTTCGCCCAGCGGCTGCGCTTGTCGTCGGCACTCGGGCGGAGACTCGCGCGCTGGCGCGGCGGCCGGCGGGTGGTGGCGATGCTCGCGCACCTGGAGGAATTCGATGACCGATTGATCAGTGCCTACACCACGAATCACGGGCGCTTCATCGCGGCGCTGGTGCTGGCGCTCGGTAACTGGACGGCCGGCGCCTTCGGCGTGTGGTTGACGCTGCTGCTAATCGGCCATCCGGTGACGCTGCTCGACGCCTGGGTGATCGAGGCGTTCACCCAATTGATCCGCGCCGGGACCTTTTTCGTGCCCGCCAACCTGGGGACTCAGGAAGGCGCGCTGGTGGCGGTGTGCGGGGCACTCACCGGCAGTCCCGCCGCGGGTCTGGCGACTGCGCTGATCCGGCGGGTGCGCGAACTGCTGTGGATCGCCGCGGGGCTGCTGATCGGCTGGCTCTACACCGGTCGCCCGGTGTGGGAGCAAGCGAGCGGCGAGGAACTCGGCGATCTAGAGTAGAGTAATCGGGTACGCCAGCGGCTGGCGGCAGCTCAGTTGGCGATGTGGATCGCGTGGCCGAGTGCGCTGAGGGCCGCTTCGGGGAGCGTCTCGCCGAGCGTCGGGTGGGCGTGGATGGTGCCGAACAGATCCTCGAGGCGGGCGCCCATTTCCAGCGCCAGGCTCAGTTCACCGGCGAGTTCGGAGATATGCGCGCCGACCGCGTGTACGCCGAGCAGCAGGTGGTTGTCGCGGCGCGCGGTGGCGCGCACGAAGCCGCCCTCGCCGCCGGCCTCCATCGCCAGCGCACGGCCGTTGGCGGCAAAGGGGAAACGCCCGACCACCGTGTCAATACCCTGCGCCTTCGCTTCGTCGGGGGTGAGGCCGACGCCGACCACCTCGGGCTCGGTAAAACACACCGCCGGAATCGCCCGGGGGTCGAAGCGACGGCGGTGGCCGGCGATGATCTCGGCGACCATCTCGCCCTGAAATGTCGCCTTGTGCGCGAGCATCGGCTCGCCGATGAGATCGCCGATCGCCCAGACGTTCTTCATCGAGGTCCGGCATTGATCGTCGACCCGCACGAAGGGACCGTCGAGATCGACCGCCATGTTCTCCAGGCCCCAGCCGTCACGATTCGCCCGGCGTCCGACGGTGACCAGCACCTGGTCGGCCGGGAGCCGCTGCCGCGCGCCCTCGGCATCCGTGATCTCCAGCGCGTGGCCGTCGTCGGTTTCGGTCAAGCGCTTGGCGCGGGTAGCGAGATGCACGGCAACTCCGTGGCGTTTCAGCCACTGCTCGACGGGGCGGGTCAGTTCCCGATCGAAGAGCGGGAGGATCCGCGGCAGGGCTTCGACAAAGCTCACCTCGCAGCCGAGTTTGCGGTAGGCGATGCCGAGTTCGAGGCCGATGTAGCCGGCCCCGACGATCACCAGCCGGGCCGGTAGTCGGGTCGGGCTGAGCGCCTCGGTCGACGAGATGACGGGGCCGCCGAACGGCAGGCCGGGGAGTTCCGTTGCGACCGAGCCGGTGGCCAGGATGACGTGCTCGGCGCGAATGGTCTGTTCGCCTTCGCCGGTCTCCACGGTGCAGGTCTTGGCGTCGCTGAAACTCGCCCAGCCGCCTACGATCCGGACCTTGGCGCGCTTGAGCAGGCCCTCCACACCCTGATTGAGTCGGTCCACGACACCTTCCTTCCAGGCGATCAGCTCGGCCACATCCAGGGTCGGCGCGGCCGCGAGCGAGATCCCCATGCGCGGCTTACGCGCGTGGCTGTTGAGCGCCTCGAAGCGCCCGGCCGCGTGGATCAGTGCCTTGGACGGGATACAGCCGCGGATCAGGCAAGTGCCGCCACAGCGATCGGCTTCGACGATTATCGTGTCGAGACCGAGTTGTCCGGCGCGGATCGCCGCCACGTAGCCGCCCGGGCCGCCGCCCACCACCAAAACCTTGCACTTCGTCGTCATCGCGGGACTCCCTGGTCAAGCGCAGCCCCGGGTAGAAACAACAGGGCAGGGCGCTCCAGCATCGCCTTGATCGCCTGGATCAGCTCGGCCGCGACGTAACCGTCGACGATCCGGTGATCGAACGACGACGATAAATTCATCATCCGCCGGATCGCCATCCGCCCGTCGCGTGCCACCACCCGGTCCTCGGCCTTGTTGACCCCGATGATCGCCACCTCGGGCTTGTTGAGCACCGGCGTGGAAACGATCCCGCCGAGCTTGCCGAGACTGGTGATGGTGATCGTCGAGCCGCTCAGTTCCGCGGTGGTGGCGGTGTTGTCGCGCGCCGCCTCCGCCACCCGTTGCAGTTCCGCGGCGTTGGCCCACAGATCACATGACTCCGCGTGATGTACCACCGGGACCTTCAGGCCTTGATCGGTCTGGGTCGCGATGCCGATGTGCACGCCGGCGTAGCGGGTGACGACGCCCGCCTCGTCATCGAAGGTCGCGTTGGCTTGCGGAAAGCGTTCCACGGCGCGTACCAGCGCCACCATCAGGAACGGCAGCAGGGTGAGCTTCGGTTGGTCGGGGGCGCGGTTCGTGTTGAGGTGGTTGCGCAGCGCTTCCAGCGCGTCCAGTTCAATCTCTTCGACGTACGAGAAATGCGGGATGGTGCGTTTCGATGCCTGCATCTTCTGTGCGATCACGCGCCGCAGGCCGGTGACCTTGAACTGCTCGGTCGCGCTACGGGCGCGTGGCGTCGCGGTCGCCGGGGTGGCGATGTAGGCATCGAGATCGGCGTGGGTGATCCGTCCCGCCGGGCCGTTGCCGGGCACGCGTGCAAGATCGATCCCCGCGTCGAGCGCCTGGCGGCGCACCGCGGGGGAAGCGAGGACCTTGCCGCGGGAGGCGATCGCCGGTGCCGGATGCGGGGCCGGCGCCGTGGCTCGAGGGCTCGCGGCGGGCGTCGGGGGTGGCGCTTGCGGCGACGGTGTCCCGGCCGGTGGCGCTACGGTTTCCGCGGTGCCCTCCCCGGTGCTCGATTCCGGGGCCACTTCGTCTTCGTTGCCGGGTCCGGCGACTTCGAACAGCACCAACTCCGAGCCGACCGCGACCATCTCGCCGGCCGGGCACGCGAGTTTCAACACCCGCCCGGCGACCGGTGAGCTGAGTTCCACGTTGGCCTTGTCGGTCATCACGTCGGCGAGCGCCTGATCCTCGGTCACCTCGTCGCCCACCGCGATATGCCAGTCGATCAGTTCGACCTCGACGATGCCTTCACCCACGTCCGGCGTCTTGAAACTGTAATGTCCCATGTCAGTCCCCGGCAACCTTGTTGAGCGCTTCGATCACCCGCTCCTGGCTGGGAAAATAATCCCACTCGAAGGCATGCGGATAGGGCGTATCCCAGCCGGTCACCCGCTCGATCGGGGCCTCCAGGCGCCAGAAACAGGCGGCCTGCACCTGAGCCGTGATCTCGGCGCCGAAGCCCGCGGTGCGGGTCGCCTCATGGACGATGACGCAGCGCCCGGTCTTGGATACCGAGGTCGCGAGAGTGTCGATATCGAGGGGCACGATGCTGCGCAGATCGATGACCTCGCCGTCGACGCCGGAGCGGTCCACGGCGGCCATGGCGACATGCACCATGGTGCCGTAAGTCACCACCGTCACGTCGCTGCCCGTGCGCACCACCTCGGCTTTGCCAATCGGCTCGGTGTGATAGCCGCGCGGCACCTCACCTTTGTGATGGCTGCCCCAACCCGCGGCCGACTTGTTCGGGTCGCCGTCGAAGGGGCCGTTATAGAGCCGTTTGGGTTCCAGAAAGATCACCGGATCGTCGCTCTCGATCGCGGCCAGCAGCAGGCCCTTGGCGTCGTAGGGGTTGGAGGGAATGACGGTTTTCAAGCCACATACATGGGCAAATATCGCCTCGGGACTTTGCGAGTGGGTCTGGCCGCCTCGGATCCCGCCGCCGCATGGCATGCGCACCGTGAGCGGCGCCCAGTATTCGCCGCCGGAGCGGTAGCGAAGCCTCGCCAGCTCGCTGATGATCTGATCCATCGCCGGATAGACGTAGTCGGCGAACTGGATCTCGACGATCGGGCGCAGTCCGTTCACCCCCAGGCCGATCGCGACGCCGACGATGCCACCCTCGGCGATCGGGGTGTCGATCACCCGCTGCCGGCCATACTTCGCCTGCAGCCCTTCGGTGCAGCGAAACACGCCGCCGAAATAACCCACATCCTCGCCCAGGATCAGCGTCTCCGGTGAGCGATCGAGGGCTAGGTCCATCGCCGAGTTCAGCGCCTGGATCATGTTCATCTGAGCCACGATCAGACCCCCATCTCTTGGCGTTGGCGGCGCAAATGCGGTGGCTGTTCCTTGTACACGTCATCGAACATGGTCGCCGCCGACAGGCGCGGGCCACTGCCGAGCGTGCCGTAGGACTCGGCGGTCTTGTAGTCATTGCGAACCTGATCGGCGAGTTCGGCCACCAGTTCCTGGTGTTGCTTCTCGCTCCATTCCCGTTGCGCGATCAAGTGCAGTTTGAGGCGCTCGATCGGATCGCCCAGCGGCCAAGCGGCGGCGTCGTCGCGGGGCCGGTAGCGGCTCGGGTCGTCACTGGTGGAATGGCCTTCGGCACGATAGGTGTAGAGCTCGATCACGGTCGGTCCGACCGCCGCGCGGGCGCGCTCGGCGGCCCATGCGGTGGCCGCGTAAACCGCCAGGAAGTCGTTGCCGTCGACCCGCAGGCCGGCGATCCCGAAGCCACGGCCGCGCGAGGCGAAGGTGGTGTTCTCACCCCCGGCGATCCCCTGGAAGGTCGAGATCGCCCATTGGTTGTTGACCACGTTGAGGATCACCGGCGCGCGGAATACCGAGGCGAAGGTTAACGCGTAGTGGAAGTCGCCTTCCGAGGTGCTGCCCTCGCCGACCCAGCAGGCCGCCACGTCGTCGCTGTCCTTGTAGGCGGCGCCCATCGCCCAGCCGACCGCCTGCGGGCACTGGGTCGCCAGGTTACCGGAGATGGTGAAGAAATTGCCCTTGCGGTAGGTATACATCACCGGCATCTGGCGGCCCTTGGCGCAGTCGCGGCTGTTCGACAGGCAGTGGCACATCATGTCCACCAGCGGCATGCCGCGCGCCACCAGCAGGCCCTGCTGGCGATAGGTGGGAAACAGCATGTCGCCGGGGCGCAACGCGGCCGCGGCGGCGGTCGCCACCGCTTCCTCGCCGGTGCACTTCATATAGAAAGAGATCTTGCCCTGGCGCTGGAGCTTGAACATGCGATCGTCGTAGAGCCTCACCAGCACCATGTTGCGCAGTCCGTCGCGCAGGATTTGCGGATCCAGCGCGGGCGCCCAGGGCCCGCCCGCACGGTGGGTGTCATCCAGCACCCGCACCAGACCGAAGGCCAGATCCTCCATTTCGTGCGCGGGGGTGTCGATCGGCGGGCGCCGACCCGCGTCCACCGCCGGCACCTCGATCTCGCTGAAGTCGGGACGATCCCCCGGCCGCGTGACCGGCGCCGGAATGTGCAGGCGCGTGTTGGATCGCTGTCTAGCCATCTTGCTTTCCCCGTCTCGCGGAACCTTTCGGCTCCGCGCCTTGCTACGTTACGCCACTCGCCTCAACCGAGCACCGATCGGGTCGCGTCGGCGAGGATCGACACGATCTGGTCGATAGTTTCGTCGGAGCTGACGATCGGCGGCGCCAGGCAGTAGACGTCGCCGCGCACCCGGCTGAACATCCCGCGATCGACGGTAGCCGCGTGGATCTTGGGCCCGATGGAGTCGCCCGCGTCGAATGCCTCCTTGGTCGCCCGGTCCTTGACGTATTCGACCGCGCACATCAGCCCCAGGCCGCGGATGTCGCCGACGTGCGGATGATCGCCGAGCGCTTCGCGCAGGCCGTTGATCAATCGATCGCCCTTGGCCGCCGCCTGCGCCGGGAAGTCCTCCTTTTCGATCACGTCGAGCATCGCCAGCGCGATCGCGCAGCCGGTCGGGTGCGCGCTGTAGGTGTAGGCGTGCATCCACGGCTTGCCGCTTTCGTCCATCACCGCGGCGATCTCGTCGCTCACCCCGATCCCGCCGAGCGGGAAGTAGCCGGAGGTGATCGCCTTGGCGAACTGGATGAGGTCTGGCTGCACGCCCCAGTGCTGGAGACCGAACATCTTTCCGGTCCGTCCGAAGCCGGTGATTACCTCGTCGGACACCAGCAGCACGTCATATTTGTCGCAGATCGCGCGGATCCGCGGGAAGTAGTCGTCCTGCGGCACGATCACCCCGCCCGCGCCCTGCACCGGCTCGGCGATGAACATCGCCACCGTGTCCGCGCCCTCGGCGAGGATCGCTTTTTCGAGTTCGTCGGCCGCCGCGATCCCTTGGCTCGCGGCCCCGGCGGGCGCCTCGTAGCGGTAGGGATAGGGCGTCGGGATGTGGACGAAGCCCGGCATTCGCGGCTCGAACATCGCCCAGTAGGGAGGCATCCCGGTCGCGCACATCGCCGCCATCGTGACCCCGTGATAGCCCCAGATGCGGGAGATGACCTTGATCTTGTCCGGTTTGCCCTTGAGCTTCCAGTAATAGCGCGCCATCTTGATGTTGCTGTCGGTCGCCTCACCGCCGCCGGAGGTGAAGAAAAACTCGTTGATGTTCGGATAAGTGATCCCCGCGAGCCGCTCGGCGAGTTCGATCGCGCGCGGATTCGAGCTGCCGGTGTAGCCCGAGCAGTAGGCCATCTCACCGAGTTGGCGGGCGCCCGCCTCGACCAACTCCGCGCGCCCGTTGCCGGCGGTGTTGTTCCACAGCCCCGACAGCGCGTCGATAAAACGGTCGCCGTTGGCGTCGACCAGATAGGCCCCCTCGCCGCCCACCCAGACCTTGCCGCTTTGATGCCCGGAGCGGCTGTGCAACGGGTGGATCAGGTGCGCGCTATCGCGATCAATCAATGCCGCTTCGGCGTTATTGGACATGGAATGCTTCTCCTTGAGCGAGATGTGGATGGCGGGCCGCCCGACCGATCCCTGGGTACCCTATGATAATGCCCGCTTCGGGGAAGCGGCTACCCGCGTCGATCAGAATCAGCGACGGGGTTCCTGATCAATTCAGGGCCGTCGCGGCGGCGGCCGTCTAACGCGGCACGAAATCCATGCGCGGACGAACGACGCTAGACCGAGTTGCGCGAGGCGGCGCACGGTCCGCAACGGCGTACCCGATTCGGGGTGCTGTACCGTATCGAACGAGGTGGGCGCCAAATTCCCTATCGCGCAGAGCCGTCCTCCCCGACGGTGTGCCTTCGGTCGCCGAAGGCGTGAGCGTCAGGCGGCCGCGCTTGAATCACAGCGCCATGCAAACTACGCTTGTAAAGAATCATTGAAAAGTAAGGGATTGTAGAAATGCTTGAAAAACGCATCAAGGTATCTTCCAAGGGTCAGATCACCTTGCCCAAGGCAATACGAGACCTGTTGCGCTCGAATGTCGTCCGGATCGTGGTCGAGGAGGGCGTGATACGCATCGAACCGGTGCGAGATGTTGGCGGCGGTTTGCGATCCTACGCGAAAACCTACGTGCCACTGGAAAAGGCTCGCGATAAAGCCTGGGAGGACGCGACTCGTGACAAATTCGCACGTCGTTGACACCAATGTCATCCTCCGCTACCTGTTGGCTGACCATGAGGCGCACTACGCGTCGGCCAGTGCGTTTATGGCGCAGGTCAGGACGGGCCTCATGCAGGCCTATGTTTGTGATGCGGTGATCGCCGAATGCGTGTATGTATTGACCAAATTCTATGAGGTTCCCAGGCGCGCGGCCGCGGAACAATTGACGCAATTGCTCGCGTACCGAGGCCTGCGTGGCCCTGATCTGGGGGCCACGCGCCGGGCGCTGGAATTGTTCGCGGACGGCAAGATCGACTTTGTGGATGCTTTGGTGGCGGCCTCGGCTTGGGAAAATGGCTGGGTAGTCGAGAGCTTCGACAAAAAGTTGCTCCAGCAGATGCAATAGCGCGTAGATGTCCTGCCGCGCAGGACCGTACAGACCGCCTCCCGATCCGCGCACATGGAAAAGGAATGCCCCCTTTTGCGCCCGGTACCGGTGATGCGACGGTTCCCATACGGGTAAGCACTGCAGAAAATCGGGGTCAGACTCGAATTAAAGTTGCCACCGAGTTAATCGGGGACAGACCACAGTTTCTTCCGATACGCCACCCGAACGTCGCATAAATCGTGGTCTGTCCCCGATTTCATGTGTCCCCGATTTCATGTCCCCGATTTCACCCGATTTCATGTGGCCGCGTTGAACCATGTGGGCGGGCAAACCGGGTAGAAAGAATCGTGGCTTCCTTGGCATCCTTGCTCCACCGCCGTGCATTTTTTACTCTGACCTCAGCTATCAAAATGACCAACTGATGGCGGCGTGGGCTGCCTGGCTCGACGTGCCCCCTTTCAGCAGCAGGCCGTCGTAGCCGAGCGACAGGTTGAGGTTGCGCTTGTGCAGGACCAGTGCCGCGGAAAGCCTGACCCCGTCACGGCCGCTGTCGCCGATGGGCGTGAAAAAGTGGTTGTCCGGGGCCCCGGCGAATGCGCTGCGCAGGGTGGGCGTATCGATGGACAACACATGCTGATACAGCGCGGTGAAGCTCGGCTGCAGCGTGCCCCAGCGACCCGGAACGGAGGCATCCAGCCGTAGGCCGGCGCGGGCGCTGAACGTCTTGTAGCTGCCCGGCTCGACAATCAGCGAGGCCGCGCCACCGTCCTGTTCGGTGTAGCTGTCGAGCCGGGTGCGGCTGTAGTCGAGCTCGAACACCGGCCCGAGCAGCGCCGGGCCGACTTCCCACGGCCGCGACAGCCGCGCCAGCACATCGACCGCACTGCCGTCCGGCTTGCCCCTGGCCGTTGTCGGCCCGCCGGTGGCCAGCGTGCGCCGGTAGTCGGTATCCACCCAGCCAAAGCCGGCCATGCCATCGGTGACCAGGCCCAGCGGCAGCCGCGCCAGGCCGTACAGGTAGAAGCTCACGCCGTCGGCCTGGACGTGATCGCTGCCGACGGTGGCGTCGCCGTCGAGTTCGCTGGCCGAGCCGGCGATGCCGGCCACCCAGTCATCCATCGGGCCGGCGAGTTCCAGCCCCACGGTGGCGCCGCCGCCAGTGTAGTCGATGGACTGCTGGTCGCTGGCCGCATCGAAATTGCCGAACTCATACGTACCGGCGGAGAACATGCGCCACCCCGTGTGCGGTGACGGCGGGCGGCTGAACGATGTTCCGGCTGCCGCGGCGGTGGCATAGATGAGGTCGGCGGCACTGTGCACGGGCAGGCCGCCGTGGGACATTGCCAGCAGCTCGCTCGGGTGGGTGGCCGCCAGTTGCGCCACCGGTGTCGGGTTTGCGGCTGTCCCTGTACCGCTGGACGATTTCCAGACCAGCGAGTCCAGGTGTTCGCGCACATGGCGGCCACCGGTCGCGAAGGCGGCCCGCGACAGGTCGAATGTGGCCGATCCCAGCGACATGCCGGCGCTGTTCAGTGCCTGCTGCTTCAGCGCGGCCGTCGGCAGGCCATCCAGCGCCAGCGCGAAATCCGTGAGCGCATTGCTGGAACCACTGAGCGAGGCTGCATCCAGCGCGCTGGCGACCGAGCGCTGCGCCGGTGTCAGCCCGCCGAGCGCCGACAACGACGAGCCGAACAGGGCTTCCAGGCTAAAGACCTGCTGGCCGTTCACGGTATCCAGGAACGGCAGCAGGCGCAGCCCGCGGGGCAGGTCCACAAAGTTCAGCAAATCGGCCGGCTGCTGGCCCTGCAGATCGATGCTCTGGGCCACGAGAAAAGCGAAGCGGTCGCCGGTGCGCGGCACGAAAGTCGCGCCGCCGCCCAGCCCGATCGTGTGCAGGTCGATGCGCGCGCCGGGCTCGAAGCTCGCGACGCCGCTGACGACCAGCCGGTCGAACTGCGCCGGGTCGAGCCCGGCGAGTTCGATGTCGAGCACACCGGTAGCGGTCTGCCGGTAATCGCCCTGCACCGTGATCAGGCCCGGCGATTTCCCCGGCTTAACCACGTTCCCGTTGATGAACGTCTTGCCGTTCAGTACCCCGGTGCCGGAAATGATTCCGTCGTTAATAAGTAGCTGGTCTGCGAACAGCGAACCGTTGTCGAGGACCACAGAGCCCGTATTGTGAAATTCGCCGTCATGGACCCTGAAACGCAGCCCTCGCAGCGTCAAAAAACCGTCGTTGCTGAAGTCGCCGTTCGGGTCGGGCAGGTTGTTGAGCTGTGGTCTCGCGCCGACGGGGCTCTCGGTCAGTTCCACCGCTGCAAACTTGCCGATGCCGGTGATATCGGGAATATTGAAGCGTGGCCCCAGGAACACGCGCGACGCACCGCTCACCTCATACTCGCCGGACCGGAGCACACGGTTCGCATCGAGGGTCCCCTTGGTCGGCCTCAGGATACGCAGCGTCGAGCCCTTGCCAACGCGAACTGTGCCGTGGCGCCTAACGTCGGTCTGCGGTTCGATGACGTGTTCGCCGCCAGTTTCGACTCCCAGGAAGCCGATGGCGTCTGCGGTACCGATTTTGAAAAACGACGATTGGTCAGCCGCGAGGATATCTGTGCCGGCGACGTTCATGAACCAGCTCGCATTGCCCAGCTCAACGGTGCTGTTCGACAGAATGAGATCGCGGAACTGCTTAATAAATGAAACGGTGGGACCGACTGAACCGTCCCCTTTGAGCAACGAGTTGCTCAGTGTCAGATCAGCAGGCGCCAAGCGACCGATATTCAGGGTTGCTCCGGCAAGCGTCAGTTTTGCGCTCACCGGCCCGGACAGCCAGTTGACCACACCTGCCCCCCGGACCACGAGACGATCCAGGCCGGGGGTCTCTATACCGGTTGTGATTTCCCAGCGTCCGCCTGCTTGGAGATTGACCGTGCCTGAGTCTCCCGCGCTGCCAGAGAAGCGCAACGCTGCGCCACCCGACGGTGAGCCGAGTGAGGCACCCGCATCCACCTGGATTGGATTGTCACCGGGCGACGGCTCGACGCGCTGCAGTTCGAGGCGGCCTTCCTTGACTTCGATGCCACCCGCTAACGTGGGTTCGAACACCACCGTCCCGCTGCCGGTCTTGATCAACTGGCCGACATTGCGGAATGTCCATACATCGGGGTCGCCGCGCAAATCGGCGCTGATCGTCCACTTGCCACTGTTTGTCAAGTTGCCTAGTAGTAGGGAATTAAGCAGGTCGGTTTGCAGGTCGATACGGCCGTCCTGGACCACCACGCCCTGATTGATCACAGTCATGCCGTCACCAAACATGACCCCGGCACCCGCGGTTCCTGCGCCGCGGTCAATTACGAGCCTGCCATCGTTTTTTAGCAAGCCCCCGATGTCGCTGAACAATTCGGTGTCGGCCTTCAACCTCACCCGTCCCTGGCTGGCGATCGCCAGCCTGCCGCTACCCAGCGACACGCTCGCATCGGCGATTACCAGCCCGTCGTCACCGCCCCCATTCAGGCCGATCGTGAATGTCTGGAAATCATGAATCGCCACTTCTGCGCCGCTGTCAACTCGCAGCACACCCGCACCGGCCGCGGTCAGGCTCTTGTTGATATCGACTGTCGCGGCCGGGTTGCTACCGTCGAACGCCAGCGTGGCACCCGCCTCGACGTCGATCATGCCGCCGTCGAAGGCGGCTTGTTGTAGCTGGAGTTGCCCTTCCTGAACGATTAGCTGGCCACGGCTGGTCAACATGGGCTCGAAAAAAGCCGTCCCGGAACCGGATTTCACCAGGCTGCCGCCGGTGGTGTTCTCGAACTGGCTATTGCGTCCGAGCAGGCTGTCTTTGATGGTCCAGGTGCCCGCGTTGCGGGCGGTTGGCGCCGGGAGCAGGATGTCGGTCTGCAAAATGATGCCATCCTGGATCAATGTCCCCTCGTTGTTCAGGCGTGCGCCCGCCTGGGTGGTCAGAGTGGGATTGACGCTGCCATTGCCGGCGATCACCAGCGTGCCGCGATTGAGCAGTTCGGCCTGCTCCAGCACTGTGCCCTTGCGCAGTTCCGCGCGCCCGGTGTCCTGGACGGTGAGGCGCGGCCCGCTGGTCGCCACCGGGCCGCTGCCGCGGATGGTGCTGTTTTCAATTACCAGCCCGTTGCCGCTGCCGCTGTTGCTCAGATTGAAGCTCGCGGCGGGGTCGATATCGAGCATCACACAGGACAGCCGTAGCGTGCCTTCGCCACCGGCGGTCACGTCACCCAGTATGGTGATCGAAGGTGCTGTGGCCCCACCCGTGAACGCCAGGGTGGCGCCGCGCGCTACGCTGAGCCGACTGCCCGCACGCTGTGTGTTGCCCGCAGTGAACTCCAGTGTGCCGGCGCTCACGTCGATCATGGCGCCCTGGTTGTCGAAGGCCACGCCGACCGTGGCCGAGCCGGGGCCGGACTTGCGGAATGTGCCTGCGTTGCTCAGGTTTCCTCCGGCGGTCGTCGCATCGACGATGCCGCCGTTTTCCAGCTCGTAGGTGCCGCCGCTGCCGATCGATATGCCGGTCGTGCCAGTGCTCGCGGTGCCGTCGACCAGCCGCAGCGTGGTGTCGGTCTGCGTCACGTTACCGTCGACACCAAGCGCGGTCGCTAGATTCAGCGGGACCACCGCGCCCGTCTGCGCCGGCTCGATCGCCAGATCGGCACCGCTGGCCACGCGGACCCCGGCGACCCCGGCCAGTTGGCCGCCGTTCCAGAAATTCGCCGTCCCGCTCAATGTGACCGGACCATCGGCCGTCAGGTCCGCATTCAGATCCAGGTTCTCGATGCTGGATGCCTCGTGCACCGTCAGCGGCCGGTCGACGGTCAAGGACCCGGTGGCCTGTATCGACTTGATATCGGCGGCCCGGTTGGTCAGTTCCACATCGGCATTGGTAATGGTCACCGTTTCTGTGCCGGCGCCATCGCCCGGCGGGAAGCCGGCCGGTCCGCTGCCCGCCGCATCGTTCCAGTTCGAGTCGGCGCAGCCATCGTGCCAGTTCATCGAGCCGCCGCAGGCGCCGCTCCAGATGAAACCCGTCATGTTGGCCGGCGTCACCGGTGTGGCCAGGAACACCACCGGGTCGCGGCTGCTGCCGGGGTCCGGCCCGTCGGGCGCGAAGCCCAGGAAGGCCACCGTGCCGTTGTCGTTGAAGGCGAGGTTGCCGGCATCGGTGCCGCGCCTGTTGAAGAAGAACTGATCCAGCACCAACCCGCCGCCGGGTCCACGGATCGTATCGCCCTCCTTGGCGACGAAGCTCAGCGTGCCGTCGCCTGCCACCGCCCACAGGCTGCCGGTGGTGAAGCTGTTGCGAAACAGGGTCGAGGAGAACAGCACCTGCCCGTTGGCATTGATCTGGCGCGGCGTGAAATCCTGGAAGAACAGTGAACCGGGCGAGAGCGCCTGGTCGGTGGTCTGCCCGGGCGCTGCCGTGTTCGTGGCCAGCAGCAGCGTGACCGTGTGCGTTGCGTCGCCGGCCCGCCGCCAGATCCCGGTCACCAGGTCGCCGGCGGCGGTACGCGCCGTGCCCGTGAACACGATCTCGCCGCTGGGGCCCACCAGCGGCCTGTCGATCGAACGGAAGCGCACCGGGCCGGTGCTGGTCGAGGTGACGATCGACTCGTCGGCGGTGGCCTGCAGCACCGGTATCAGCGCGCCGCTGGCATCTTGCAGCCAGAATGCCTGCACGACCTTGCCCGTTGCCGTGGTCGTCGCCGTGCCCGGAATCAGCAACTGATCGGCAAAAGCGTTCGGCAAGCCGGTGCTGAAGGGGCTGCGAGGCGGGACGGGCGACCAAGTGCTGCCCGGCAGGCCCGGCGCCGGATCATCGTCCTGCGCTAGCAGGCGTACGCCGCCGCCGGTCGCGCGGTGCCAGAAGGCCCGGCTGCCGTCGGACTGCCGGGTGCTGAAATAGATGCCCGTGCCGGCCTTCGACAAATACAGATCCTCCACCCGCATGGTCACGCCCGGGGCGCGCCCGACGAAGGCGGGCAGCGGGTCACCATCGCGGAGCACGGCGACCCAGTCGTTCAGCTTTGTTCCAACGAACAGGCCACGCTGGACCGGCGTGACCGCACCGCCGCCGCCACCGGGTGTGCCGCCGCCAAAACTCGCGTCCAGCACGACGGTATTGTCCGCGGCGACGCTTGCGGCTGCATTGGAAAAAAAGCCACCGAGCAGGTTGCCTGTAGCGCCGTTGCGAATGGTGATGCTGCCGTTGTCCGTGCCGAAGTCCAGGCCCTGGAAATTCGTAACCAGGCTGCCGCCGGGTGTGTCGCTCGGGACAGTGAAGACGCCGCTGTGCGAGACGCTCTGGTTGAAGACGTTCTGCACCTTGATGCCGGCGCCGAAGGCAATGAAGTCGCTGCGGTTGATCGCGACCGGGCTCAAGCTGTCGAACACGCCCTGGTTACCGCTGGCCTGATCGACTGCACCGGGCGCGGGATCACCGTTTACGAACAGCGGCGACAGGGCGGTGGTTTGCGCGCCGGCGGACAACTCGTACAGGCCATTCGTGGTGGTAGAGGTCGTGAGGCCCTTGAACAGCAGGTCCGAGGTAGAGGTCAGCGCGACGCCGTCGAAAGCCGCAAACATCTGCGTTGCACCGCCGGGCACCGCGCTGCCGGGCATCGCGATCACGGCGACGTCGATGGTGGTCGCAAAACCGGCCTGACTTGCGAGCAGCGCTGCGAGAATAACGCCCGTCCCCCATAGCCAAGCGCGAACGGAAGTCGGCACAGACATTGCGGGCACCTTTTGCTTTTGGCCGCGCTTTATTTTGCTTGGGAAGCAGCGCCGGAAGCGGATGCTGCCAAACCGACGGCGTAGCTTTTATTATCGCAAACACTCTGTTTATAAACAGTATAGACGCTCTTTTTACCCAGGTCCACCAGCATCTGATTGCTATCGAATCGGCGGCAACCGTGCAATACTCCTCGAATCCGGCAGGCATGGAGTCAAGGAAGAAAAATCGGAAAAATGAAAAATTGGGGTCAGTACGGCCGGGCATGGAAAAATCGGGGTCAGACTCGAATTAAAGTTGCCACCGTGTTAAGGTAATCCGCGTTTGCCATGGTGTCGGAGGATTCTTATGGCACGCTTGCCCCGTTACTTTGTCCCGGGCCAACCCCAGCACATCATCCAGCGCGGCAACAATCGAGAACCGATCTTCTTCCATCGGCAGGACTACCGTTTCTACCTCGAGTGCCTCCAAGATGCGGCCGAGCGGTACGAACTGCGGATTCATGCCTTTGTACTGATGACCAATCATGTCCATCTATTGGCAACACCACGAACCGGGATCAGCATCGGCAAAACCCTGCAATCGCTCGGCCGCCGCTACGTGCAGTATTTCAACCACGCATACGGCCGTACCGGAACCTTATGGGAAGGGCGCTACAGGGCTACCCTGATCGACAGCGAGCGTTATTTACTTACCTGCATGCGCTACGTCGAACTCAATCCCGTCCGTGCGCGTATGGTGAAACGACCGGCCGATTACCCGTGGAGCAGTTACGCTGCCAACGCTCGGGGACAGGACGACGCACTGACTGTGGCGCATCCGCTCTACCGTCGTTTAGGACCAAGCGGCCCGGAACGTCAGAGGGCGTATCGACAGTTGTTCCGTGGCCCGGTCGGCAAGGCTGATCTGCAGGCGATCCGCAAGGCGACCAATACGGGCTGGGCGCTGGGCGATGACCGTTTCCGAGCGAACGTCGAAAAACTCTCCGGGCGTCGAGCGGCCCCGAGACCCAGTGGGCGGCCACGCGCGGAGCGGAAATAATTCGAGTCTGACCCCGAATTTATGGGGTGATGGGAAAGCGCACCTCGACTTCGAGGCCGCCATTGCCGGCTGTCCCGAGTCGTACCGTGGCGCGGCAAAGCTCGGCCACGCGCCGCACGATCGAGAGACCGAGGCCGCTGCCGGTGGCTGGATTGCCGCGGCCGCGGTAGAAACGATCGAAGACCCTGGCGCGGAGTCCTTCCGCGATCCCGGGGCCGGAATCGGCGATCTTCAGCAGCACCTCGTCGCCTGCCGTAGCGACGGCCACCGTCACCCGTCCGTCGTGTGGCGTGTAACGGATCGCGTTGTCCAACAGGTTGCGGATCAGCATGGTCACCGCGATCCGGTTGCCGGGAATCGTGGAGGGACCCTGTTCGCTGAGTTCCAACTCGATATCCTTGGCCATCGCGCACGGCGCGATTTCCGCCATGATCTGCTGCATGAGGGCGCCGAGATCGAGCGCTTCGCCGCCTCCGAGTTCGGCGTCGGCTTCGACCCGCGCCAGGCTCAACAATTGAGTGACTAGGTGTTCGGCGTTCGCGACCCCGGCGTCTATCCGGGCCAGCGCGCGTTCGCGTTGGTCGGGCGCGTCGGCCTCGCCAGCGACCTGTGCGTGGGTCTTGATTACGCTCAAGGGGCTGCGCAGCTCATGGGCCGCGTCGCCGGCGAAGCGCCGTTCGTCTTCGAGCAGTCGGCGCAAGCGCGCCAGCAGATGGTTGAAGGCGGTCACCAGGGGCCGCACCTCGGCCGGTGCGGATCCTTCGTCGAGCGTTCCGAGTCGCGCCGGAACCATCCGCTTGACGTTGCCGGTGAGGCGGTCGAGCGGTCTCAGGGCCCGGCTTACGCCGGCCGATATTAGCAGAGCCATGAGCGGTAGTCCCGCGAGTGCCGGCAAGATCATCCACCCGGCGAGCCTACCCACGAGCGCCTCCTGCAGCGGCGAGTGTTCCGCCACCCGTACCAGGACCTGTTCCTCGGGATCATGGAGCGTATACACGCGCCAGGTCTGCACGCCGCGAGTGACATTGCTAAAACCGTTGGCCGCGCCGGCGAAGGCGTGGCGCGGAATGTTTGCCGAACGGATCGTGTAGCGTCCGTCATCCGTCTGGACCTGGAAACTGGTGTTTTCGAGCTTGCGGGTGGTGTCGAGGTGGGCGTTCATTTCCGCGATCGCGACGTCGGTCGCAAGGGTTTTCGGCGATTCACCGCCCAGCGCGTGCTCGTGCAGCTCATGGTGTACCAGTGACATCAGCACACCGGCCGAGCGGGCGAGATGCGAGTCGAGCAATCCGCGCAGCTCGCGGCGTGCCTCCACCCAGGTGGCCAGGGTCATGAACGACCACAGCACCGCGAGCGCGAGCAACAGCGTGACCAACAGTCGTTTGCGCAGCGAATCGCTCACGGGCGTCGCTCGATCATGTAGCCGACGCCGCGCACGTTGCGGATCAAATCCTTGCCGAGTTTGTGGCGTAGCTTATGCACGTGAACGCGCAGCGCATTGCTCTCGATGTCGTCGTCCCAGGAGTAGAGTCCCTCTTCGATGCCGCGGTGGGTGAGCACCGTGCCGCTGTGCTCGAGCAACATCTCCAGCAACGCGAACTCGCGACGCGTGAGATCGACCGCCCGGCCCGCGCGAGTCACGGTACCCGTGGCGCTGTCGAGGATGATGTCGTCGTGCACCAGCAGCGGTTGGCGGCGCCCTTGCGCGCGCCTGCGCAGCGCGCGTATGCGGGCTCGCAGTTCGACCAGATCGAAGGGTTTGGTGAGGTAGTCGTCGGCGCCGGCGTCGAGACCGGCGACGCGGTCCGCCAGTGCATCACGCGCGGTGAGGATCATCACCGGCAGCCGGTCTTGGTGCCGGCGGACCTCGGCCAGCAGATCGAGTCCGCCCGATCCGGGCAGCACCAGATCGAGCAGCAGCAGGTGGTAATCCCAGTCCCGCAAGGCGGCGCGCGCCCCCTCCGCGTCCCGCAGCCAATCGACCGCGAGACCGCCGTTGCGCAGCCCCGCGATCACGCCTTCGGCGAGCGGCTTATCGTCCTCTACCAACAGGATGCGCATTTTCCAGTGCCCCGCGAAACAGGATCCTCCCCCCCGGAAAGACAGCCCGCATTGCACGCCCTGGCGCGCGAGTGGGTGGTTCTGTCGGTTACCTCTCGGCTGCGCGTCACCCCCCTCGAGCTGCGCGCGGTCGCGCGACGCTCGATGCGCGTCGCCGCCGAGCGTGGCAAAGCGGGCGCCGGCTTTCAACCGCGGTCGCGAAAAGTGTCGACCCGATCACACTTCCCCGCTTTTTTCGCGTGAATGGAGCGGTTTGCACAAGCAGATAACACTTCCTTAATGGTTCCCCTTCGATACTGACGCGCCTTGGTCCGGGGAGTTGCGAGGCTGGCCTGATGGGCAGTCCGAGGAGGAAACCATGTTGAAGTGGAACTCATTCACGCCGAATGCCGGGTCGCGGCGCGCGGCGCTCGCGTTGACCATCGTGGTCGCGCTTGGATTGCAGGGCCTCGCCCCGGTGGCAGGTGCGCAGACCGGTATCGCATTCGATCCCCCGGTGTTTGCGGAGATCGGCGGCCCCGACGCCGCCCGCCAAGCGACCGCCGACTTCAACCAGGACGGCCATCTCGACGTCGCGGTGACGACCGGCAACAAGAAGATCAATTTTCTGTATGGCGATGGTAGCGGGGCGCTGTTGCTCGACAACTCGGTGCGCGCCTATGGGGCGGGCGACATCGCGACAGCCGATTTCAACAACGACGGGATCCTCGATTTTGCGATTGCGGGGGCCTACAGCGCCGCGTGTTCAGCGGGCGGCGGCGTCCAGATCTTCCTCGGCGCCGGCGGCCAAACCGCGCGGTTCGCGTTTCGGAGTTGTCTCGCCAGCGGTGGCGTGGCGGTCCGCGCGGCGGATTTCGACGGTGACGGCAACGCCGATCTCGCGATCGGCCTGGCGAGCAATCACAGTTCCGCCACGGGACTGATGGTGGCACTGGGTTTGGGCGACGGAACCTTCGCCCCGCCGGTGGCGGTCGCCCGCGGGGCGAATGTTCGCACCATCAAGACGGTCGACTACAATGGCGACGGCCACATCGATATCGTCGCCAACGGCGGCGTCCTCCTCAACGCCGGTGACGGTACCTTTGCATTTAGCTCGGTCGGCCCCCAGACCGTATTTGATCTCGGTGACTTCAACGGCGACGGTTTGGCCGACATTGCCCGGGTGTTTTACTACAACACCGTCCCGACCGATCCGTTGAGTAACCACTATGTGCTGTCGATCGCCATCAATGGCGGTGCGGCGGGCAGCGGTACCCTGGTCGCGCTCTCCGGTCCCGCCGGCGATCTGAGGGTTCTCGATCTGGACGGCGACGGCAATCAGGACGTGGTGCTGGTGGCTGCGAGTCTGAACGGGATCCAGGTATGGCTCGGCAACGGCGACGGCAGCCTGCAGGCGCCGATCGACGTCCCGGTCGGCAACAATCCGTCGTTTCTCGCCAGCGGCGACTGGAACGAGGATAGTTTCACCGATCTGATGGTCGTCGACAGGCCCTTTCAGAACGATTCCCAAGGCTGGGTGCTGTTGCAGGTGCCGCACGCGCAGGCCGACACCACCCCGCCGAGCGTTAGCCTGAGCGCGCCGGCCGCGGGCGCCACGCTGTCGAATACCGTGTCCTTGACCGCCTCCGCCAGTGACGACGTGGGCGTGACGCGGGTCGATTTCTACAACGGCGGTGGGTTGATCGCGTCCTCGGCGGGACCGAATTTCAGCGTTGCCTGGGACACCACCCGGGTCGCGGACGGCGCTTATACCCTGAGTGCGGAAGCCTTCGACGCGGCCGGCAATTCGACGATTTCGGCTACGGTGGGCATCACCGTGAACAACGGCGCGCCGACCATCACCAGCGTGGCGCCGGCGGTCAGCGCGGTGATCGGTGCGCCCTACACCTATCAGGTCGTCGCGACCGGTAATCCGCCGGTGAATTTCACGCTCGCGAGCGCCCCGGCCGGGATGAGCATCGGTGCGACGACGGGCACCATCACCTGGACCCCGGCGCCGAACCAGGTCGGTGCTCACAGTGTGACGGTGGTCGCGAGCAACGCCTCGGGCAGCGCCCGGCAGAGCTATGTGCTTACCGCCCTCGACCAGACCGCGCCGACGATGCCGGTCCTGAGCGGCGTTAATCTTGGTGCGGACCGGGTGAAGCTGAGCTGGACCGCCGCCACGGACGACGTCGGCGTGGCCGGCTACACCTTATATATACGTACCGTCCGGCGGCGCTTCCATCCGCCGCGCCTGGTGCCGGTGCAGACCAACATCACCACCACGTCGATCACGGTCGCCTTGGGCGGTGCCGCGCATACCTACGCGGTCGCCGCGGTCGACGCGGCCGGGAATACTTCCGCGCCGAGTAACCTGGTGTCACTCGCGCCGCTCAGAGCGCCAAGCATCTATCATCCGATCCAGGCGAGCGGAGAGATTGTCTGGGCGGTGGTCGGGCAGGGCATCTTCGTGCAGAGCGGAGGGAATCGATTCAGTTACTACGCGATCGGTACCTTCGGCAATCCGGTGCCCACGCTTTCCCTGGTTTCGGGCCCGGCGGGGATGCAGGTATCGACCGGTCGCGTCACCTGGGTGCCGCCGCCGTCGGCCGCCGGCACCACCGTGAGCGCCACGGTGCGGGCGACCAACAGCCAAGGCTCGGCGGATCTGATCTTCAGCATTCCGGTGCGGGCAACGGCGGCGGTCAACAGCGCGCCGGTGGTCACCGCAAGCGCCATGCCCGTGCAGCTCACCCTGCCGAATAACACCGCGACCCTGAGCGGCACGGCGCAGGATGACGGCCTGCCCAATCCGCCCGCCGCGCTGAGCTATGTCTGGACCCAGATCGCGGGGACGGCGCCGGTTGTGTTCGGCACCCCGAACGCGCTTTCCACGACGGTGACGATGAGCGTCGCCGGCAGCTACAGCTTCCAACTCACGGTCAGCGACGGTGCGTTGAGCAAGTCCGCGACCACCGGGGTTTACGTGGCGCCCGCGCCTCCGGCGAACCAGGCGCCATGGGTTCGGTCAACTTTTCAACCGCTGACGCTCATGGCGCCCAGCAACGTCGCCCGACTCGGTGGCGTGTTCAGCCTCGACCTGCGCGACGACGGTTTACCCAATCCGCCGGGACGCCTGAGTTTTTCCTGGACGATGCTGAGCGGGCCGGCGCCGGTGACCTTCGATACGGTGGCCAACGCCACGACCTTCAATCCCCAGGTGCTACTGCATGCCGCGGGCAGCTACCGGTTCCAACTCACCGTCAGTGACGGCGCGTTGAGCGCCACCGCGACCCAGGCGGTGACCCTGGTGCCGGCCAATCAGGCGCCGGTGGTCAACGCCGGACCACAGCAGTCGGCGACCGTCGCGACGCCGCTGACGCTGACCGGATCGGCCACCGACGACGGCCTGCCGAACGGCACATTGAGTTACGCCTGGAGCTTGGTCGCGGGGCCGGGTAGCGTGAGCTTCGGCACGCCGAATGCGGCGCTGACCACCGCCACCTTCACGGCCGCGGGTACCTATACGCTGTCGCTGGCGGTCAGCGACGGTCTCAAGACCGGTACCGCCGAGACCACCGTGGTGGTCTCGGACTCCGCGCCGCCGCCTCCGGCCGGACCCACGCCGACCGGGCAGGTCGTGGAACTGCAGGGCACGATCAGCGCGGTCGCCGTCGATTCCATCGTCGTCAACGGCACCACGGTGCGCTGGACCGCGAGCACCATCATCAAGTTCAACACCTCGACTCAGAGCTTCGCGATCGGCCAACCGATCCAGCTCAAAGGTGACGAATATAGCGACGGCAGCGTGGTCGCGATCAAGGTCGAGGTCGGATGAGGCCGGTGGTCAGCGGCCGGGTTCGCGCCCGGTCGCTGACCTATCGTGCGGTCGACGGAAGATGGCGGACTATTTCGTGCCCGCGATCTTGTTGAAGGTCTTGATCGGCACCACCACGTAGGAGCTGGTGTCCACGCCCTGATTGTCGTGCTTGTCGCTGGCGATAACGGTGACCTGGTAGGTCCCCGGCTTGTCGAAGCGGTAGCTGGTTTCGAAGTCGCTGATCCGACCGGCGTAGGAGAGCGGCAGATCGGCGACCTTCTTGCCGTTCAACCGGAGCTCGGCGATGATGCTGAAGTCATTGGCATCCCACAGAAACTTCGGGCGCACCGGGCATCCGCACATCGGCGTGACATGGGCGCCGATCGTCGCGCGGCTGCCGACCGGCAGGAATTGATGCTGGGTGGGGCTGTAGTTGCGGACGATCAACCCGTAGATCTCGAAAAGCAGGCCGTCACCCTTGATGTCATGCCCCGGAATCAGCCACACGGTCTTACTTTCGGTGTGGCTGTCGAGGCCCGCGGCCAGCGGGCCGCGCAACGTGACCAGCAGCTTGCGCGGGCTGTCGATATCCAGGGTGGTGCGGAAAGCGGCCGCCTTCGGACCGGAGAGGACGCTGTCGCGCTTGCGCGGCTGCTTCATGAGCTTCTTGGTGTTTCCGGTACCGCCGGCGACCATGCCGGTGGCGAGGGCCTCGTGGCTGAAATAATCGCGTACCGTCACCTGTAGCCCACCGACGGCGGAGCCCACGAATTTCGCGTCGTGAGCCCTGACCCGCACGGTCAGGCTGGTGGGGATCGCCCAGGCGCCGGCGCTGAGCGCGAGCGTCACGAGAAAGCCGAAGAGGGTAGTGAATATTCGAGCGGACATGGCGAACTCCTTCATGAAAAAACCAACGTTTACTCCTCGGGAAAAACGCGGCTCGACACCCGCATCAGCCCTGAAGCATGACCCACTCTCCGGTGCTCCGCCAAGGCCCTGAATGGGAGAAGAATGGGCGAGGAGCGAGAGAGGGAGCCGGTCGGTGGCAGAAAAAGGCGGCGGCGGGGCTTGGTG
>Ga0114931_10002300_pt1 | contig 24312 bp, 24 predicted proteins | sample 2SBtaG_FD_89579 | JGI IMG/M metagenome (GOLD analysis project Ga0114931, IMG submission 89579) | Deep subsurface microbial communities from Kolumbo volcano to uncover new lineages of life (NeLLi) - 2SBTROV14_V59a metaG | ecosystem: Environmental > Aquatic > Marine > Volcanic | place: Kolumbo... | reverse complement strand
TAGAGGACGAAGGCGACGAAGAAGATGCTGACCAGAACCGCCGTCCCCGGCAGCTTGAAGGTGCCGGCGGTGCCGTAGCTGGCTACCGCCACCGTGCCCGTATCGGCGGCGGCCGGCGCCATGGTCGCGGGCCAAGCGCCCTCGGTCCCTTCGCGGCGCTTGCCGAAAAAGACCGAGCCGACCACCACCACGACGAACATCAGCCCGCCGACCGCGGCGAGCAACGCCGCCAGCCCGTTGAACGTCATCATCAGGAACGCGGCGCCCGGGAAGTCGAAGCTCAAGACCGCGTCCGAGAAGGTGATGTCCCAATGGCGACGGGGGACACCGAGCGTTCCCGCGCCCATCATGAACAGCGAGATGCCGGCGGCGCCGAGGCCGAAAATATAGGGCTGCCACTGTGCCATCTTGGGAAAGACGATCTTGCGCCGGAAGATCAGCGGAATCAGGAGATAGGTAATGGCCATGAACGCCAGCGTGGTGCCGGTCACCACGGTGCCGTGGAAGTGCCCCGGCACGTAAAGCGTGTTGTGCATGATTATGTTGAGCTGCTCGGTGCCCAGGATGACGCCCGAAATACCGCCGATGAAGCCGAAATAGACCAGCGACATGAACATGCCGGAAAAGGCCGGATTGCCCCACGGCGCCTTGCGCAGCCAACCGAAAATACCTTGCGTGAAGCCACGCTTGCGCTGCGCCGCCTCGACCGCGCCGGGCACCGACATGCCGTGAATCATCGAGCCCAGCACCGCCAGGTACATGGCGTAGCTGGTGTTGAAGATCTTCCAGCTAGAGCTGATTCCGGGTTCGACCAGGAGATGATGCGCCGAGGCCAGTTGCAGGAACAAGATATAGAGCAGGAAGGCGCTACGGCTGATCTTTTCCGATAGCGGCTTGGCCCCCAGCACCATGGCGGCGATCGCGTACCACACCGCGACATGGGCCGAAACGTTGACCTGTTGCGAGGAATGGCCCATCCCCCACCACACCACCTTGTACATCAAGGAATTGATATCGGCGATCAGGCCCAGCGACCAGAGGAAGGTCGGGATCAGGATGATGGCGCCCGAAACGATGGTGAACACGGCGATGATCGTCGCCGTCAGCGCCCCGAAGGTAACCAGCGGGATCGAGCCTTCGTAGGTTTTCTCGTCGCGAGCGATCACCAGCGTGCCCAGGAAGATGAAACACCCGACCAGGGCTCCGACCGCGAACAGGATCAACCCGAGATAGAAATGCGGCGCCGCCTGCATGGGCACGTAGGACGTGAACATGACGCTCGAATCGCCTTGCAGCACGGCGACGTTGGTCATCACGGCGCCGATCAGCATCAGGGCGAAGGCGACCCAGGCGAGCCAAGGCGTGGCCAGACGGCATTGCAGCAGGATGGCGGAGGCGAAGTAGAGAATCGCCATTTCGAAGAAGATGATCCACACCAGCAGAACGTCGAGCCCATGCGCCGTGAGCGCCAGGTAGAACCATTCCGCCGGCAACAGATGAACCGCCGGCCAGCGCGTCAGCGCCACCGACAGGCCGAACAGGCCGCCGATGGCCAGGAAGACCACCGCCACCACGGCGTTGGCCTTGATCAAGCGCTCGGCCGGCAAATGAATCCTGAGCCCGGTATCGGGACAGGTGCGAAATTCACTGTCGCGTGCCATCGTCGGTCCCCTCCCCCTCACTCGACCACGAAGATCTTGCCGACCATCGTGTGGTGGCCGATGCCGCAGTATTCGTTGCAAACGATGGTGTATTCCCCAGCCTTTTCGGGCGTGATGGTCAGCACCATTTCATAGCCGGGCTGGACCTGGAGATTGATGTTGATGGGCTGAAGCGAGAAGCCGTGCTGCCAATCCAGCGAGGACAGATGGATGCGATAGCTCTTGCCCTTTTCGAGCTCGAGGATCGGCCACCATTCCCACAGCCGGGCGATAATGTAGGCGTCGCTTCCCGGTGGCGGGTGGACGACCGGAATACCGCTCTCGCCTTCCTCGCGCACGGTGTATTTCGCGGCGAAAGCCTCGGCGCGCTCGGCATAGACATCGAGAGATATCCGATAGGCTTCGTTGGAGAGGTTCTGCTGGCCGGCGAAATGCCAGTAGATCATGGTGAAGAACATCACCAGACCCCAGATGAAGGCGATCCCGATCCACGATAGTTCGACGCGGTCGAGCGGCTCCTTCCACCACAGGCGGCGTTCGGGCGAGAAAATGGCCATGTCTCCCCCCCACCCCTTACTTGGCGACTGGAATTTGGGCGACTTCCATGATCCCCCACATCAGGTAGAAGATCGCCGGAAGGCTCACGCCCAGAAACAGAAGCAGGAACGGGTTATCGAGCACCCGCTGCATGAAGGGGACCGGTCCGTCGTCGTCGTCTCGGTCCGTCGCCGTGGGTTGCGTCTTGGCCATGCCGATCTCCCCCTCCGATCATTCGATCGTTGCCACGCCTGGCGGCAATCATGGTTCGGGTCCCGGCCTAGGGTCCTTGACCTGCGTCAATCGGCCCCGGCGCCATCAGCCACTCGATCGCCGAGAAGCTCGCCAGGGCGAGGGTCAGGAGGATGGCAAAGAAAATCAGCCCGCGGTTTTCGAAACGCGCGCCCCGGGCGATCTCGATCCGATCGAGAACGCGATCGGCGATAAAGTAAAGCGCGACGGCGACGACGGTGAAGGCGAGAATTTCCATGACCCGACCGACGGCTAAATGCTTGCCCGAGGCGGATAAATCACGCGCAAGGCCCAAACGACGGTCGTGAATAAAATCAAGGCGCCGGCCTGATGGGTGATCGCCAGAGGCAGCCAGACCACGCTTAGCAAGGTGGCGACCCCGAGCCCGAACTGGATGCCCGCCACCAAGGCGACGGCATGGATCGAGCGCCGGACGCGGTTGGACAGCGGCAACCGCCATGAGGTCAGCCAAATCAATGCCGCGACAGCCAGGGTCGCCATCGCCAGCATCCGGTGTTCGAACTGCACGGTGCTCGCGTTCTCGAAGAAATTGGCCCAAGCGGGCTCGATCGCAAGCAAGGTCGAGGGCACGAACTCGCCGTCCATCAGCGGGAAGGTGTTGTGGATCAGGCCGGCGTCGAGCCCGGCCACCAGCCCACCCGCCAAGACTGTCACCGAAACCAGAATAAGGAGCAACCAGAGCGCCTTGCCGAGGCCGCGACCGCGCCCCCTGTCGGCGCCGGCCCGGAGCAGGCCCAGCCCCATCCAGACCAGATAGCCATAAATCAGAAAAGCGGCGCCGAGGTGGGCGGCCAGGCGATACTGGCTGACGTCGGGCTCGGCGATCAGACCGCTCTTGACCATGTACCAGCCGAGCCCGCCCTGAAGCGCGCCGAGAATGAAGACCACCACCAGCCCCGGCGCCATCGAGCGGTCGATCCGCCCGCGCAGCAGGAAATAAAGAAACGGCACGAAGAAAACGACACCGATCGCCCGGCCCCAGACCCGGTGGATGAATTCGAGCCAGAAAATCGCCTTGAACCCGCCCAGGGTCATGTCGGCGTTGAGTTTGATGAATTCGGGAAACTGGCGGTAGCCGGCGAAGAGCCGCTCCCACTCGGCCTCGGTCATCGGCGGCAGAAAACCGGTCAAAGGCTTCCATTCGACCATCGACAGACCCGAATGGGTGAGCCGCGTCAGCCCGCCGATGATGACCATGATAAAGACCATGGCGGCACAGATCAGCAGCCAGATGGCGATCGCCCGCCGGGCGCGCAAGGCGGCCAGCGGCGCCGTGTATTCGGGAAGTGCCACGGTACCCAATATCCCCATCGCTGTCGAATGCGGCGCACCCTTATCAGGTTCGACGCCGGCCGCAAAGGCCCTCCATGGACCGGCGTCGCGCCTGTTCGCCTTGACGTCGATCAAGCGCGCCCTTGACAGTCAACCGGCGGGCCGCCTTGATGCGCGTTCAAGGGACGCGACACGGACGCGAGGGGCGTGGATGGGAGGCACCACCAGACTTACGCCCGAGGAGCTGGCGCTGATCCGACGTGTGCCGGTCTTTTCCGGGTTGAGCGAGCAGGCATTGGGGGCGTTGCTGGTGCATGCCGTCACCACCCATGTCGACGTCGGCGCGGTACTGTTCGTCCAGGGCGATCAGGCGAGCCGTTTCTTCGCCGTCCTCTCGGGCTGGATCAAGCTCTCGCGCATGATGCCCGACGGCAATCAGGCGGTGATCGGCATCTTCACGCGCGGCGATTCCTTCGCCGAGGCGGCGATTTTCGGCCCCGGCGAATATCCGGTCACGGCCGAGGTCGTCAGCGCCGCCCGCCTGGTCGAAATACCGGCTCGGCCGATGCTCGCGGCGATCGCCGCCGATCCGACCCTGGCGCTCAACATGCTGGCCTCGATGTCGCAACGGCTGCGCTATCTGGTCGGCCAGCTCGAGCAGTTGCAAGGCAAGTCGGCGCCGCAACGCCTGGGGTCCTTCCTGCTCCGCCTGGTGCCCGAAAACGATGGCCCGGTTCGCATCCGCCTGCCCTACGATAAATCGCTGATCGCCGCCCGCCTGGGCATGAAGCCCGAGACCTTCTCGCGCTCGCTCGCCAAGCTGCGCCCGCTCGGCGTCCACGGCGAGGGCACCGACGTGGTGGTCGCCAAGCCGATCCTGCTCAGGCGCTATTGCGAGGACGGCTGAGCCGGCCGGTCGCCTATCCAGGCCGACCATCGGGCCGGGGGCGGGCCAGGACCGGCGTGTAGGCGATCACGAACAGGGCATAGGCCAGCGTCCAGGCGGCACCGGCGACGATCAACCCCCAGGCGCCGCCCTCGACGACGGCGACGATGCGGGCCACGGCCGCCAACGAGACCAGCAGATAGACGGCGACGATGGCCGGCGCGGCCTCGATGACCCGTCCGGTATGGCCGAGCGCCGCCCGGGTCATGATCGCCAGGGTCATGGTGCCGATGGCGCCGATGCCGAGGGCGTGGAAAGCGATCCGCGGATCGATCGCGTCGGCCGCCGCCAGCCCCTTGGCGGCGAAGGAAACCACCAGCCAGCCATAGCCCAGATGCAGCACCCAGAGGATCTGCTTGCCGAGGGTGTGGCGGGTCCCCCAACCGACCATCCGCCAGCCGTTGGTCAGCGCCGCCAACAGGGCCACCACCGCCACCAGCGGCACGGCCCGGGGATCGAGGTTGGCCGCCGCGTCGGCGATCAACAGCGCGGCCACCGTGGCGACCGCGACCGGATCGCGGCGATCGTGCGGGCGAACCACGCCGCGCCGCCCCCCGGCCGCCAGCCCGTTGGTGGTGAAGGCCGGGATCACGCGGCCGCCGACGATGGCGATCAGGAGCGCCAAGGTATCGAGCGCCAACTCATAGCCGACCCGCCCGTCGATCAGCCCTTGGGCGGCGGCGTGCATGAGCCCGTTGGCGATCGTCAGCAGCACCAGAAGCGCGAGGAAGACGCGGTTGCGCCGCGCCCTCGGATGCAGGAGCGACGGCACGCCGACCAGGCCGAGCACGGGCACGAAGGCGATATCCACCCCCGCCACCAGCAGCGGCGGCAGAACCCCATCGCCGGCCATCGCCAGCCGCCCGGCCAGCCACAAACCGACCAGCAGGGCGAGCCGCCCGCCGGCCACCGGCGTCGTCTTCTGCCAGCCGGGAACGGCGGTCAGCAGGAAGCCGGCGACCACCGCCAGCGCATAACCGAACAGCATTTCGTGGGCGTGCCAGAGCGCCACCGGCCATGACGACGCAAACGTCCCGTCGCCGAGATAGACCAGCAGGAACAGCGGCACCACCAGGGCCGCCTGAATCCCGGCGACCAGGAAGAAGGGCCGGAAGCCATAGCCGAGGATGGCGAGCCCGGCCCCGTTCCCGGCATGGCGAGCGCGGTCAGCCGGCATCGACGATCACGACGCGGCCATCGGCGAGCTTGAGCTCGGCATGGCTGGCCCCGAAGCGGTCGACCAGCATCGCCGCCCGGGCGGGATCGCTCACCGCCAAGGTGGTGGCGAGGGCATCGGCGGCGGTCGCCCGGGGAGCCACCACGCTCGCCGACAGAACCGTGCCCGGGCTGACGCCGCTGGCTGGATCGAACAGATGATGGAAGCGCCCGCGCGCGTCGAAGCGGGTCCCGTAGCCGCCCGAGGTAGCCAGCGCCGCGTCGACCAGCGCCAGCGTCGTCGGGGTCGTCCCCGGGTGGCGCGGGTCGTCGATGCCGATCCGCCACGGGCCTTCGCCGCGATCGCCGAGCGCGCGCAATTCGCCGATCCCGACCAGGGCCTGGTCGAAGCCGGCGTCGCGCAGGAGATCGGCGATGGCGTCGGTGATCGCGCCCTGGGCGATGCCGTTCAGCGTCACCGCCATCCCCGGCCGGGCGAAGCGCAGGAGCCGGGGCGAAATCTCGATCGCGCCGCCGTCGACCCGCGCCCGGGCCATGGCGATCGCCCGCGCGCCCGGGCCGCGCGGGTCGGCCCCGGGGCGGGCGAAGTGATCGGCGTAGAGCCGCCACAAGGGCTGCACGGTGACGTCGAAGGCGCCGTCGCCGAGGCCGTGGAAGCGCCGCGCCTGGGCCATGAGCCGGATCAGATCGTGGGGCGGCTTCGACAAGCGGCCGGCGCGGTTGAACGCCACCAGCGCCCCTTCGGCGCGATAGAGGCTGAACACCCGGTCGAGCCGGTCGATCTCGTCGACACAGGCCTCGAGCGCCGCCCGCGCCTTGGTCCGGTCGGGGTGGCATAGCGTGATCTCGGCCCGGGCGCCGAGGGCGACGCCGCGCCACCGCGCCAGCGGCGGCGCCGCGCGGTCGCCGCGGCCGAGCAGCGCCAAGGGTATCCCGGCGACGGCGGCGAGCGCGGTGATCGCGCGGCGGCGCGTGACCGCGCTCACGACGCCGCCTCCATGGCCCTACGCGCCCGCTCGCGACGCTTGCGCCGCTCGATCAACGGCGGACAGCTCCGGTCGTCGTAATAAAGCACCTGGCAGTTGAGGCAATGGATGCACTCGTTGGGATTGATATGGCCGTCGGGATGGATCGCCTGCACGGTACAGCGCTTGGCGCAGATTTGGCACTGACTGCCGCACTGCCACTTGCGCTTCAGCCATTCGAACATGCGCAGCCGCGCCGGGATCGCCAGCGCCGCCCCCAACGGGCAGAGATAGCGGCAATAGGCGCGCTCGATGAACAGACCCACCGCCAGCAGGGCCAGTGCATAGGCGACGAACGGCCAGGCGCGGTCGAACCGCAGCACGATCGCGGTCTTGAAGGGCTCGACCTCGATCAGCGGCTGCACCCGGTCGTAATCGCCGAAGGCGAGCGCGAACAGACCGATGAAGACCACGTATTTGATCATCCACAAGCGTTCGTGAACGACGAAGGGCAAGGAAATTTGCGGGATTCGCAGCAGCCGCGCCAAGCGGTTGACGATTTCCTGCAAGGCGCCGAAGGGGCACAGCCAGCCGCAAAACACGCCCCGCCCCCAAAAGAGAAGCGTCAAGGCGACATAGCTCCAAAGGACGAAGATTAACGGCGCGACCAGGAAGATGTCCCAGCGAAACCCCGACAACAACGCCTGGGCGAAGGTGATGACGTTGATTAGCGAAAGCTGCGCTCCCGCGTACCAGCCGAGCCACAAAAGGGTGAAGGCGAGAAAGCCGTAACGAACCCAGTAATAGACCTGGCGGCGGCGCACGATCGCGTCCTCGAACACCAGGATCAGGGTCAGCGCCATCAGGGCCACGACCACCACCGCCACCCGCCCGGCATCGCGCTTCCAGATGCCGAGCCACAGCGGCGCCGGCGACGGCGCGGTCTCGGCGGCCGGCGCCAGCAGCCGCGCTGGCGGCCGGTAGGGCAGCGCGAAACGGGCATAGACCACCCCTTGATCGCTCTCGCCGGGAACCAGCAGTTCGAGCCGCCAGGGCCGGGTCGGATCGAAGCCGCTTCCGGCCGGAACCACGAAGATCGCCGCCGTGCGCAGCTCGGGCGCGCCCTCGGCGACGACCCGCGCGACCGGTCGATACCAGTCCTTGACCGGCGCCAGCGCGCGGTCTCCTTGGATGATCTCGATGCGCTCGAAGATGCCCGACTTGCGCCACGCCGTGCCCTTGAATGAAAAAAGCCCACGGGCGGCGACGAACAAGAGCTGATCGTCGGGCCGGATCGAGGCCATCAGCCGCTCATGGAGGCGCTCGCCGAGCAGGTTGCGTCCGATCGCCGCCGGCGTCGCCAGCCCGACGTATAGATCGATGAAGGTCGCCGCCGGATCGCGCGTCATCCCCGGCGGGCCATAAGCGCCGCCGCCGACGCGGGCAAGCGCCGCGTCGACGGTCGCGTTCGAGAGCCGGAGCCGGGCGAGCGCGCCCTCGGCCAGAAGTTCGTCCCACGACGCCGGCGCGAAACTGTCGAGATCGAGCGCCGCCGCCGCGTCGCCGAGAAGACCGCGCGAGCGCGCCACCGCGCGGGCGGCGCGCAAAACGGCGTCGTTCATCACCACCGACGACACGGTGGCCCCCGAAACCGCGTCGATGCGGCGAACTCCGGGCTCGTCCTCGAGGCTCACCCGGTCGCGAATGTCGAGCCCGCGATATTGCGCGACGAAGGCGGCGAGATCGGCGTCGGTGACGCCGATCACCAAGATCGGCTCGTGGTGCTCGACGATCTCGGCGCCGGTGATGCGCCCGTCGAGATCGAGCCCGATGGCGATATCGAGCGGCTTGCCGGAGAACCCGTTCGATCCCACCACGTCGCGGGTCAGAAAGGCATAGCCGACGACCTGTCCGTCGCGATAGGCGGTCGCCGCCGGCGGCGTGCCCTCGGGCGCGCCGAAGCTGTCGGCGTCGGGGAACACCCGGGCGAAGGCGGCCTCGCGGTCCGCTTCCACCGCGGCCGTCGCCGCCCCGGCGACCAGGGTGGCGAGCAAGATAATTGCCACGACCATCGATGACCGCTGTCTCGCTGACCGCCCTTGGCCCACGCTCGTCAACTCCCGCCGCCCGGATCGCGAGGCAGAGTATTGAGGGCACGAAGCACGGACTCCTTGACTAGGATCAAGGCGCCCGCCCTCTCGCGAGGGCTTACTTCGGCCACGAGCCCCAACGCGGAAGGAGCGGAACCATGTCACGCGCGCCGATCAGCCTCGCCGTCGCTCTCCTCTTGCCCCTGACGCTCGTCGTCGGCTTGGGTACGGCGAGCGCCGGAGAACAGCCTAAGCCAGCCGACATCAAAAAGCACGAGACCACGCCGGGCGGGCAATACGTCCCCTCGCTCAATGTCCTGATGAACGAGAAAACCGAGATGCCGGGCACCAAGAAAGGTGCCCCCAAGCTCAGCAAGGCCGAGTTCGAGCGCGCTAAAAAGATCTTTTTCCAACGCTGCGCCGGCTGCCACGGTGTCCTCCGCAAGGGCGCCACCGGCAAGCCCCTGACCACCGACATCACCCGCGAGCTCGGGATCGACTACCTGCGCGACTTCATCACCTACGGATCGCCGGCGGGCATGCCCAACTGGGGAACCTCGGGCGATCTCACGAAAAGCGACATCGATCTGATGGCCCGTTATCTGCTCAACGAGCCGCCGCAGCCGCCTGAATGGGGCCTCCAGGAGATGAAGGCGTCGTGGAAGGTGCTGGTGCCGGTCGACCAGCGTCCCACCAAGCAGATGAACGATCTCGATCTCGACAACCTGTTCTCGGTGACCCTCCGCGATACCGGACAGGTGGCCTTGATCGATGGCGATACCAAGAGCATCGTCAAGGTCATCAAAACCGGCTACGCCGTTCATATCTCCAGGCTTTCGGCTTCCGGGCGCTATCTCTTCACCATCGGCCGCGACGCCAAGGTCGACCTGATCGATCTGTGGATGAAGTCCCCCAGCACCGTCGCCGAGGTCAAGATCGGCATGGAAGCGCGCTCGGTCGAGACCTCGAAAATGAAGGGCTGGGAAGACAAATACGCCATCGCCGGCGGCTACTGGCCGCCGCAATACGTGATCATGGACGGGGCGACGCTGAAGCCGCTCAAGGTGGTCTCGACCCGGGGCATGACCGTCGATACCCAGGAATACCACCCCGAGCCCCGGGTAGCCTCGATCGTCGCCTCGCACTACTACCCCGAGTTCATCGTCAACGTGAAGGAGACCGGCAAGATCCTGCTGGTCGACTACGAGGACCTCGACGCCCTCAAGGTGACCTCGATCGACGGCGAACGGTTCCTCCATGACGGCGGCTTCGATTCCACCGGGCGCTACTTCCTGGTCGCCGCCAACGCGCGCAACAAGGTGGTCATCATCGACACCAAGGAGCGCAAGCTGGTGGCCATCGTCGAGACCGGCACCAAGCCCCATCCCGGGCGCGGCGCCAACTTCATCCATCCCAAATACGGCCCGGTTTGGGCGACCAGCCATCTCGGCGACGAGACCATCGCCCTGATCGGTACCGATCCGGTCAACCATCCCCAATACGCCTGGAAAGTGGTCGAAAAGCTCGAGGGCCAGGGTGGCGGCGCGCTGTTCGTCAAGACCAACCCGGTCTCGACCAACCTGTGGGTCGATACGCCGCTCAATCCCGATCCCGAAATCTCGTCCTCGGTCGCGGTGTTCGACATCAACAACCTGGACGCCGGCTACGAGGTGCTGCCGATCGGCGAGTGGTCGGGCATCAGCGAGGGCATGCGCCGCGTCGTCCAGGGCGAGTACAACAAGGACGGCAGCGAGATCTGGTTCTCGGTGTGGAACGGCAAGGAGCAGGAATCGGCGATCGTCGTCGTCGACGACAAGACCCGCAAGCTCAAGACCGTGATCCGCGATCCGCGACTGATCACGCCGACCGGCAAGTTCAACGTCTACAACACCAAGAACGACATTTACTGACGCGATTGGCGGCAACCGAGGGGGCGGGGCGCGGCGGCGCTCCGTCCCCACCCACCTCCGGGCCGATGCCCGGCCGATCAGGGAGATTGCGGTGGCACAGGCGGGGTTCGTCCACTTGGTCGGCGCCGGTCCGGGCGATCCGGACCTGCTGACCGTCAAGGCGCAAAGGCTGTTCGGCGACGCCGACGTGGTCATCTACGACCGCCTGGTCTCGGCGGCGGTGCTCGACCGCGTACCGGCGGGAACGGCGCGGGTCTTCGTCGGCAAGGCTTCCGGTCGCCACAGCCTGTCGCAGGACGAGATAAACGCCCTCATGCTGCGCCTCGCCCGGGCCGGGCGGCGGGTTGTCCGGCTCAAGGGCGGCGATCCCTTCGTCTTCGGCCGCGGCAGCGAGGAGGCGCTCTATCTCGCCCGCCACGGCATCGCCTTCGAGGTCGTGCCCGGGATCACCGCCGCCGCCGGCTGCGCCGCCGCCATCGGCGTCCCCCTCACCCATCGCGGGCTCGCCGGCGGGGTGCGTTTCATGACTGGCCACGGCCGCGATGGCGCCGAGACCGAGCCCGATTGGGCCAGCCTCGCCGATCTCGACACGACCCTGGTTCTCTACATGGCGCTGGCCAACCTCAATCGCATCCGCGACCGGCTGATCGCCGCCGGACTGCCCCCCGACACCCCGGCCGTCGCGGTCGCCAACGGCACCACCCCCGACCAGCGCGTCGTCGGCGCCGATCTCGCGACCCTAGGGCGAGCCGTCGTCGCGGCCGGGCTGGAGCCGCCGGTGCTGGTCATCATCGGCCGCGTGGCGGCGCTGCTCGACAGCCTGGGCGCCGCCAACGACGCCAGGGACTTTCGGGTCGGTCATGGCTAGGATCGCGGTCATGATGCTGGTCATGGTCGCTGTTTCCATCTTTCTCGGCGCCACCGCCGCCCAAGTGCTCGCCGCCGAGCCGGCGCCGGCGCGCCGCGCGGTGCTGATCGCGCTGTTGCGCCAGGACTGCGGCGCCTGCCACGGCATGACCCTGAAGGGCGGCCTGGGACCGCCGCTCCTGCCCGCCGCCCTGGCCGGCAAGGACACGGCGGCGCTGATCCAAACCGTGCTCGACGGCCGGCCCGGCACGCCGATGCCGCCGTGGCGCCCGTTTCTCACCCCGGACGAAGCCTCTTGGCTGATTAAAAGTCTTAAAAAAGGGATAGACAGCCATGATTAATCACGTTTTTCGAGGCTTCGCCCTGGCCATAGCCTTGCTCATCACCGGCGCCTGCGCGACGCCCGAACCGCGCGGCACCGGCGATCTCGGCCTGATCGTCGAGCGCGCCTCGGGGCGGGTCGCGGTGATCGAGAGCACCACCCCCCGGGTGCTGGCCACGGTCGCCGGGCTGGGCGATCTCTCGCACGCCACGGTCGTCTTTTCGCGCGACCAGCGTTTCGCCTTCGTCTTCGGCCGCGACGGCGGGCTGACCAAGGTCGACCTCTTGGCCGGCAAGATCGTCGGCCGCGTGGTTCAGGCCGGCAACAGCATCGGCGGCGCCATTTCCCAGGACGGCACCCTAGTCGCGGTCTCCAACTACGTCCCCGGCGGGGTCAAGGTATTCGACGCCGAAACCCTGGCCCCGGTCGCCGACATTCCCGCCATCGGCGCCAACGGCGCCCGCTCCAAGGTGGTCGGCCTAGTCGACGCGCCGGGCCAGCGCTTCGTCTTCAGCCTCTACGATGCCGGTGAAATCTGGATCGCCGATCTCTCCGACCCGACGGCGCCGGTCATCCAGCGCTTTCGCGACGTCGGCCGCAACCCCTACGACGGGCTGATCACCCCCGACGGCCGCTACTACATCGCCGGACTGTTCGGCGAGGACGGACTGGCGCTCCTCGACCTGTGGCGACCCGAGGACGGCGTCCGCCGCATCCTCGACGGCTATGGGCGCGGCGAGACCCCGCTGCCGGTCTACAAGATGCCGCATCTCGAAGGCTGGGCGAAGGCCGGCGATCGGTTGTTCCTGCCGGCGGTCGGCCGCCACGAGGTGCTGGTCGTCGATCCCCGGGGCTGGCGCGAGGTCGGCCGCGTCCAACTACGCGGCCAGCCGGTGTTCGCGGTCGCCCGCCCCGACGGCCGCGAGGTCTGGGTTACCTTCGCCTTTCCCGACAACGACGCCGTACAAGTAATTGATACGCAAACGCTTAAAATTGTCGATACGCTTAGGCCCGGACGCGCGATCCTGCATATCGAATTCACCCCGCGCGGCGATCAGGCTTGGGTTTCGTCGCGCGACGACAACCGGGTGGTGGTTTACGACACCCGCCGCCGGGCGCCGATCGCGACGCTCTCGGTCGCCAAGCCGAGTGGTATTTTCATGAGCGCGCGCGCCCAGCGGATCGGCCTGTGAGGCGGCCATGACAGCCCCGCGCCAGGCCCTCGATCTCGCCGCCGTCGACATGGAAGCCGTGGTCCTCGACGATCTCGAACGGCGCCTGGTCGACGCCTATCAGCGCGGCTTTCCGCTCACCCCGCGCCCCTACGCCGCCCTCGCCGAGGCGTTGGACGCGAGCGAGGACGCGGTGCTCGACGCCCTGGCGCGGCTCGACGCCAAGGGCGTCCTCGACCGGGTCGGCGCGGTGGTCGCGCCGGGCCGCGCCGGCGCCAGCACCCTGGCGGCCATGGCGGTGCCGACCGCGCGGCTCGACGCGGTCGCCGCCATGGTCAGCGGCTACGAAGAGGTCAACCACAACTACGCCCGCGATCACCCGGTCAATCTCTGGTTCGTGGTCGCCGCCGCCGACCGGGGCGCGGTCGACGCGGTGCTAACCGACATCGGCCGCCGCAGCGGCCTGGCCGTCCTCGACCTGCCGTTGGAGCGGGCCTATCACATCGATCTCGGGTTCGCGCTGTCATGACCCCCGACGCCACCGACCGCCGCCTGATCGCCGCCCTCGCCGACGGCCTGGAGCGGGTGCCGCGCCCCTACGCCACGCTGGGGAAGAAGCTCGGCCTCGCCGAAGCCGAGGTGCTCGACCGCCTCGATCGCCTGATCGAGGGCGGCGTGATCAAGCGGCTCGGCCTGGTGGTGCGCCATCACGAGCTCGGCTACCGCGCCAACGCGATGGCGGTCTGGGACGTGGTCGAAGCCGAAAGCGACGCCCTCGGCCGGCGCCTCGCGGCCGAGCCCGAGGTTACGCTCTGCTATCGCCGCCGCCGGGCGGCCGGCTGGCCTTATACGCTTTACATCATGATCCACGGCCGCGACCGCGCCGCCGTGCGCCGGACAATCGACCGCATCGCCCGCGCCCACGGGCTCGACGAGCGCCCCGGCGCGGTGCTGTTCAGCCGCCACCGCTACAAGCAAACCGGCGCCCGCTACCCGGCCGAGGTCGCGTGACCATGGACGCCCTCGACCGCCGCATCGTCAACGCCCTCCAGGGCGGCTTTCCGCTTTCCCACCGTCCCTATGCCGCCGCCGCCGAGGCACTCGGTATCGACGAGGACGATCTGATCGACCGCCTGCGCGTGATGTTGGATCGCGGCGTTCTCAGCCGTTTCGGCCCCCTGTTCGACGCCGAGAAGATCGGCGGCGCGGTGACCCTGGCGGCGATGGCCGTGCCCGAAGATCGTTTCGATCGCATCGCCGCCCTGGTTAACCAGCGGCCCGAGGTGGCCCACAACTACCGCCGCGACCACGCTCTCAACATGTGGTTCGTGGTCGCCGCCGAGCGGCCCGAGCGGATCGCCGAGGTGGTGGCCGAGATCGCGGCCGAAACCGGCCTCGCGGTCCATGACTTTCCCAAGGAGGCCGAGTATTTCATCGGCCTGAGGCTCGACGCATGACCGCCGCCGCCGCCGCCCGCGCGCCTCACGACGCCATCGACCGGCGGCTGATCGCCGCCACTCAGGACGGCTTGCCGCTTTGCCGCGAGCCCTATCGCGCCGTCGCCGCCCGGGTCGGCATCCCGGCGGCCGAGGTGATCGCCCGGTTGGAGCGCATGCTGGCCGAGGGCGCCGTCCGCCGCATCGGCGCGGTGCCCAATCACTACCGCCTCGGCTACCGCGCCAACGGCATGTCGGTGTGGGACGTGGACGACGAGGCCATCAACGCGCTCGGCCCCCGGGTCGGCGCCCTGCCCTTCGTCAGCCACTGCTACCGCCGGCCGCGCCATCCGCCGCTCTGGCCCTACAACCTGTTCGCCATGGTCCACGGCAAGACCCGGACCGAGGTGGTGGACAAGGTGGCGCGGATCGCCAAACTCTTGGGCGCGGCGGCGCATGGCCACGATATCCTCTATTCCACCCGCATCCTCAAGAAGACCGGCCTCAGGATCGCCGCCCCGGAAGGAGACCCGCCATGTTCCGACTAAGCCGGTTCATGCACCAGATCGTCGCGCCCACCCCGCCGCGCCACGCGCGGCCCAAGGGGCCGGTGGTGATCTGGAACCTGATCCGCCGCTGCAACCTCAACTGCCGGCACTGCTACACGCTCTCGGCCGATGTCGATTTCGCCGGCGAACTGAATACCGACGAGGTGTTCGCGGTGATGGACGACCTCAAGCGCTTCGGCGTGCCGGTGCTGATCCTCTCGGGCGGCGAGCCCTTGATGCGGCCCGACATCTTCGACATTTCGCGTCGCGCCAAGGAGATGGGGTTCTACGTCGGGCTGTCGACCAACGGCGCCCTGATCGACCCGCCGACCAGCGAGCGCATCGCCCGGGTCGGCTACGACTACGTCGGCATCAGCCTCGACGGCATCGGCCCGGTTCACGACCGCTTCCGCCGCCAGAAGGGGGCCTATGACGCGGCGCTCCGGGGCCTGCGGCTGTGTCGGGGCAAGGGGATCAAGGTCGGCCTGCGCTTCACCATGACCGAGCAGACCGTGGTCTCGCTGCCGGCGCTTCTCGACCTGGCCGAGGCCGAACAAGCCGACAAGTTCTACCTCTCGCATCTGGTTTACGCCGGACGCGGTAACCGCTACCGCGACGACGACGCCGTCCACCGCACCACCCGCCGGGCCATGGACATCCTGTTCGAGCGCGCCTGGGATCACGCCAGTCGGGGTTCGGCGATGGAGTTCGTCACCGGCAACAACGACGCCGACGGGGTCTATTTGCTGCACTGGGTGCGGGCGCGGTTTCCCGAGCACGAGGCCCATATCGGCGCCCATCTCGCGGCCTGGGGTGGCAACGCCTCGGGCATCAATATCGCCAATATCGACAATCTCGGCGCCGTCCACCCCGACAGCTTCTGGGGCCACCACGCCCTCGGCAACGTCCGCGAGCGGCCGTTCTCGGACATCTGGGCGGACACCTCCGATCCGATCATGGCCGGGCTCAAATCCCGGCCGCGCGCGATTGGCGGCCGCTGCGGGGCGTGCCGGATGTTCGATATCTGCGGCGGCAACACCCGGGTCCGCGCGCTCAAGATGACCGGCGACCCCTGGGCCGCCGATCCGGCCTGCTATCTGAGCGACGCCGAGATCGGCCTGGCGCCGATACCCCTTGCCGCGCCCGAGAACCGCCATGCCCTGGGCGCGGATTAGCCTGCTCACCGCCCTGCTGCTCGCCGCCGCGACGCCGGCCCGGGCCGCGACCGACGGCGTCGCGCTCTATGGCGCCAACTGCGCCGCCTGTCACGGCGCCGACCGGCTGGGCGAGAGCGGCCCCGCCCTCTTGCCCGTCAGCCTCGCCCGGCTGAAACGCGCGCGCGCCGCCAAGGTGATCGCCGGCGACCGGGTGGCGACCCAGATGCCGGCCTTCGGCGATCGCCTGACGGCGGCCGAGATCGCGGCCGTGGTCGATTACATCTTCACCCCGCCGGCGACGCCGCCGCGCTGGGACCAGGCCGCCATCGCCGCCTCGCGCGTGGTCTACGTCGACCCCGCCACCCTGCCGGCCAAGCCGGTGTTCGACGCCGACCCGCTCAACCTGTTCGTGGTCGTCGAGGCGGGCGATCACCACGTCACCATCCTCGACGGCGACCGGTTGGAGCCGATCTTCCGCTTTCCCAGCCGCTTCGCGCTCCACGGCGGCCCCAAGTTCTCGCCCGACGGGCGCTTCGTCTATTTCGCCTCGCGCGACGGCTGGATCAGCAAGTTCGATCTCTATTCGCTGCGACTGGTGGCCGAGATCCGGGCCGGCATCAACACCCGTAATCTCGCCGTTTCGGGCGATGGGCGGGTGGTGGCGGTGGCCAATTCGCTGCCCGGCTCGCTGGTTTTGCTCGACGCCGGCGATCTCAAGCTGCTCAAGGTGGTCCCCGCCCGCGACCGCCGCGATACCCTGACCTCGCGGGTGAGCGCGGTCTATCAGGCCGCTCCGCGAAAGAGCTTCATCGTCGCCTTCAAGGACATGCCCGAGCTGTGGGAGGTGTTTTACGGCGCCGATCCACCGGTCGTCCGGGCGGGCTTCGTGCACAGCTACGAGAAGGGCATGGTCGAGGCCCTGGCCACCGACGACGGCCCCTTCCCCGTGCGCCGGATCGCGCTGTCCCGACCGATCGACGATTTCTTTTTCGACCAGGATTACCGCACCCTGTTCGGCTCGTCGCGCGACGGCGACGAGGCGGTGGTGATCAACCTCAACGTCGGCCGCGAGATCGCCACGGTGCCGATCCCCGGCCTGCCCCATCTCGGCTCGGGCATCACCTGGGAGCGCGACGGCCGCCGCGTGCTGGCCACCCCCAACCTGCGCGAGGGCGCGATCAGCGTCATCGACATGCAAAGCTGGAAGGTGATCAAGCGCATCAAGACCCTGGGGCCGGGGTTTTTCCTGCGCAGCCACGAGAACACGCCCTATGCCTGGGCCGATGTCTTCTTCGGCCCCAATCGCGACGCGGTTCACGTGATCGACAAGCAGAGCCTCGAGATCGTCGCCACCCTGCGCCCGGCGCCGGGCAAGACCGCCGCCCATGTCGAGTTCACCCGCGACGGCCGCTACGCGCTGTTGAGCATCTGGGACATGGACGGCGCGATCGTCGTCTACGACGCGGCGACGCTCACCGAGGTTAAACGCATTCCGATGGTCAAGCCCTCGGGCAAATATAATGTCTGGAACAAGATCAACCGCTCGTCCGGCACCAGCCACTGACGCCGCGCGGGCGGCGCTGGTGATCTGTGCCCACGGCGCCCGTGGCGGCTCGCCGGCCGCCGCCGCCCATGCCGCGGCGATCGCCGAGAGGGACCTGTTCGCCGAGGTCCGCGCCTGCTGCATCGAGGGCCGGCCGGGGCTGGCCGAAACGCTCGCCGACCTGCGCGCGAAAACGAATCTGAAGGACGTCCGCCTGGTGCCCTTCCTGATGGGCGCCGGCCATACCGCGCGCCGCGTGCTGCCCCGGATCGTCGCCGAGGCGGCCGGCGAGGGGCTGACAATCCGCCCGCCGGTCGGCACCCACGCCGGCCTGGCCGCGATCGTCGCCGACCTCGCCGTCGCCGCCCGCCGGGCGCGCGACTGGACGCCGGCCCAATGCGCGCTTCTTCTCGTCGCCCACGGCACGCCCCGCCACCCCGGCTCGGCCGAGAGCGCCAGGGCCCATTCCCGCGCGATCGCCGCCGGCGGGACCTTCGCCGAGGTCGCTGTCGCCTTTCTCGATCAGGCGCCCGCGCCGGCCGAGGCGGTGGCCCGGGTGGCGGCGCCCCATCTGGTCGCGGTCGGCCTGTTCGCCGACCATGGCGTCCACGGCGAGGACGACGTTCCGCGCCTACTGCGCGCCGCCCGCGCGAACGCCGTCTACGCCGGGCCGGTGGGGCCGGCGCCGGCGATCGCCGACCTGATCGTCGAGCAAGCCGGCGCGACTTATGCCGTCAGCCAGGCACAGGCCGCGTCCAGGTGATCGGCCGGAAAGGTCCGCACTTCGCCCTTCATGAGAAAGACGCTGGCCTTGACGCACCAGTCGATCCAATTGGGGCCGCCGACGATGGCGATCTTCTCGAAATCGGCCCGGTGGTGGAGGCCAAAGACGGTATCGTCCCAGGCGGCCTCGAAGTCCCAGCCCTCGAAGCCCTCGTCGAAGTGGATCATGACCCTGAGCCTGCCGCGCTCGGCGAACAACTTTTCGAAGGTCGGAATCAGCGTCGTCTTGTAGTCATGGTCGGTGAGCCGTCCCTCGATGCGGACGGCGACGACGTTGTCCGCGCGCTCGGTATTGAACTCGATCATGTCGGCCCTCCTTTCGCGATTAGGCGTCTCCATATCACTCTATGGAGCGCCATCGCGGCGGGCGCATTGATCCGTGTCAGATTTTGCCTCGGGCCTGACCGTTAGGGCGCAATCCGAACAGGTGGAACCACCCGGATTGCGCCAGCCCGCACGCGCGGGCCGCCGCTCGTGCGGCGGGAGCCTGCGTGGCGATTGAACGTAGGTCGACTTTACCGCTTAAAGGTGACCGGAAAATAGTCTAGACGCGCATGCTGGGCAAGACTTGGCATTCGATCCAGTTGCGGACCTCGCATTGGCGGATTTCGGGGCGCAGGATGTCGTCGTCGATGCCCAGCGCCCAGGCGATGTCGGCGCGCGACGGATCGCCGTGCAGGGTCTCCAACCGGTCGACATGGGCGAGCGCCGCGGCTTCGTCGCGGAAGAAGCCGAGGTCGCGCAATTTGAAGCGCCGGCACCAGGTGAGGCGGGCCATCTCGCGGAGATCGTATTCGGGGTGGTACTGGAGCCCCCAAAACGTCCCCTTGCCAATGCTCACCGTCGCCGCCTGAACGTTGGTGAACGCGTTCGAGGCCAGGAGTTGGGCGGTCGACGGTAAGTGGGTGACCTCGTCGACATGGCTGATGAAGGCGGTGAACACGCTCGGCTTGCCGGCATACATCGGGTGACCGCGCCCCTCGGGCGTGAGCAGGATCTTGCGCGCGAACCCCATTTCTCGACCGCGCGGGTTGGGCCGGCAGATACCGCCGGCGGCGACCACCGCGATCTGGATCGCCCAGCAACTGCCGAAGCTCGGCGCCCCGGCGTCGAAGGCGGCGCGGCAGAAGTCGATCTGGCGCTTGACCTTGGGATCGTCGTCGAACACCGTCAGGCTACAGCCGGTCCAGCCGATACCGTCGTATTGCGCCAAGGCGGCGCCTTCGGGCAAGGCGGCGCCGGGATCGGACGGATAGACGATATCGACGCTGGCGCCGGACGCGTAGCGGCGCAGCATGGCGGCGTAAAGATCGCCGGCCACCGTGGCGCCGCCGGCGGCGAGCTCGTCGCGGGCCTCTTTCGAATAGCCGTCGACGACCAGGAGATGCGGCGTCTGGGTCATCGCCCGCCCTCCCCGCCGGCCAGTCGGTCGATGATTGCCGGCAGATCGGCGTGACGGCGGCAGATCGCGTCGGCGCTGGTGGTGGCCTCGTCGTTGGCGCGGACGCCGGCGAACAGCACCGCCTTCATGCCCAGCGCTTGCGGTCCCTTGACGTCGTTGTGGTCGCGGTCGCCGATGTGGACCATGGCGCTCGGATCGACCCCCAGCCGTTCGGCGGCGGCGTGGAACATGCGGGGATCGGGCTTCGAGCAGCCGATCTCGTCGGAGAACACGAAGGCGGTGAAGTATTGCTCCAGCCCGTGATGGGCGAGAAGCCGGCGCAGCACCCGACCCGGCGAGACGATGGTGTCGGAAATCACGCAAAGCTTGTAGCGCCGGTTCAGATCGGCGAGCGCCTCGGCGATGCCCTCGACCGGGTCGGGCGGGACCTCGATCTCCATCACCTCCTGGGCCTCGACCAGACGGTCGAAAACATTCTCGGGCAGGTCGCGGCCGAGGCCGTCGAGTAGCACCCGCAGCCGCTCGCGCAGGGTCCAGGTGACGTGATGCTCCTTCCACACCTTGTTGAAGGCGGCGTCGGCCACGTCATAGGCCAGGGCCACGGTTTCGCGCGCGATCGCCGCGTCGCCGCCAAGCGCCTCGTGAACCAGGCGTCGCCGATCCGCGACCTTGGTGCCCAGCCCGCGCGCCGCGCGCGCCGGCTCGTCGCTTTCGTCGACGATCATCGTATCCCAAAGATCGAAGGTTATCGCCTTGATCACCTCGGCCCTCCTCCACGCCCCATACCCGCTCGTCGGCGTCGCCTCGACCCCGGCTTGGTGAGCAACTAGCCCAGCGCCGCGTGCTTCGCAACCGGATTTTAGGCCAGGCGGCTCTGGCTTCCTGGCGGCGCCGGCGATGGTCGGGCCTTCCCCCGCGCCGGCTTTGCGGGCAGACTGCGCTCGCCGTGCCCGACTTCCAGCCTTTCATCGCCTTCGCCAACCGTCTCGCCGATGCCGCCGGCAGGGTGGCGCGGCGCTATTTCCGCGCCCCGGTCGAGGTCGCCTACAAGGCCGACATCAGCCCGGTCACCCGCGCCGACCGCGAGGTCGAAACCCTGCTGCGCGAGCTCATCGCCGGCGAATTTCCCGACCACGGCATCGTCGGCGAGGAATTTCCGAGCCTCGCCCCGGAGGCCGAATTCGTCTGGGTGCTCGACCCGATCGACGGCACCCGGCTGTTCCTGGCCGGCTTGCCGCTGTTCGCCACCTTGATCGCGCTGACCCGGGGCGGGGTTCCCGTGCTCGGGTTGATCGACCAGCCGATCACCGGCGAGCGCTGGATCGGCGGCGAGGGCTTGGCGAGCCAATGCAACGGCCGGGCGATCCGGGTGCGTCCCTGCCCCGAGCTCGACCGGGCGCTGCTTTGCGCCTCGTCTCCGCATCACTTCCTGGGCGCCGAGGGGGGCGCCTTCGAGCGCCTCAGGGCGGCGGTGAGTTGGACCCAATACGGCGCCGACGGGTATGGCCTCGCCATGATCGCCAACGGCCGCATCGACCTCGGCGTCGAGACCGGTCTCGGCCCTTACGATTTCCTGGCGCCGGCGGCGGTGATCGCCGGCGCGGGCGGCGTGGCCACCGATTGGCAAGGCCAGCCGCTGACGCTGGGCTCGGGACCCCGAATGCTGGCGGCGGGCGATGCCCGCGCTCACGCCCGCGCCCTCGACCGCCTGGCCGGGTAGCGCGGCTCGCGGGAGTTGTCGCCGCGCCGCCAACCGGCTAGATAGTGCCCCAGGGCACGAAGAACCGGAGAACCGCCATGCGCTGGACAGCCACCGTCGCGATCGCGCTGATGGTCCTTCTTGGCGGCGCCTCCGCGCGGGCCGGCCAGGATAGCGCGGCGAAGACCTCGGTGAGCCACGCGCTGTCGCTGATCGGCGAACCGAAATACGGCCCCGATTTCACCCAGCTCGATTACGTCAATCCCGACGCGCCCAAGGGCGGTCATGTCCGGCTCTCGGCGATCGGCGGCTTCGACAGCCTCAATCCCTATATCATCAAGGGCCTGCCGGCGGCCGGCATCGGCCTGGTCTACGAGACCCTGATGACCTCGCCCATGGATCAGCTCTCGGCCGATTACGGGCTGATCGCCGAATCGATCGAGGTGCCCGACGATCTGTCCTGGGCGATCTTCACCCTGCGCCCGGAAGCGCGCTGGCACGACGGCGGCGCGATCACGCCCGAGGACGTGATCTTCACCTTCGACGTGCTCAAGGAGAAGGGGCGGCCGATCTATCGCTTCTATTACGCCAACGTGGTCAAGGCCGAAAAGGTCGGTCCGCGCAAGGTCAAGTTCACCTTTTCCGGCCCCCGCAACCGCGAACTGCCGCAGATCATGGGCCAGCTCCCGGTGCTGCCCAAGGCCTGGTTCAAGGATCATCCGTTCGACAAGACCAGCCTGACGCCGCCGCTCGGCAGCGGTCCCTACCAGGTCAAATCGGTCGATCCGGGGCGCGCCATCACCTATGAGCGGGTGGCCGATTATTGGGGCCGCGACCTGCCCATCAACCGCGGCCGCTACAATTTCGAGACCGTCCGCTTCGACTACTACCGCGACCAGACCATCGCCTTGGAGGCCTTCAAGGCCGGGCGCTACGACTATCGCACCGAGGGCTCCTCGAAGGTCTGGGCCACGGGCTACGATTTTCCAGCCTTGCGCGATGGCTTGGTGATCCGCGCGGAAGTGCCGCATTCGCGGCCCACCGGCATGCAGGGTTTCGCCATCAACCTGCGCCGGGAAAAATTCCAGGACCGCGCGCTGCGCCAGGCGTTGGCTTATGCCTTCGACTTCGCCTGGTCGAACAAGCATTTGTTCTATGGCCAGTACACGCGCACCCGGAGCTACTTCTCGAACTCCGATCTGGCCGCCAGCGGGCTGCCGTCCAAGGCCGAATTGAAGCTCTTGGAGCCCTACCGCGACCAATTGCCGCCCGAGGTCTTCACCAAGGAGTACAAACCGCCCGAAAGCGACGGCTCGGGCAATATCCGCGCCAATCTGCGCGCCGCGCTCAAGCTCCTGCGCGGGGCCGGTTGGAAGATTGAGAACGGGCGCCTGATCGACCCGCGAACCGGGAAGCCGCTGGAGATCGAGTTCCTGCTGGTCTCGCCGGCCTTCGAGCGGGTGGTGATGCCGTTCATCCAGAACCTGAAGCGCCTCGGCGTCACCGCCCGGGTGCGCACGGTCGACGCGGCGCAGTATCAGAACCGGGTCCGCGACTTCGATTTCGACATCATCGTCGCCAGTTTCGGCCAATCCGAATCTCCCGGCAACGAGCAGCGCGAATACTGGGGCTCGGAAACCGCCGACCGGCCCGGCAGCCGCAACGTCATCGGCATCAAGAACCCGGTCGTCGACGCCCTGATCGAGGACCTGATCCAGGCCCCCGACCGGAAAAGCCTGATCACCGCCACTCGGGCGCTGGATCGGGTTCTGCAATGGGGCTTCTACGTCATCCCGCAATGGCATATCCGCTACGAGCGGATCGCGTATTGGGACATTTTCGGCAGACCCGCCACTTATCCCAAATACGGCGTCGATCTGTTCGCTTGGTGGATCGAACCGGATAAGGTCGCGCGCTTGGCCGGTCGCCGGAGCGGGGGATCGGGCGATTAAACGCTCGGTGAGAGCCATCATAGCGCTGGTCGTGGCGCTGGTCGTCGCCCCGATCGCCGGCGACGATCTCGCCGGCGCCGCCGAAGGCACAGTCCGGCACGGGGTCTCGGCCTTCGGCGATCTGAAATACGGCCCCGACTTCACCCATTTCGATTACGTCGATCCGAACGCGCCCAAGGGCGGCACCATCAAGCTCTATGGCATCGACAGCTACGACAGCCTCAACCCCTATATTCTCAAGGGCGTGCCGGCCGAGGGCCTGGGCCTGATCTTCGAAACCCTGATGACCCGGGCCGAAGACGAGCCCGACGCGCTCTACGGCCTGATCGCCGAGAGTATCGAGATGCCCGAGGACCGCGCCTGGGCGATCTTCACTATCCGGCCCGAGGCGCGCTGGTGGGATGGCCGCGCCATCACCGCCGACGACGTGGTGTTCTCCTACCAGACCCTGATCACCGACGGCCATCCGCGCTATCGGGTCTTGTACCGCGACTTCGAGCGGGTCGAGGCGCTGGCGGCGAACCGGGTCCGCTTCACCTTCGGCGGCGCGATGCGGCGCGACCTGCCGCTGCTGGCGGCGACCATGCCGATCCTGTCGCGG
>Ga0114931_10002299_pt1 | contig 24312 bp, 19 predicted proteins | sample 2SBtaG_FD_89579 | JGI IMG/M metagenome (GOLD analysis project Ga0114931, IMG submission 89579) | Deep subsurface microbial communities from Kolumbo volcano to uncover new lineages of life (NeLLi) - 2SBTROV14_V59a metaG | ecosystem: Environmental > Aquatic > Marine > Volcanic | place: Kolumbo... | reverse complement strand
GAGCAGAAACCGAAGAACGATTATAACATCACCATCAACTACGAACTCGGCATGCACTGTACGGGATTCGACTTCTCCTACTGCTGTGTGCTGCCCCCCTACAACTCCGTCCAGAGCCAGGTGGTCAAGACCGCCACCGGCCCCGACGAGAGGCCCAGGCTGCTGGGCTCGGACCCGGAGGATCCGGCGGTGCTGGTCGACGGATCCAGACGCTTCAAGCTGAGCTACGGCCATGTGGACAACACCTACTCCGAGGGCACCAAACTGCATTATTGGGGTATCCCCTATGACACCGACGGCGACGGCAGGTACGACAAGAAGATCGACAATGTGGCCAACGCCTACTGGACCCATCTCTATGTCTATGCCGACCTGAAGGGGACCATACCCAACGGCACCAGCACCGACGCCGAGAAGAAGGTGGTGGGCCTGGACATCCCGGTCCCCAAGGACAACGGGCCGGCCGGCGCCGCAGTCCCCAGCCCCATGAAGGGCGGGCACCTGCACTATACCGGCGAGAAGGGGACCATCGTCTTCACCAAGTCCCCGGTGCTGGACAACGTGCCCATCGTATTGACCAACCCCGGGATCTGGGATGCCCTGGGTCTGCCGCTGACCCCCTTCAACGACAGCGTGGTCAAGAAGGATCCCCTGACCCTGGTGGAGACCGATATCCAGCCCTACCAGCAGGCCTGGGTGGCCATGGTGGATGCCAAGACCGGCAAACCGGTCATCGACAGCCACTCGGGCAAGCCGATCCAGTTCGTCGGTGACAACCCCATCGACGTCCCCAATTGCGCGGACTGCCACTCCAACGAGAACGCCAACGGCAAGACCTACACCCTGTACAAACAGGAGAAGGCCTTCTGGAAGGCCCTCGGCGCCAGTGACTGGATCGCCAACCTGAAGGCCACCTCGGTCTCGATCCTGCAGATCCACGACACCAAGCACGGCACCAAGTTCATGGCCCACTATGACCCCCACAGCCCGTCGAAGACGAACCGGCTGGGTCGCGACCCCGTGCTGTGCCAGAAGTGCCATGCCGACAACGTGATCGCGGTCCTCCAGTCCAAGGGGGTGGCCGAGGTCCTCACCGGCCAGAAGGTGTCCGGTGACACCCCCCTGCCCCCGCTCACCCAGGCCATCCACCGGCTGCATCAGACCAAGCGTCCGCTGGCCGACTCCCAGGGCCGCACGGGCGCCTGCCAGGGCTGCCATCCGGCCCATCGCCAGGACGGGAACATGGATGGCTACCCCATCACGCCTCAAGGCAAGAACTTCTATGCCGATGCGGACAACCGCGACGCGGCCGGAGGCTGCTACGTGGGGCGTGACGTCCACTCCAATCCGAACAAGGACAAGGACGTGGGGACACCGGAACACCTCAACGCCATCGGCCAGTGGCTGCAGGCGAAGGTCTCCAATCTGGACAATGGTGGCAAGGGGCTGTGGTGCACCAACTGCCACAACCAGCTCTCCCGTGAGCTGTACCAGCGCGACAACCTGGACAATGCCTTCCTCCAGACCGGGCAGACCCTGCGCAACCAGTCCCTGGCGGACATCGCCAAGGCCGTGGGCGTGAGCGAAAAGGAGCTCAAGACCAAGTACATGGACCCGAGGGTGGTCCCGAACGGCAGTGGCGGGGACACGCCCGGAGAATCGGGTATCCTGCTCACCTGGGCCCAGGAGCGCCTGGTGCCGGACATCGCGGTGATCGCCCTGAAGGGCAGCGGTCCGCTGGTGAAGAAGGACGCCGACGGCGATATCAACGTCACCATCCTGTCCGCGAACCCGGCGGTGGACCCGGCCGGCCTGAAGCTGCCCAAGGGGGCGACGGGTGCGGCGGCGGTCCCCTACGATGCGGCGACCCACGGGCGTGACTACTGGCTCTCACCCGGGGCCCCTCACTGCGCGGACTGTCATGCGGCCCCCTACGTGGAGGGACAGGGCGGCGTCGCCTATCCCATCAACCAGCCCGGCAAGTACAGCGTGATGCGCTACGCCAAGGGCCACGCCGGTCTGTCCTGTCAGGCCTGCCACGAGTCCATCCACGGCCTGTATCCGGTCACCCCGGACGTGGACCTGACCACCTACCGGCAGGCCCCGCAGTACAACCCGGATGGCAGCCATGGTCCACTCAAGTGCGCGTCGTGCCATGAGACCAACCGCACCGGAGTCCCCATCATCGCCCTGGGCAAGGAGTACAACGGGCGCAGGATCGATGCGGACTTCGATGCCGCCGTCTCCTGGATGCACGCCACGGCACCCGATCTGGGCGGCAGGATCCCCCCGGCCGCGAACTGAGGTGGAGAAGGACCCGCCCTTGCGGCGGGTCCCCGGCCACTACAAGATACACTCGCCGCACTCGGTATTTTGGTTGTCAGGGGGCGTGAGCCCCCTTTTTTTGTCCCAACCCCTCAAGGAATGCAGCCCTGAAGATCACCATGTATAGATACCATCCATTGCACTGCGCCTTCGTCCTGTGCATCGCCCTTCTGCTCTGTCCCGTAGTCAGCACCGCGACCGCCTCACCCCAGGTGCTCGCGCTGGTCGGAGGGCAGGAGATCACCAGCGATCAGTTGCAACAGGCCATGAACAGCGCCCCCTTCGCGACCCAGTTCCCCACCATGGAGCTGGAACAGCAGGCCCGGCTGCGGGGCGACATGCTGTTGCGCCTGGTCAATGCCGAGCTGCTGTATCAGGAGGCCCTGGCCCAGGGACTCGACCGAAGTCCGGACTTCAGGCGCGAGATGACCAACTTCCGCACCGGTCTGTTGGCGCAACGCTATGAGTACGGGCTGCGCGACGACATCCAGATCCCCGCAGATGTGGAGACCCGTCTGCGCGAGACCTACAAGGGCGAGGGGGATGCCCTGGAGGCCGCCCGTTCCACCTATATCGCGAGCCGCTACAAGGCCCTCAAGGCCCAGCGCATGGCCGAGCTCCGGGACCGTTACCACCTGAGGCTCCACATGGACCGCCTCCGTGGCGAGCCCGGCCCCGACACCGTTCTCGCCGAGGGGGACGGGTTCAAGGTCTATTACCGCGACATCTCCGGGCTGGGATCCCCCGAGGCCCCGGCAGAGGAACGCAAGCAGGTGGAGGATATCGCCGCGCTGCTCCTGAAGGCGCGCGCCGCGCGGGACGAAGGGATCGACATCGGCACCCAGATGGACCACTTCCGCCGTCGTCTGCTGGCCAAGCTGCTCATGGACCAGAAGGAGGCCGAGTGGGTACCGGACGAGACCACGCTGCGCGACTACTTCCAGCGCCACCCCGAGATCGGCCATGTCCCGGAGGTGCGCCAGATCGGCCAACTGGTCGTCGCCGACCGCCAGCAGGCCGAGGCGCTGCGCAAGCGGATACTGGCCGGTGAGAGCCTCTTCGTGCTCGCCGGCGAGTACAGCATCGACCCCTATGGCCGGGAACACCTGGGGGACATGGGCTGGCTCAAGGAGGGGACCGGCATGCCCCAGATCGAGGCGGCGCTCAAGGGGCTGGCAGACGATGAACTCAGCGAGGTCATCGAGACCCCGCGCGGCTACCACCTGGTGATGATCATCGGGCGCAAGCCGGGCGAACAGCGCCCCTTCGGCGCCGTGCGGGACCAGGTGCGCCGGGCCATCATCGAGGAGCGGCTGCCCCCCTACATCCAGGCGCTGGCGGCACGCCACCCGGTGGAGTGGAGGATGGCCGACCACCGGTCGGGGTCCGAATCCTCGCCCAGCCCATGAGCTGAGGCCCGGGGCAGGGCTACGCCCCGCAGAGCCGCCCATGGGCGGTGTCGCCTTCGGCCGGGGCCGGGCCCGATCCCGGCCGCACCGTATTGGTTAACCCCGATGCCGCTTGCTATACTCGGCGCGCGGTATCGCCGCCGATCGACAACTGACCTCAAAAATAAATGCTGGAGGAGACTATGCGTATACACAAGAGACTGCTGCTGACCCTGGCCGTCACCGGCGCCCTGGGCGTCACCCTTCCCGCCCAGGCCGGCGGAGACGCGGCCGCAGGCAAGGCCAAGGCGGCGTCCTGCTCCGGGTGTCACGCGGCAAACAGCCCCACCAACCCGCACCTGAACGGTCAGCCGGAGGCCTACCTGGTCTCGGCCACCAAGGCCTACAAGACCGGGGCGCGGAACAATCCCACCATGAAGGCGATGGTCATGGCGCTGAGCGACGAGGACATCGCCAACATCTCCGCCTATTTCGCCTCGCTGCCCTGCCAGTAGAGGGACTCAGGGGGCCGGAGACGGCCCCCGTCTCCACTGGGGCAACCATCGGAGTGCGTGGCGGAGGGCCGTGCTCAGGTCTGTTCCTGCTGCGGGCTCAGGAGTGGCAGCACATAGCTCTCGAAGGCCTCGTCGTCGAACATCCCCACCCGCATGAAGGTCAGGTGGCCATCGGGCGCGATCACCACCGTAAAGGGCAATACCCCGTTGGGATCCCCCCACCGTTTCAACAGGGCATGACCACCCCGCGGATCGGCCACCAGGACCGGGTAGTTGATGCGCACCGTGCGGGCAAAGTTCCTGAGCTTGCGCAGCTCGTCGATCCCCACACTCACCACCTGCAGACCCTGCGAGCCGTACTCACGCTGATAGCCGATCAGGTCCGGGATCTCGACCTGACAGGGCCGGCACCAGGTCGCCCAGAAGTTGAGCAGGATGACCTTGCCGTGCCAGTCGTAGAGCCCCCGCTTTTCCCCCTCCTGGTCCTCGAGGACCAGAGGCGGCAGCTCCCAGGCGTTGTCGACCGTGCCGCCTCCGGCGCTCGCGCCCGCGCCGGGCAGCAAGGGCAAAGACATCGTCAGGACCACCCAGACCACGGCGGTCCATGTTCCACTACCTCGCGTTCTCATCCGCTTCCTCCTCGTCCGGGGGACAGGCCCCATGGCGGCGAAGCATAGCAAGCCGAACCGGGGGGGGCCACCGGAGGCCCGGCCCACCCGCCCTTATCCGCTTATGGGAATGGTATCGGGAGCGCGCCCATGCTATTCTGCGCGCGCTCCCGGGGCCGTGCCCGGGCGCTACACGCGGTATCCCTCGCCCGGCACCGGCTCCCCGTCCCCTCGAGGAGCCAGCCGAAGGACTACAGATCGCGATCCCCGCTATCGGGGTGGAGCCTGCGCGGTCCCGAGCGGGTCTCGGCGCACAGACCCGGCGGGCACCTCCCGAAGTGCGGGGGCGTAGGGGGCGGGAGCCTGCCCGGATCATGCGGGCCCCAGCGAGAGAGGGACACAGTGCGGACACATCTTCGATCGTTCGACAATCATCGGGGGTAGGATGCGACAAAGCGGATCTGAAACATGGACCGCCGAGGTACCTGCGCAATAGCTTCCCCATAACTCGGACAGACTCCTGGGACACTACCCGATGCTGGCACTGGCAGAACTGGCGGTCCTCGCCGCCCTGGGCTCGTCCCTGCTCTCACTGGGCGCGAGCCACTCTGCAGCCGCGCTGCGCTGGGGGGCGTTCCCGCTGCTGGGCCTGACCGGGCTGTGCGCCATCGTGGCCGGCCTGGGTGCCCTGATGGCGCCAGAGCCCTTCACCGCCCAGCTGCCCCTGGGACTGCCCTGGCTGCCCTGGCAGCTCCGCCTGGACGCCCTGGGCGGGTTCTTCCTGGCCCTGATCGGCCTGATCGTGACCACGGTGTCCGTCTACGGCCCCGGCTATGTGCGCGAGTTCGAGCACGGGCAGGCCTCCCTGCCGGTGCTGGGGGTCTTTACCGGTCTGTTCGTGGCCGGCATGCTCCTGGTGGTGCTGGCAGACGACGCCTTCATGTTCATGGTCTCGTGGGAGCTGATGTCGGTCTCCAGCTATTTTCTGGTCGCCTTTCAGCACGAACATGCCGCCAACCGACGGGCCGGCTTCCTGTATCTGCTCATGGCCCACATCGGCGGCCTGAGCATCCTGCTCGGTTACGGGGTGATGGCGGCCTTCGCCGGCAGCTTCGACTTCGAGGCCATGCGCGAAGCGACACTGCCCACGACCTGGGCCAGTATCGCCTTCGCCCTGGCCTTCTTCGGCTTCGGGATGAAGGCGGGCCTCGTGCCGCTGCACGCCTGGCTCCCAGAGGCCCACCCCGTGGCCCCCTCTCACATCTCGGCCCTCATGTCCGGGGTGATGCTCAAGGTCGCGGTCTACGGCTTCGTCCGGGTGAGCCTGGACCTGGTGGGCGCCATTCAGCCCGCATGGGGGGTCATCGTATTGATCGTGGGCAGCATCTCCGCACTGCTGGGGGTCCTCTATGCCCTGATGCAGCACGACCTCAAACGCCTGCTCGCCTACCACTCGGTGGAGAACATCGGGATCATCTTCATCGGCCTGGGCCTGACCATGGTCTTCCTGAGTACCGGCCACCCGCTGCTGGGGGCGGTGGCACTGGTCGCGGCGCTGTACCACACCCTGAACCATGCCGTATTCAAGAGCCTGCTCTTCCTGGGCGCCGGGGCCGTACTCCAGCAGGCCCATGAGCGGGACATGGAACGCATGGGGGGGCTGGCGCGGCGCATGCCCTGGACCGGGCTGTTCTTCCTGATCGGTTGCATCAGTATCTCGGCCCTGCCCCCCTTCAACGGCTTCGTCTCCGAGTGGCTCACCTTTCAGGCCGCCCTGCAGACCTGGGCCCTGGAGAGCGGGCCGCTGCGCACCCTGATCCCCATTGCCGCGGCGATGCTGGCGCTGACCGGGGCCCTGGCCGCGGCCTGCTTCGTCAAGGTGTACGGGGTGGCCTTCCTGGGCCAGGCACGCAGCCGGCCGGTACGCCGGGCGCGGGAGGCCCCGCTGGGGATGCGGATCGCCCAGGGCACCCTGGCGCTGATGTGCCTGCTGCTCGGCGTCTTTCCCACGACCTTGGTCCACCTCCTGGACGGGGTCGGCGGGCAACTGCTGGGGACCCACCTCCCGCAGGCCACGGCCCGCGGCTGGCTGTGGCTCACCCCGGTCTCCCCCGACACGGCCAGCTATGCGGCCCCGGTGGTTCTGCTCGGCCTGATCCTGACCTGGGGGCTGGGATCGTGGATCCTGCGCCGCGGCGAGCGCCGTGCCGTGCATCGCTGCGATCCCTGGGACTGCGGCTTTGCCCCGCCGGATGCCCGCATGCAGTACACCGCCACGGCCTTCAGCATGCCCATACGACGCATCTTCCAGGGCCTGTTCATCGTCCGCGAGGGCGTGGAGCCCGAGGCCCATACGGGCGAGCCCCGCTACCAGCTCCAGGTGCGCGACCGGGCCTGGGGGCTGTTCTACGCACCGGTGGCCGTTGTCGTGCGCGAGAGTGCGCGACGCATCACCCGCATCCAGACGGGCAACATAAGGGTCTATCTCGGCTATACCCTGGCCACCCTGCTGGTGCTGCTGTGGCTGATCCTGTGAACCTCTCGGGCTGGCTGCTGGCCCTGATCCAGACCACCCTGTTCGTGGCGGCCGCGCCCCTGTTCGCGGCCTGGGTCAAGGCGCTCAAGTCGCGGCTCCAGAACCGGCGCGGGCCCTCCCTGCTGCAGCCCTACCGTGACCTGCACAAGCTGTTCCACAAGGAGGTCATGGTGGCCCATACCGCCTCCCCTGTGTTCCGGGCCGCCCCCTATATCGTTTTCTCAGCCGCCATCCTCGCCGCCATGGTCGTCCCCCTGGTGGCGGCGCGCCTGCCCACGGCCGCCATCGCCGACGTCATCGTCCTGGTCGGCTTCCTGGCCCTGGGTCGCTTCTTCCTCGCCCTGGCCGGGATGGACGTGGGCACCAGCTTCGGCGGCATGGGGGCCTCCCGGGAGATGACCGTCTCCTCCCTGGCGGAGCCGGCGACCCTGATGGCCATCTTCACCCTCACCATGACGGCGCACAGCACCAACCTATCCACCGTGATCGCCCACAACCTGGAGACCGGGCTGATCCTGAGACCCTCCTTCCTGTTCGCCTTCATGGGGCTGACCCTGGTCGCCTTGGCCGAGACCGGGCGCATCCCGGTGGACAACCCGGCCACCCACCTCGAACTGACCATGATCCACGAGGCCATGATCCTCGAGTACAGCGGCAGGCATCTCGCCCTGATGGAGTGGGCGGCCCAGATCAAGCTCATGCTCTACGCGGTCCTGATCCTCAACATCTTCCTCCCCTGGGGGATCGCGGCGGACTTCGCCCCCGGGTCGCTGCTCCTGGGTCTGTTCGCCATCACGGCCAAGCTGGTGATCCTGGGTGCCGCACTGGCCCTGGCAGAGACCGGGCTGGCCAAGATGCGCCTGTTCCGCGTACCCCAGTTCCTGAACCTGGCCTTCCTGCTGGCCCTGCTGGGCATGCTCAGCCAGGTGATCCTGGAGGTCGGGGCATGAACCTGGCCCAGCTCTCTCTGGGCGAACAGGGGACTCTGATGCTCTCCGCCCTGGTACTCCTGACCTCCTTCGCACTCCTGGCCCAGGCCCGCCTGGTCGCCTGTATCCACGTCTTTGCCTGGCAGGGGGCCCTGGTGGGACTGGTCACCGCCCTGGTCGCCCTCACCGCCGATACACCGCACCTGTACATCTCGGCGGCGCTCACCCTGGCGCTCAAGGCCCTGCTGATCCCGTGGATGCTGCACCGGCTGGTGCGCCGCCTGAACATGCACCGCCACGTCGAGACCCTGATGCAGCCCACCGTGGTCCTGCTCTTCGGGGCCGCCCTGGTGATCTTCAGCTATGTGGTCGTCCTGCCGGTGGAGCGGATCGAGCTGGCCGCCACCCGCAACATCCTGGCCATCAGCCTGGCCGTGGTCCTGGTCGGCCTGCTGATGATGGTGGTACGCCGCCAGGCGGTGACCCAGGTGATCGGCTTCATGTCCCTGGAGAACGGGCTGTTCCTGGCCGCCGTGGCCGCCACCCGCGGCATGCCCCTGGTGGTGGAACTCGGGGTGGCCTTCGACGTGCTGGTGGCGGCGGTCCTGTTCGGGGTCTTCTTCTTCCAGATCAGCGAGAGTATCGAGTCCCTCAACGTGGATCGTCTCAACCGCCTGTCGGAGACCGGGGAAGACGACTCGTGAGCGCCCTGCTCCTGACCGTGTTTCTGCCCCTGCTGGGCATGCTGGCCCTGATCCCGGTGACGAATATCGCCGCGGCCGGCTGGCTGAACGTGGCCTTCTCGGCGGCGACCCTGGGGGCGGCGGCGGCCCTCGCCTTCCAGATCCTGGGCGCGGGCACGATGACGGCCCACGGCTTTCACGTGGACGCGTTCAATGTCTACCTGGTGGTCCTCACCACCCTGGTGGGGCTCACGACCGCCGTGTTCTCCCGGCCCTACATGGCGCATGTGGCCGCCACACGCAGGATCAAGGGCCGGCGCATGCGGGTCTATCACACCATGTATCAGGGCTTCCTGTTCACCATGCTCCTGGCCCTGACCACCAACAACCTGGGTGTGCTGTGGGTCGCCGTGGAGGGTGCCACCCTGTCCACGGTCCTGCTGGTCAGCTTCTACCGCACACCGGAGGCGATAGAGGCGGCGTGGAAGTACTTCATCCTGTGCGGTGTGGGCATCGCCCTGGCCCTGTTCGGCACCGTACTGGTCTACTTTGCGGCCCAGCACGTGCTGGTGGACCCCGAACAGGGCCTGTCATGGACCACACTCCACGCCCAGGCCCGCCACCTGGACCCGACGGTGATGAGCATCGCCTTCATCTTTCTGCTGGTCGGCTACGGGACCAAGGTGGGGCTGTTTCCTCTCCACAGCTGGCTGCCGGATGCCCACTCGGAGGGCCCCACCCCCATGTCGGCGGTGCTCTCGGGGCTGCTGCTCAACGTAGCCCTGTATGCGGTGGTGCGGCTCAAGGTCGTCACCGACGGGGCCCTGGCCGCCGGCGAGCGCCCCGAACTCGCCGGTCACCTCCTGATGGGCTTCGGGCTGGTCACCTTCCTCGCCGCCGGCCTGTTTCTCCACCGCCAGCGCGACATCAAGCGCATGTTCAGCTATTCGTCCATCGAACACATGGGGCTGATGACCTTCGCCTTCGGGGTCGGCCATCCCCTGGCGACCTTCGGTGCCCTGCTCCACATGCTGGTCCATTCCCTCACCAAGTCGGCGATCTTCGTCACCGTGGGGCACGCCACCCACATCGCGGGGACCCAGAGCATCGAACACATCCGGGGCCTGATCCGGACCCAGCCGGCGGTGGGCTGGGGGCTGCTGCTGGGGGTCGTCGCGATTGCGGGATTCCCGCCCTTCGGGGTATTCACCAGTGAGTTTCTGCTCCTCAGCGCCACCATGCACGACTGGCCCTGGCTCACCCCGACCCTGTTGGTGGGCCTGGCCGTCGCCTTCGCCGGCCTGTTCATCAACCTGCACACCATGGTCTACGGCAAGGCGCCGGAGGGGCAGAAACCCGTGAAGGCCAATATGCTGCCCGTGGCCGTGCACCTGCTCATCGTGCTGTGGCTGGGCCTGTCGGTACCCCCCTTCCTGGCCCGGTGGCTGGACCAGGCCACCTTGCTGATCACCGGGAGCCACCTGCTGTGAGCCGCTTCGACTGGCTCTCGGAGTACCTCGCCCGGCTGCAGGACGAGCACGTCCTGGTGCTGCGCGGCTCGGCGGACCAGCTCAGCCCCGCCCACCTGCTCGAGATCGATCCCGAGGACTGGGGCAAGGCGGCCGGTGAAGCGGCCGGACTGGGCTGCCGCTGGGCCGGACTGTGGGGCGAGGACCGGGGCGAGGAGGACCTCGAGCTGCATGCCTGTTTTGAGTTTCAGGGGGACTACCTGGTGCTGCGCACCGCGGTGCCGGCCGCCGAGGCGGCCCTCGCCTCCCACACCCCGTGGTATCCGGCCGCCGCGCGCCTGGAGCGCCACACCCGCGACATGCTCGGCATCGCGTTCGAGGGACATCCGGACCCGCGGCGCTGGATCCGGCATCACGCCTGGGCCGCGGCCGAGCATCCCCTGCGCAGGGGGTTCCCGGTGGCCGGGCATCCCCCGCACCCGGCCCCCGCGGACCGCGACTACCCCTTCCTCAAGATACAGGGCTCGGGCGTCTACGAGATCCCGGTCGGACCGGTCCACGCCGGGATCATCGAGCCGGGCCACTTCCGGTTCCAGGCCGTGGGCGAGGAGATCCTGGCCCTGGAGGAGCGCCTGGGCTATGTGCACAAGGGCATCGAGAAGATCGCGGTGGGCCGCGACGCGCCCGCCCTGGCCCGCCTGGCCGGGCGGGTCTCGGGGGACTCCACCGTGGCCCACGCCTGGGCGGCCTGCCAGGCCATGGAGCGCGCGGCGCGGATCACCGTCCCGCCCCGCGCCCAGGCGCTGCGCGCGGTGATGGCCGAACGGGAACGCATCGCCAATCACCTCGGAGACATCGGGGCCATCTGCAACGATGTGGGCTTCGCCTTCGCCCAGTACCAGTTCTCCCGCCTGCGCGAGGACTGGCACAGGGACAGCGCCGCCGCCTTCGGCCACCGGTTCATGATGGACCGGGTGGTCCCGGGCGGGGTGGACGGCGAACCCGAGGCGACCGGGGTGGCGCTGCTCAGGCGCGGCCAGGACCGACTGCGTGGCGAGCTGGAGGGCCTGTACGACATACTGGACGACTACCCCTCGCTGGAGGACCGGCTGTCCGGTACCGGTCGGCTGAGCCCGGAGACCGCGGCCCGGATCGGGGTCCTCGGCCCCGTCGGGCGGGCCAGCGGACAGGCACTCGACATCCGCCATGCCCACGGCTATCCCCCCTATGACCGGCTGGAGGTCCTCCCCCAGGTCCTGGAGGCCGGGGACGTGGCCGCCCGCGTGCAGCTCAGGCAGCAGGAGATCCTGGTCTCCCTCGACCTGCTGGACCGGCTGCTGGCCAAGCTCCCGGTCTCCGCGCTGGCCCAGCCCTGGCGCCTACCCGCGGAGGGGGCACAGGGGCTGGGCATGGTCGAGGGCTGGCGCGGGGAGATCCTCAGCTACGTCCGCTTCGACGCGGCCGGCCGTATCGCGCGCTTCTTCCCCCGCGATCCGAGCTGGTTCACGTGGCCGGCCCTGGAGGCTATCGTGATGGGCAATATCGTGCCGGACTTTCCGGTGTGCAACAAGTCGGTCAACGGCTCGTACTCGGGCCACGACCTGTAAGTCGCCATGCTCAGACTACTGAACAGGATCAGGAGGGTCGGACTGGCCACCGAGCCGGGCCCGCAGCGCGTCGATCAGGAACTCGAGCGGCTCGGCATCGAGGTCCGGCGCCGCCTGGACCGTCACTTCCAGGGCAGCCTGGCGATCCGCGAGGTGGACGCGGGCTCGTGTAACGGCTGCGAGCTCGAGATCCACGCCCTCAACAACCCCTACTACGACGTAGAACGTTTCGGCGTCCACTTCGTCGCCTCCCCGCGCCATGCCGACGCCCTGCTGGTCACCGGGCCGGTCTCGAGACATATGGAGACCGCCCTGCGCCATACCCTGGCCGCGACGCCCGCGCCCCGCCTGGTCATCGCCGCCGGGACCTGCGCCTGCGACGGGGGCGAGTTTGGGGTCTCCTATGCGAGCTGCGGGGCGGTGGAGAACGTCATCCCGGTGGACGTACGCATCCCGGGCTGCCCCCCCTCCCCAACCCAGCTCCTGGCCGGGATCCTGGCGGCACTGAATATACGGGGGCGCTGAGCCACCCGTCCCCGGATGGCGGCGGTTACGAGATCCGCACCAGCAGGGCGGTGGCGTCGTCCTGGCGGGGATAGCCGCGGCGGAAACCGTCCACTGCCGCAAACAGCGCGTTCAACAGCTCCGGGGTACGGTTTCGGCACAGGTCCCGAAAGATCTCCACCAGCCCCGCGGCACCGAGCACGTCTGCGCGGGCGTCCGGCCCCCGTCGCGCCTCCGAGAGCCCGTCGGTATAGAACAGCACCCGGTCCCCGGGCACCAGGCCCAGCCCCCCGTCGACATAGTCGAAGTCGGTACCGAAACCGTAGCCCAGGAGGGGGCCGTGGGCGGCATCAAAGGCCTGCACGCGGGCGTCGCGACAGTACAGTGGCCGCGGATGTCCCGCGATGGCATAGCGCAGGCTCATCTGGGCCACATCGAGGACGGCGACGACCAGGGTCATGGGCGTGCTCTCGGGTCCATGGTCGGTCAGGTGGGCGTCCAGCCGGCGGAGCATGGCGCCGGGGGCATCGACCTCGTGACACAATTGGCGCAGCTGGCCGCGCACGGTCGCCAGGGTGAGCGCCGCCTGCGCCCCGTGGCCGACCACGTCACCCACCGCCACCAGGTAGCGCCCCTCACCGAGCGGCACCACGTCGCAGTAGTCCCCGGAGGCATAGGTCAGCGGCTGCCAGCGGACCTCCAGGGCGAGGCGCTCCGAGCCCCGGAACACGCTGGGCGTGGGCACCAGGCTCTGTTGGCGGGCCCGGAGCTCCAGGTGCTCGCTGCGTGCCAGGGTCTCGCGGTCCGCGATCCCGCGGGTACGCTCGACGACAGACCGGAGCAGCAGACTGAGCAGGGCGGGACTGTGCGCGATCAACTCCTGCAGGGCCTCGCCGGTGATCGCCAGGAGTTCGCAGGGTTCGACGGCACGCACCGTTGCCGTGCGCAGGCCCACCCCGAGGGCACCCAGCTCGCCGAACAGCTCGTTGGGACCTATCTGGGTCACTACCGCACCACCCGTCGAGACCTCGCAGCGGCCCTTGAGCAACACGAAGGCCTCCGCCCCCGTCGTCCCCTCGTCGACGATCACCTCGCCCGCATCGAGACGGCGCCTCGTGCTCATACGGATCAGCTGCGCTCGGCTGCGCTCATCCAGGGCGGCAAAGAATTCGTCCGAAGGACCTCCAGCAGCACTCATCGTCGCCTCTCCATCCGACCGCGATATAGACCCGGCGCACCTGGATCTTCGGCCTCCAGGTCCCGCATCTCCAGACGTATGACGGCGTTGGAGATGCTTGCCATATGAGTGATATGCCTGCGGTGTCCGCCTTGTCCTGCCCCCGGATCCACGCACCGAAGAGAACCGAAAACCCAGCTGCGAGGGGTATATCCGGCGCAGTATACCTGCCGCAGCCGGTTCCTGGGCCCCGGCTGTGGGGGGGGGACGGCTGGTCACGCGCAAGGGCTCGCCGTGCCCTCGACCGGGCACGCCACCGCGGATCGACGGGCCTACATCCCCGGTCTCACCAGGCCGCCCAGACCCTCTGCCTCCAGCACGGCCCTCACCCGGGCCCGGATCTGGCCGGCATCGGCCAGGTCCAGGGCCTCATCGAGCAGCTCCCGGCCGCGTTCGCGGCTGAAGCTGCGAATCACCCACTTGACGCGGGGTATACTCGGGGCCCCCATGCTCAGGGAGTCCAGCCCCATCCCGGCCAGCAGGAGGGCGGCCTCGGGGTCCCCCGCCAGCTCGCCACAGATCCCCACCGGGATGCCGTGGCGCCGGGCACCGTCCACGGCCTGGGCGATCGCCTTCAGCACGGGCGGGCACAGGCCGTCATAGAGCCCGGCGACCCGGGCATTGTTGCGGTCCACGGCGAGGATGTACTGAGTCAGGTCGTTGGTCCCTATGGACATGAAATCCACGGCCCGGGCGAGGGCGTCGATCTGGTAGACCGCGGCGGGGACCTCCACCATCACCCCGACCGGGGCCCGCTGGGCCTCGCGCCCCTCCGCGAGCAGCCCACGATAGGCCTCGTCCAGCAATTCCCGGGTATCCAGCACCTCCCTGACCCGGCTGACCATGGGCAGCAGCAGTCGCAGATTGCCCAGGCCTGCATTGGCCCGCAGCAGGGCCCGCAACTGGGGCAGAAAGATCTCCGGATGGTCGAGGGTGATCCGGATCCCGCGCCAGCCCAGAAAGGGGTTGTCCTCCTCGATGGGCAGGTACGGCAGCGGCTTGTCACCCCCGATGTCCAGGGTGCGCATGACCACGGGTCGCGGCGCGAAGGCCTGCAGCACCTCGCGGTAGAGCTCGAACTGCTCCGCCTCGCCGGGCAGTGACTCCCGCAGCATGAACGGGAATTCGGTACGGTACAGGCCGACGCCCTCGGCGCCGAACCTGAAGGCGGGCGGGATATCCGAACGCAGGCCCGCGTTCGCGTACAGGGCGATGCGCTCGCCGTCCCGGGACAGGGCGGGCTCATCCACCAGCTCCCTGAGGTGGCCGTCGAGCACCTGCTCGTCCCTGATGAGCCGGGTGAACTCGGCCTCCACGGCCGGCGGGGGGTCCACCAGGACCCCTCCCTGGTAGCCGTCCACGATCACCCGCCGTCCGCCCAGGCGATCGAAGGGCAGGTCGTGGAGGCCCACCACCGCGGGGATATTCAAGGCACGGGCGACGATGACGTTGTGAGACTGCACCGAACAGCCCCGGCAGACCATACCGGCCAGTTTGTCCGGCGGGAAAGAGACCATGCGGGCGAAGCTCACCTCATTACCCACCAGCACGGAGCCCTCGGGCATGGACCGCGGTTCCCGGCTGTCGGACTGCAGGTGGACCAGCAGGCGCCGCCCGATGGCCCTGATGTCCTCGGCCCGGGCCTTCATGTAGGGATCCTCGGCCCGCTCGAGTCGGCCGCTGAACTCGGCGACCGCATCGCGCAGGGCCCCCGGGGCCCACATCCCCTGCCGGATGCGGCGGATGACCCCACCGATGAGACTGCCGTCCTTGACCAGCAGGGAATAGACCTCGAACAGGGCATGGGCCTCGGCAGGCAGGAGATCGGCCATCCGCTCGCTGCCCTCACGCAGATCCTCCTGGACCCGGGTCACCGCACTGTCGAAGGCCGTCAGTTCCTGATCCACGTCCGCGACGGCACGGTCGGGGACCGCCTCGAGATTGGCCAGGGGTGAGGGCAGGACCAGGACCCCGATGGCGACCCCCGGGGCCGCGGGCAGGCCCTGATAGATGAGTGACTTCCCTGCCATCGCCACATCTTCATCGTCCCCCTCCCCCTTGTGCACGATGACCTCCGCGAGCTGCGCCGCGAGGGTGACCAACAGGGCGACCTCATGGTCAGTGAAGGCCCCTTCGGCCTTTCGCTGCGCCTCGAGCACGCCCAGGACCCGGCGGTTCCAGATCAGAGGGATGCCCAGAAAGGACCGGTAGCGCGCCTCACCGGTGACAGGGATGAACCGAAAGCTGGGATGTTCCCAGGCATTGGCCACGCACAGAGGTTCCCGGCCCTCCGCCACCAGTCCGACCAGCCCCTCGCCGCGGAGCATCCGGACCCTCCCCACGGCGGCCGGATTCAGTCCGTCGGTGGCCGCCAGGACCAGCCGCTCGTCCGCCTTGGAGTGCAGATAGACGGAACAGGCATCGGCACCCATGATCTCCTTGACCCGGGTGACGATGACGCGCAGCGCCGACTCACGGTCCTCCGCCCGATTGGCGGTGTCGACGAGCACCTTCAGCTTATCCAGCATGCCAGCCCCTCAAGATCCTGGTGGTCACCCCTGTGCACACCCCTCCGGTCGCCCCGTCCCGGCCCGTCTCTCCACCCATCGTCAGCACGACGACCGACGGCCCCCGATCTGATCGCCCCTCCGGGCGGCGCGGCGGCACCGGCGTGGCCCTTGCTCGCGAAGACCCGTCCATACCACCGAGTCCCTGAACCTCCCGCAGCGCACCCTGCTCAATCGCGCCAGAACGCCGGGCTGAGCAACACCATGATGGTGAAGATCTCCAGCCGGCCCATGAGCATGGCACCCACCAGCACCCATTGGGCCTCGTGGCTCACCCCGGAGAAGCTGGTACTCACCTCCCCGAGGCCGGGCCCGAGGTTGTTCAGGCAGGTGGCCACGGCCCCGAAGGCCGTCACGGTATCCATGCCGTCGGCCATCAGCACCAGGTCCATGAGCACGAAGATCAGCAGATAGGCGGCAAAGAATCCCCACACCCCCTGGACGACCCTGGGAGGGACCTTCCGCCCGCCGACCCGCAGGACACTGACCCCGTGGGGATGGAGCAGGATGCCGATATCGCGCAGGCCCTGCTTGGCCAGGACCATGAAACGCATGACCTTGATCCCGCCCGCCGTGGAGACACCACAGCCGCCCATGAAGCTCGAGAAGATCAGCAGCACCGGTAGAAACAGCGGCCAGACCGAGAAGTCCGCGGTCGCGAATCTGGTGCTGGTGATCACCGAGATCACCTGGAAACTCGAGACCCTGATGGCCCCGGGCAGATCCGGCAACGCGTGGGTCAGGACCAGGGTCGAGGCCACGACCGCGATCAGGCCCAGGACCACCAGGAGAAAGACCCGGACCTCAGGATTCTGCCAGTAGATGACCGGCTGCCCCCGCGTGATGGCCAGATAGTGCATGCTGAAGTTGATCCCCCCCATGAGCATGAAGACCTCGGCCACGATCTCGACCCAGGGACTGTCGTAGTAGCCCAGGCTGGCGTCGTGGATGGAGAAGCCCCCCGTGGAGACCGTGGCCATGCTGTGGGCCACGGCGTCGAACAGCGGCATGCCCGCCAGCATATAGCCCAGTATACAGGCCACGGTGATCCCCACATAGATCGACCACAGGGCCCGCGCGGTACCGCGGATCCGGGGCGTCATCTTCTCTTCCTTCATCGGGCCCGGAGTCTCCGCCTGATAGAGCTGCATGCCGCCGATGCCCAGCAGGGGCAGGATCGCGATGGCGGCGACGATCACCCCGATGCCTCCGAGCCACTGCAGCTCCTGGCGCCAGAACAGTATCGACGGCGGGAGCTGATCGAGATGGGGAATGACCGTCGCGCCCGTGGTCGTAAAGGCCGACACCGACTCGAAGACCGCATCCGACACGCTCAGATGCAGACCGGTGACGAAGGGGATGCTGAAGACCGCCCCGAGCACCACCCACAGCATGGTGACGACCACGAAGCCATCGCGGCGGCGCAGGTTGAGCTCGCGCCCCCGGAACGCCCCCCACAGGGCGAGCCCTGCCACCAGGGTCAGGCCGAAGCTCTGTGCCATATGGGTCAGCTCTCCGTCCCGGTACCAGAGCGAGACCCCCATCGCCGGCACCACCGCCACACTATAGATGAGCAAGAGGGCGCCCAGGGTCCGCAGGACTACGGCGAGGCGCATCAGTGCCGCGCCTCAGGAGGCTCAGGCGCACAGCGCAGCACAGGCCTGCCTATACCCATTGCCACGAATCTGCGGCCCTCAGTGACGTGCCAGCGGGCATACCCGCCCGGGGTGTGGTGCCCGCATGGCTCCACCTGGCCCTGAGCCCTGGTCCGCCTGTCCGAGAAGAGCGCAGGCCCCGAGACGCGGGACATCTACCTGGTGCACCTGAATCGGCCTCCAGGTCCCCCGCCTCCGGGCGCACGTTCGTGTCGGGAATACTTGCCATATGAGTGATATGCCTGCATAGGTCCGCCTTGCCCTGCACCTGGATTCACGCGTCCCGAAGACCCGGATGCGACGGGTGTGACACCCGTCCGGCTCGGCCTCAAAGTGAAGAGGGATTCGCTCGCATGGCCCACTCGAACGGCGCAGCCCCGAGTCGCGCCTGTGTCCACATGCCGCGGCACGGGCGGTGCCCGGCACGCGCAGACATCCCTGCGTGACCCCCTGGGTCCTGCACCCGCGGTCCATGCGCCGACGAGGCCCGAACACCCGGGTACGACAGCTATTTAGAGCCAGTATATAATAGCGCCGATATTCACTTTGATCATATCATTCCGCCATTTCGCGCAGGGAGGACCCTCAGGTCATGAATCCGTACAGACACATCTTGCTGGCCACAGACTTTTCTGAGCTTGCCCTGAATGCGGCCTACCGCGCGACCGATCTCGCCGAGCACTATAAGGCCCGTTTGACGATCTTCCACGTCATCGAACACTTCCCGGAGGACCTGCCCAACGACTTTATCCCCCCGGAGGACAAGGACCCGAAGACCTATCTCAGCCAGCAGGCGCGGGAGAAGCTCAAGACACTGGCGGTGGAGATCGGTCGACCCGACGCGGAGATCGCCGTCAAGTTCAGCAGCCGTTCCGCCAAGGCCGAGATCCTTCAGTTCGCCCGGTATGGCGGCGTCGACATGCTCGTTCTGGGTACCCATGGCCAACCCGGTGTCGGGGATTTCGTGGGCTCCACCGCCTGTGGGGTGGTCCAGCACGCCCCCTGCGATGTGCTCGCGGTACGGGGAGGAGCCTGAGCGCCCCGGCGGGCAACGGGCCGGCCTGTGATCCGGCCGGGCTCTCCAAACGCGGCCCGCGGGTGACCCCCTCCAGCCTCGGCCGGCGGCCCTGTCGCACTCCGCCGGGGTCACGACCGGAAATCGCGCTATTGAGCTGCGGGTGGCGCTATGGCACTCTCGACCCATGGATACCAAAGACGGGACCGCGCACCAGACACGACTGGTCATCGCCATCTACGCCGATGCAGACAGGGCCAAGCGGGCCCTGGAGAGGCTGATCGAGGAGGGCTTCCCCATGGATCAGGTCTCCCTGCTGTGGCGCGCCGGAGGCCTGGGCGACGACTCTCTGGGCATCTCCTATGCAGGTGCCGGAGAGCGCATCAGGACCTGGAGCAGACAGGGCCTGGCCTGGGGTGCCCTGGGAGGCCTGCTGGCGGGGGCGACCGGCCTGTTCATGCTGCCTGGCCTGGGGCTGTTGCTGGCCGCCGGTCCGGTGGTAGAACTCATCGGCGGCGCGATCGCCGGCGCCGCCGTCGGAGGGGGGCTCATGGCCGGGGCCGCGGCGCTCACCGAGCTCGCCTCGGCCCTGCACAGAATGGGGATCCCCGAAGCGGAACTGCGGAGTATCCATGAGGCGATCGAGCACGGCCGTCACGTGCTCCTGCTCCATGCGGAACCCGGAGAGGCCGAGCGTTGGCGATCCCTGCTGCAGTGGGCGGGAGCGGAGTCGATCGCCGTGTTCCCGACGGGCCCCTGAGCGCAGACAGGCTGCGACCCGCCGGGACCGTTGCCCATCATCGGTGCCTCGATCTGGGTCCAGTACAGGGTGGTGGCGCAGGGCCCTCATGGACACGGCAGCTGTCGCCGCCATGCGCCCGCAGAGCCTGAACCCGCAGACCCATCCCCCGGGCGCGATGACACCGGCATCATGGTGAGGGGGCTCGTGCTGCTGAGCTATGCCGCCCTGCTCGTGGCGCTTCCGCTGGCCGTGGTGTGGTGGCAGGGCGGGCCGGTGGCGGACTACCTGCGCCTCCCCCCGATCACCCACCCCCGCCCGCCGGCCGGGTTCGCCTGGCCCGCCCTCGGGGTCATGGCGCTGGTGACCGGGCTGGCCGTCTTCCCCCTGCTCCACCGGGTCGCGAAATCCCACTGCCCGCGCTGGCAGCCCGTGCACCGTCGTCTCCCGCTGTGGGGCTAGATCGGTGCCCTGCTCCTGGCCGGTGCGTGGATCGTGGCCTGGAATCGCTTTCCCTGGATGGGGGCGCTGCAACGACACACCTTCACCCCCCTGTGGCTCGGCTACATCGTGGTGATCCAGGCCGTGAGCTGGCGGCGCAGCGGACACTGCCTGCTGTGCGATCGTCCCGGCCCGTTCCTGATCCTGTTCCCGGCGAGTGCCGCCTTCTGGTGGAGCTATGAATATCTCAACCGCTACGTCGAGAACTGGTACTACCTGGGCGCGGGTGAGCTGGGGGCGGGTGAATACCTCCTGTTCGCCAGCCTGCCCTTTTCCACGGTGCTGCCGGCCGTGTTGGGCACGGCCCAGTGGCTGCAGACCCACCCCGGGGTGGACTGTGGGCTGGGCCGTCTTCGCCCTGCCCCCTGGCTCACCCGACCGGCGCTGTTCGGTGCGCTGGTGATCGTCGGGGCACTGGGCCTGGTGGCCATCGCCGGATGGCCACATTACGCCTACCCCCTGGTGTGGATCGCCCCCCTGTGCCTGCTGCTCGGGATCCAGGGCGTAGCGGGCCAGCCCCCTCCCCTGCTCTGCGAGGTCGCCCGAGGGGACTGGCGGCGGGTGTGGCGCTTCGCCATCGCGGGCCTGATCTGCGGATTCTTCTGGGAGCTGTGGAACGCCGGCAGCCTCGCCCACTGGGAATACTCCATACCGGGCGTCCAGGGCTGGCAGCTCTTCGAGATGCCCCTCATAGGCTACGCAGGCTACCTCCCCTTCGGCGTCACCTGCGCCGCCGTGGTGGATCTTATACTTCCGCCGTCGGCCCGAGCCGCGCCGACGGCGCCCACCCCTTGAGCCCCCATGCCGCCCCGCCACGCAGGGACTGCCCCCTCGTAGACCCGCCCCAGGGCCCACAGCCGCCCCTGGGTGGCCTCGTCCTGGAACCGCAGGCCCGCCAGTTCCCGGCACAGGGGCGCATCGCTGTGCCGTGCCTCGAGCCTGCGCGGGAAGCCTGCCAGCACCCCCGCCGTACCCGCGGCGCCCCACGGCCGGTCCGGCATACAGTAGACCACGGCCCTGACCTGGGCCATCAGCATGGTGCCCGCGCACATGGGGCAGGGCTCGAGGGTCGTATAGACGGTGGACTCGCGGAGCCGCCGTCTGATCTGTGGCCTGGGGCCCAGGGCGTGGAAATGGGCGATCGCATCGTCGAGGGCCCGCATCTCGGCGTGTTCGAGCGGGCTCCCCTGAGCCCGGTTGCGATTGTGCCCCACCCCCACAATCCGGTCGTGCCAGACCACCACGGCACCGATCGGGAGACCGACCCGCCTGCTGCTGGTGCCAATCTGGGCAAAGGCGGCCTCCATGTAGTGGATCTCCCGTTCGGGATGGCCCGCAGAAGGGGGGGCGGTCGCGAGATGACCCCATCCCCACCACAGCGCACCACCGGCCACCCCGGCCATGGCCATGGTCCCTGCCAGCACGAGCCACACCGGCCATCTGTCACCTCTCCACCCCATGTCACCTCCCCCACGATACGGTCAGGACCGGCCGGCGGCGAGCCAGACCGGGCCCCCGGCGACCCTGGCCACCGGCAAGTCAGACGGCCGATCGGGCTGCACCGCGCAGCTCTGACCGGGGTCCGCCGCGCCGCCCGGGCGCAATCAGTGCTGGCTGGAGCAGGCAGGTTCCTATACAGTAGGGGCCCGTCCCCCACCACCCGGATCAACCATGGCCCTGCTGCGCCTGCTTGAAAAACTGGGCGCGCTGCTGGCCGCCCGATACCGCTATCCCCTGGAACGCAAGGCCCGCGGCCGCTTCGAGATGAGCCGCCTAAGAGAGGCCGACTATATCTTCGTCTCCTTCGGGAAGAGTGGCCGCACCTGGCTCAGGGTCATGATCTCCAGGCTCTACAAACAGGTCTATGACCTGCCTGGAGACCCCCTGCTGGAATTCGACAACCTGCATGAGATGAATCCCGCCATCCCGAAGATCATGGTGACCCATGACAACTATCTCAGGGATTATACCGGGGACGGCCACTCCAAGGCCGCATACCGGAACAAGCCCGTCCTGCTGCTGGTGCGCCATCCCGGTGATGTCACCATGTCCCAGTATTTTCAGTGGAAACACCGCATGCGGCCACACAAGATGTATCTGAACAAGTATCCGGCCCCGGGCATTGAGCTGAGCGAGTACGAATTCATGATAGGAGACAGTGGACTGCCAAAGGCCATTGCCTTCCTCAACGAATGGGCTGAGGCGCTGGATTTCCTGCCCCGTCACCTGCTGATCAGATACGAGGACATGCGCCGCAACGCCGTCTCGGAGATGACCCGCGTGGCAGAATTTCTCAAGGTCCCGATCGATCGGGACGGCATCGAGGCCGTGGTCAGCTATGCCGCCTTTGAGAACATGAAGAGGCGGGAGGCCGAATCCGCCTCCCGGGAGGACCGGCTGAAGGCCGGCAACCTGCTCAAACCCGAGTCCTTCAAGGCGAGGCGCGCCAAGGTGTCCGGCTACAAGGACTACTTCAATGACGCCCAGATCAGGGAGATCGACCGCCAGATCAGCAGCCACCTGAATCCCCGTTTCGACTGATCGCCCGCGCCAGCGGGTGAGCCAGGACCGCACAGCTCTCAAAGGCTGGCCGCGCAGCGCCGGGATCAGGCACCGGCTGAGACCACGGGATCTTTGCCGGGCGAGGCGGGCTCTCCTGTCCGGCTGCGAGCGGCGCAGCCCATTCGGGATGGTACTGGCGGGCGGGATCGGAATGCGCCAGAATTGTACCTGCCGCACCTGATATTTCGGCCTCCAGGTCCCGCGTCTGCGGGCGCATGACGGCGTTGGAAATGCTTGGCATATGAGTGATATGCCTGCCCATTTCCGCCTTGTCCTGCACCCGGATCCACGCACCCTGAAAACCAAAAAAATCAGGTGCGACAGGTATAGCGATTTCCCTGGAGCGCCCGGAACCATGGACTACAGACAGATCCTCTCCGAGCTCGAAGCGGCCTCGACCTTCGAGCTCTACCGATTGCAGGCCGCGATCGCGCGCGTGCTGGACGACCCCGAACGCATCGCCGCCATCAAACGCCAGCTGCGGCCCGACATGGAGATCAGCTACTTCTCCCAGGCCGACAATCGTCTGGTCCCCGCACGCATCGTGGCGGTCCGCAAGACACGCGCGGTGGTGGAGGACCTGGAGACGGGCAAGGGGTGGACCATCCCCTTGTGCACCATCAACCTCGAACGTGTGGAGGCCGACATCAGCCCGGGCCACAGAGGCGTGGACAGGATGTCGCTGCGACTGGGGGACCAGGTGGGGTTCAACGACCGGGAGGGTCGGGCGATCTCCGGGGTGGTCATCAAACTCAACCCCAAGCGGGCCAAGATCGAGACCCCGGAGGCGATCTGGAACGTCCCCTATACCATGCTGTTTTCGGTTATCGACGGCGAGCGCGGGGCGGAGGAGCCACCGCCCCTCACGCTGGACGCCCCGGATGGCGACTCCTAGGAGCCTGTCGGACTTGGGGCCAATCTACTGCGCCGGGGGAAGAAGGGTCCAAATATCCCTGCTTTCGATTCGTCCCATCCCTGGGACTCACCCCTGCGGGCTTGCGTGCAAAACCGCTCCCGGCGATTTGGTATTCGTCCCAGCCCTGGGACTCACCCCTGCGGGCTTGCGTGCAAAACCGCTCCCGGCGATCTGGTATTCGTCCCCTCCCTGGGACTCACCCCTGCGGGGCTTACGTGCAAGATCGCTCCCGGCGTGCGTAGTCCCCACTATGCGCCTCGAAATCGTGAACATTTTGTCTCCTTCTCCCACCTTGCCCGCACCCGTCTCGCCGGTGACCAGCGCTGGTGAGATCTCGTGGCTTGCGCCCCTACGCGAGGCTGGCCGCCCCTAAGGGCGCCCTGATCTATGCGTGGTTCGGCTGCTGCCGGCCGCGATCGCCCCGCTCTCCGGTGCTATCTTGGTCCCAGGAGACGGCTGTGGGCGGCGACCTGCGCCTTGCTCTGAGCGATTGCCTCTCGCCATCAGCTCGACCCGGAATAGGTCACGGATGCCCCGTGGGCCGGGCGGCCGCCCG
>Ga0114931_10002298_pt1 | contig 24313 bp, 25 predicted proteins | sample 2SBtaG_FD_89579 | JGI IMG/M metagenome (GOLD analysis project Ga0114931, IMG submission 89579) | Deep subsurface microbial communities from Kolumbo volcano to uncover new lineages of life (NeLLi) - 2SBTROV14_V59a metaG | ecosystem: Environmental > Aquatic > Marine > Volcanic | place: Kolumbo... | reverse complement strand
CTATCCACCTCATCAACCCCCTGATGACCGTCGGATGAGAAAGACGGCCCGGTGGTTCAGAGCACTTTTGATCTGTCTGGAACGAATGGACGGGAAAACAGCAGGCCCAACTCGTACAACAACCACATCGGCACCGCCAGCAGAGTTTGTGAAATGACATCGGGAGGTGTCAACAGCATCCCGATCACGAAAGCGGCGACGATCACGTAGGGCCGCTTTTTTGCCAGGCTTTCGCGGCTGGCGATCCCGCTCCACACAAGCAGAATGGTGGCAATGGGCACTTCGAAAGCGACGCCGAAGGCAAAAAACAAGGTCAGAATGAAATCGAGATAGCGGCTGATGTCGGTCATCACCGCCACTCCCTGGGGGGCGGTCGTCGTCATGAAGCGGAATACCAGCGGCAATACCACGAAATAGGCGAAGGCCGCCCCTGCATAGAACAACAGGGTACTGGCCACCAATAGTGGCAGTAAAAGGCGTTTCTCGTGACGGTACAGGCCGGGGGCGACGAAACCCCAGATCTGATAGAAGGTAAACGGCAATGTTGCGAAGATGGCGACCACCAGGGCCAACTTGAATGGAGTCAGGAAGGGCGACGCCACGTCGATGGCGATCATGGTGCCCTGTTCCGGCAGATGCTTCAACAAGGGGCCGGCCAGCCAGGTATAGAGACGGTCGGCAAAAGGCGCCAAACCCAAAAAGGCCACCAATACCACCGCCACGATTTTCAGGAGGCGGCTGCGAAGCTCGATCAGATGCTCGATGAAGGGCATCTCCCGACCTTCCGTTCCCATGGAAGGCGGTTCAGGAGGCGCTGTCATTCCCGCTGGTAACCTTGGTGGTGGGGGGGGAGTCCAGGGGCTGCTTCAATTCCTGTTCCAGGGCCTTCAGTTCGTGCAGGGAGGCATCCTGTTCCAGGGATGCCTTGACCTCCTCCAGGGCCAGTTCGCGTTCCACTTCCGCCCGCATGGTGGCGGCCACATTGCGCGCCCGCCTGAGCCAATAAGCAGTAGTGCGGATCGCGCCCGGCAGTTGCTCGGGTCCGATCACCAACAGGGCGATCAATCCCACCAGGCTGAGTTCCCAGAAACCGATATCGAACATGATCTATAAATCTTCCCGATCGGGCGTTTCGCTTTTCTCTGCTTTGACTCCTTCCCCACCCTGACGTTCACCCTCACTGGAATCTTGCAAGGGTTCGGAAGCCTTCTTCTCCGCTTCGGGGGGCTCGTTACCACTCATGGCCTCCTTGAAGCCACGAATCGCCCCCCCAAGATCGGATCCCAGATTGCGCAGCTTGCGAGTGCCGAACAACAACAGCACGATCACCAATATAATCAACAGTTGCCAGATACTGATACCCATGTCGGTTCATTCCTCATGTTTTGTTACGCGCCGCCTTCTCCTCCAGGCCGGAGAGACCGAACCGCCGCTGGAGTTCCTGCAATACTTCCTCGGGCCCGCTTCCTTGATGAGCCAACAGCACCAGGGTGTGGAACCACAGATCAGCGGTTTCATAGATCAATTGCTGACGATCCCCCCCTTTGGCAGCGATCACCGTCTCAGTGGCCTCCTCACCAACTTTCTTGAGAATCGTATCCAGGCCCTTCGTATACAGGGAGGCCACATAAGAACCATTGGGGTCGGCTTGCTTGCGTGCCTCCAGGACTTCGGCCAGTTCCAGCAAGACGTCACTGCCCATACATCGCCTCCGGATCCACAAGCACCGGTTCCACCGTCTCCCACACGTCCTCATTCAAACGCCGAAAAAAACAATGATGACGTCCGGTGTGACAGGCAACGCCACCCTCCTGGGTGACCTTCAGCAAGACCGTGTCGCCATCACAATCGAGACGAATCTCCTTCACGATCTGCCGGTTTCCCGAGGTCTCACCCTTCCGCCACAGGCGTTTTCTCGAGCGCGACCAATAGACGGCCACCCCTTCCTCGGCAGTCCGTCTCAGAGCCTCACGGTTCATCCACGCCAGCATCAACACCTGGCCACTCCCTTCCTCCTGGGCGATCACCGGCACCAGGCCCCGACTGTCCCACTTGACCTCATCGAGCCAGGGGTTCACAACCTCACCTCGATTCCCTGAGATGCCAGATACTCTTTGGCTTCGCGAATAGTGTATTCACCAAAGTGGAAAATACTGGCCGCCAATACTGCGTCGGCTTTTCCTTCCAGAATCCCCTCGGCCAGGTGCTCCAGGGTGCCCACCCCACCGGAGGCGATCACCGGGATGGTGACGCGCTCGCTCACCTGACGGGTCAAGGGAAGGTCGAACCCTTCCTTGGTTCCGTCCCGGTCCATGCTGGTCAGGAGGATCTCCCCAGCCCCCAGCGCTTCCATTCTCCCCGCCCATTCGATCACATCGATACCAGTGGGCTTGCGGCCACCGTGGGTGAAAATCTCCCAGTGATCGCCGACCCGCTTGGCGTCGATGGCCACCACAATGCACTGGGAACCGAAGCGCTTGGCCGCTTCGTAGACGAATTCGGGATTGAAGACCGCTGCGGTGTTGATCGCCACCTTGTCGGCACCGGCATTGAGCATCCGCCGGATATCCTCCAGAGTCCGGATGCCACCGCCAACAGTCAAGGGGATGAAGACACAGCCAGCCACCGCCTCGACCACGTGCACCATGGTGTCACGCTCTTCGTGGCTGGCGGTGATATCGAGAAAAGTGAGTTCATCGGCTCCTTCCCGGTCATAGCGCTGGGCGATCTCCACCGGACCCCCGGCGTCACGGATGTCGACAAAACGGACCCCCTTGACCACCCGGCCATGGTCCACGTCAAGGCAGGGAATGATGCGTTTTGCCAACCCCATCAATATTGCTCCGCCAGCTTCTGCGCCCCGGCAAAATCAAGACTGCCTTCGTAAATGGCCCGCCCGGTGATGGCCCCGATGACGCCCTTGTCAGCGATCCCTCCCAAGGCTTTGATGTCTTCGATGGTAGTGATGCCACCGGAAGCGATCACCGGAATGTGGATCGCTTCGGCCAGTCTGGCGGTGGCATCCACATTGACACCGTCCATCATGCCGTCACGGCTGATGTCGGTATAGATGATCGCCTCGACCCCATCGTTCTCGAACCGCAGCGCCAGATCGATCACGTCGTGACGCGAGAGTTTCGACCAGCCGTCAATGGCCACCTTGCCATCTTTGGCATCCAACCCGACGATGATATGACCCGGGAACTCCATGCAAACGTCTTCGACGAAATGGGGCGCGCTGACCGCCTTGGTTCCGATGATGACATATCTCACCCCGGCATTAAGGTATTCCTGGATCGTATCCTCATCACGGATGTCCCCCCCCACCTGGATATCCACGTCGGGAAAGGCCCTGGTGATGGCGCGGATGACCCCGGCATTTTTTGGCTTGCCGGCAAAAGCACCGTCCAGATCGACCAGATGCAGACGCCTGGCCCCCAACTCCACCCAACGCCTGGCCATTGCCACCGGGTCGTCGGAAAACACCGTATCCTCTTCCATTCGCCCCTGACGCAGGCGTACGCATTTACCCTCTTTCAGATCGATTGCGGGGATCAATAACATGGCTCCATTCTCTCAAGGTGACCAATCAAGGAAATTCTTCAATAACTGTAGCCCAGCCTCTTGACTCTTTTCCGGGTGGAATTGCACCGCAAACAAATTGTCACGCGCGAGGGCGCAGGCAAAAGGATGCGGGTAGTCCGTGGTGGCGGCGATGTCCCCGGTCCGCTCTGGCCTGGCAAAATAGCTATGCACGAAATAGAAGCGGCTGCGATCGGCAATTACCGACCACAGGGGATGGGGTTTGACGGGGTGGACACGGTTCCAGCCCATATGGGGGATTTTCAGGGGCTGGCCCTGGTCATCACACATCCCGGCCGGGAACCGGACCACCCTGCCCGGGAGAATCCCCAGACAGGCCACACCGCCCCCTTCTTCGCTGTAATCCAACAACGCCTGGAGGCCCAGGCAGATGCCCAGGAGGGGACGCTCGGCCACCACCTGGCGGATCACCTCCACCAGTTGCAACCGGAGCAGCGCTGCCATGCAGTCGGCGATTGCCCCCACGCCCGGAAAAACGACCCTGTCAGCGGCCAGAATGGTTTCCGGGCTGGACGTCACTTCGACCCGGGCACAACCATCCACGTGCTGAAGAGCCTTGGTGATGGAATGCAGATTTCCCATTCCATAATCGATGACCGCTACCCGGTTCATCACAGCGTTCCTTTGGTGGATGGAATCGCCCCCGCCTGACGTTCGTCCACGGTCAGGGCTGCCCGCAGGGCACGACCGAAGGCTTTGAACACAGTTTCAGCGATGTGGTGGGCATTCCGCCCCCGCAGAGTATCGATGTGGAGAGTCACGTGGGCATGATTGACGAATCCCTGGAAAAACTCGCGCAACAGATCGACATCGAATTGACCGATCATAGACCGGGGAAACTCCACCTGATAGACCAGTCCCGGCCGCCCGGAAAAATCCACGACCACTCGCGAGAGCGCCTCGTCCAGGGGGACATAGGCGTGCCCATAGCGGATGATTCCCTGTTTATTTCCAACGGCCTCGGCAAACGCCTGACCCAGCGTGATCCCGATGTCTTCGACAGTATGGTGGGCATCGATGTGAAGATCGCCTTCGGCAAGGACTTCCAGATCGATCAGCCCATGCCGCGCCACCTGATCCAGCATATGGTCGAGAAAAGGCAGCCCGGTTTCGAAATGGCTCTTGCCACCCCCATCCAAATCGACCTTGACCCGGATGCGGGTCTCAAGGGTGCTGCGCTCCAGCGCAACCTGACGGATTTGACTCATGTGTGCCTGGCCTTCATATAAATTCCAGATATCATAACTTGCAACCATGGCGCCACGAAAGGGAAGCATCGAGAAAACAACGTAAGAAAATATCTACGAAAAAAAATTTTGATTTGCAATTTGTCAAATGTTGACCATACTTAGACGTGACGCCGCCCTTCCTGGTGATGGGGATTCTTGAATCTCCTGAACTTGGATGACGACGTCAAAGCCAACCAAGCAGGCACTTTTATCCGGCAGGCTCGTCCTGCCGGCTTTTTTCTACCCCGCAGCCCGCACGGCCCGTTTACGCTCGTGTTCCTTGAGGAACTTCTTGCGCAACCTGATCGCCGCCGGCGTCACCTACACCAGTTCGTCCTCGTCGATAAATTCCAGCGCTTGTTCCAGACTGAAGCGTATCGGCGGGGTCAAAAGCAGATTATCGTCGTTCCCCGCCGCCCGGATATTGGTCAATTGCTTGGCCTTGGTGGGATTGACCACCAGGTCGTTACTGCGCGAATGGATTCCGACAATCATCCCTTCATACACTTCGTCGCCATGGCCGATGAACAGACGGCCACGTTCCTGCAGATTGAACAGAGCAAATGCCAGGGCCTTACCGGCACAGTTGGAAATCAACACCCCATTGATCCGGCGCCCGATGTCACCGGGTTTCACGGGTCCATAGTGGTCGAATAGGTGATAGAACAGCCCCGAACCGGAAGTGGCTGACAGAAATTCGGTCTGGAAACCAATCAGCCCCCGGGAAGGGATCATGTATTCCAGCCGCACCCTGCCCTGGCCGTCCACGGACATGTTCTCCAGCTCACCCTTGCGAACCCCCAGATTCTCCATGATCGACCCTTGGTGTTCCTCGTCCACTTCCAGAGTGACGCGTTCATAAGGCTCACAGAGTTGACCATCGATCTCCTTGAGGATGACCTCCGGACGGGAAACCGCCAATTCATAGCCTTCCCGGCGCATGTTTTCGATCAGAATCGACAGATGTAGGGCTCCCCGGCCGGACACCCGGAACTTGTCCGGATCCTCGCCCTCCTCCACTTTCAGCGCCACGTTATGCTGCAATTCCTTGAGCAAGCGCTCACGCAGATGCCTCGAGGTGAGATATTTGCCTTCCTTGCCGGCAAAAGGGGAAGTATTGACCTGAAAGGTCATGCTGACGGTGGGCTCGTCCACCAGCAACGGTGGCAGGATCTCGGGGTTGGCCGGGTCGCACAGGGTGTCGGAGATGTTGAGGGGATCGATACCGCAAAAGGCCACGATGTCCCCGGCACGGGCAGATTCCACCTCGATTCTGTTCAGCCCCTCGAAACCGAAGACCTGGGCCACCTTGGCGCTGCGGGGCTGCCCTTCCCGATCCAGGACGGTGACCACCTGATTGCGTTGCAACCGGCCCCGCTGAATCCTGCCAATCCCAATGACACCGACATAGGAATTGTAATCGAGGCTGGTCACCTGCAGCTGCAGTCCCCCTTCATCCTCTACCGGAGGCGGTGGAACATGCTCGATCACCGCCTCGAACAAGGATGTCATGTCTCCGTCGCTGACTTCGGCTTCGAGGCTGGCATAGCCTTTCAGGGCCGAGGCATAGAGCACCGGGAAATCCAACTGTTCATCGCTGGCACCGAGACGGTCGAAAAGGTCGAAGGTCTGATCCAGGACCCAATCGGGGCGGGCACCGGGGCGGTCGATCTTGTTGATCACGACAATCGGCCTGAGCCCTTGGGCCAATGCCTTCTGGGTCACGAAGCGGGTCTGGGGCATCGGTCCCTCGACGGCATCCACCAGCAGCAACACCGAATCGACCATGGAGAGGATGCGCTCCACTTCACCACCAAAATCGGCATGACCTGGGGTATCGACAATGTTGATACGGTATTCCCCCCACTTGAGGGAGGTGTTCTTGGCCAGAATGGTGATACCACGTTCCCTTTCCAGATCATTGGAATCCATCACCCTTTCGGTGATTTTCTCGTGATCTGCAAAAACCCCGGATTGCTGCAGCAGTTTGTCCACCAAGGTGGTCTTGCCGTGGTCGACGTGGGCGATAATTGCGATGTTACGGATTTTTTGGGTCAAAGTTCGTTTGCTCCTAAATAAAAGCTCGCACTCTGTCTTTCAGCAGTGTGCACAGGGTTGATTGTATCGGCAGGGTAAGCACAAGCGGTGGTTCGGCCAGGATCACGCTTGCCCCAACCGGTTTCTGTCTCCCTGGGCCAACCGCCGGGAGGACACCTCCGTATTCCCTCACCGCCTAGTTCTGCTCCCACGGGAGGCCGTGGAAACGCCAGCCACCGAGGGTGCTGCGATGTTTGTTGTCATCCAGAGGGCCCTCGAAGCCTTCCTCGACGTTGACCACAGCCCGGTAGCCTGCCGTAGCCATGGCCTTGGCGGCTTCCATCGAGCGCCCCCCGCTGCGGCACATGAACAGAATCGGGGTCCCGGGATCGGGGACCACTTCTTTGACCGCACTGACAAAATCAGGGTGCGGCTGCATTGGAATACCGTCCTTCCAGGGAATGAGGATCGCCCCGATGGGATGACCGACGAACAGATGCTCACAGGTGGTACGCACATCGATCAGGACCGCCGAGGGGTTCTCCTGCATGAACTGCCATGCGGCAGGTGGTTTCAAGTTGATGATTTGGGATTCGCTCATTGCATTTTCTCCAAAGGTTTTTGACCCACAAGACAGGCCTCGTTTCGCCAGCCCCGCAGAATATCCCCCTGTTGACCTTCCTCCCGGTATGTCCTCAAGATCAGATCCGGAAACAAATGTAACAGTTCGTTCTCAACCAAAAGATAGTCCAGATTGGATGGCCCCACCTGCGCCACCTTGTTCCGCACGAACGTCTGATAGAAAAGCATTCCCCCAGGCCTCAGGGCCGCCTGGATCAAGGAGCAGATCGGACGACACAGAAAGCGGCTGACCACAATCACATCGTAGACACTCCGGGGCCATTCCAGGGCAGTGACATCCCGCACCCGGGGTTGGACGTCCAGATTCAGGACTGTGGCTTTCTCCCGCAGCCGCTCGATCGCCACGCTGGAAAGATCCCAGGCTTCCACCCGCAAACCCTGCTCCGCCAGGAACAGCGCATTGGCTCCCAGCCCACAGGCTAAATCCAGGGCTATACCCTGCTGCGGCAGTAGATGCTGGTAATCCAACAGGACCTTGACAGGGGTCGGCCAGGGACTTTGTCCATAGCGCCGATCCCATTTGACCCGGATATCCCCGGCAATGTTCAACTTTTCCAATAGGCTGGCGTCAACAGAACCAACAGAGTGAAAATCTCAAGACGCCCCAACAACATGGCAACACAAGCCAACCATTTGACCATATCCGGAACCGTCATGAAACCTGGCGCCACCTCCCCGAGGCCTGGACCCAGGTTGTTCAGACTCGTGGCCACCGCGGAAAAAGCGGTGACCTGATCGAGTCCCGCCGCCATCATCAGGACCATGATGAGGGCAAAAGATACCACATAGAGGGAAAAGAAGCCCCAGACGGCTTCAACGACTCTGGGAGGGACCGAGAGCCGCCCGACCTTGACGGGAATCTCGGCCTGGGGGTGAATCAGGCGCAAAATCTCCCGGATGCCCTGTTTATACAACAACATCACCCGTATCACTTTGAGTCCCCCGGCAGTGGAACCCGCACACCCCCCCACAAACGCACTGAAAATCAGCAGCACCTGCACGAAAGCCGGCCACTCGGTATAGGCCACATTGGTAAAACCGGTGGTGGTCATGAAAGAAGCCAGATAGAACAGCCCGTAGTGAAGGGCGTCTACGGGAGCCATGCCCGTTTTCCCCCACAGATAGGCCGCCACCAATAGGGCCAGCAGCAATAACAGCCCCAGATAGACTTTCACTTCACTGTCCATCCTGTAGATTCCCGGCCGCCGTTGGCGCAAAATCTCGAAATGGAGGGCAAAGTTGATTCCTGAAATGATCATGAATACCACAGAGACCGTTTCGATGGCGGAATTATGGAAAAACCCCAGACTCGCATCATGAGTCGAAAAGCCGCCGGTAGCGATGGTGGAAAAAGCGTGGCCAATGGCATCGAACAATGACATTCCCGCAGACCAGAAACAAAGCGCACAAGCGATGGTCAGGCTGACATAAACCCCCCACAGGGCCTTGGCGGTTTCGGCAATCCTGGGGGTCAATTTGTTGTCCTTCATCGGCCCCGGGGTCTCGGCACGATACAACTGCATCCCCCCCACCCGCAGCAGCGGCAGCACCGCCACCGCCAACACCACGATTCCCATCCCGCCCAACCATTGTAGCTGTTGGCGGTAGTAAAGGATCGAGGGCGGCAAGCGGTCGAGATTGGAGATCACCGTGGCCCCGGTGGTCGTCAGCCCGGAAACGGACTCGAACACCGCGTCGGTCAGGCTCATATGGGGATTCCTGGAAAAAGAGAAAGGCACCGCTCCGGTCAGACCCAAAATGATCCAGAACAGGGCCACCACCAAAAATCCGTCCCGTACCCGAAGTTCGTGGTGGGCATGGCGAAACGGCCACCACAATCCCAGTCCCGCCAACATGATGATGACGAACGCCAACAGGAAGGGCATGTGAGCGCCATCGTGATAGAACCACGACACCCCCAGCGGCGGCAACATGGTGATGCTGAAAAACCCCAGCAGGGCGCCGATAATCCGCAGGACCACCCGCACCTGGATGACACTTTTCAATCAGGCGGCCCTCGCTGGCAGGGGGGCGAAGAGCTTCTCCACCGCCGGAATCAATTTCTTGTCGAGGAGGAACATGATGATATGGTCATTCTCCTCGATGATCGTGTCGTGATGGGCCTGGATCACCTCCTTGCCCCGCACCAGCACCCCTGGCACCACCCCTTCCGGCAGTTTGAGGCGTTCGATGGTACGCCCCACCACCTTGGATCTTCCCGGGCATCCATGAGCCACTGCCTCGATGGCTTCGGAAGCCCCACGGCGCAATGAATGCACCTGGACCACATCCCCCCGGCGCACATGCCTGAGGAGACTGCCAATGGTCGCCTCCTGGGGAGAGATCACCAGATCCACCAGGTTCCGTTCCACCAGTTCGGCATAGGCGGGCCGGTTGATCAGACTGATCACCCGGCGCGCCCCCAGTTTCTTGGCCAACATCGCTGAAAGGATATTGGCCTGGTCATCGTTGGTGATGGCGCAGAACACATCCACGTTTTCAATGTTTTCGTTGAGGAGCAGGTCACGATCGGCGGCATCCCCCACCAACACCACGGTATTGTCCAGATCCTCGGCCACCTTGCGCGCCCTTACAGGCAGCTTCTCGATCATTTTCACCTGGAAGCGGTGTTCCAGCGCTTTGGCCACCCGCTTGCCGATATGCCCCCCGCCAGCGAACATGATGCGTTTATAGGGCCGGTCCCAGCCACGCAGTTCCCCCATCACCGCCTTGATCTCAGCCTTGGAAGCCACAAAGAACACCTCATCCCCGGGTTCGATCACCATATCGCCAGTGGGTACGATGGCCCGACCCCGCCGGAACACAGCGGTGATCCGGGCATGGACCCGGGACATATGGCGGTGCAGATCCCGAATGGGATGGGTCACCAGAGGCCCTCCCTGGATCGCCCTGACCGACACCAGGCGAACCCGCCCATCGGCAAAATCCAGCACTTGCGAGGCACCGGGGTAGGCCAACAGGCTACTGATGAAATCGCTGATGATCTGCTCCGGGCTGATGACCACATCGACGGTGACCCCGTCGGCTCCAAACAATCCCGGATGTCGGGTATATTCGATGGCCCGGATACGGGCAATTTTTTTCGGGACCCGGAACAGGGCATGGGAAATCTGACAGGCCAGCATATTGGTTTCGTCATCGCTGGTCACCGCCACCACCAAATCGGCGGTGGCGGCACCGGCTTTTTCAAGAATGGGGGGATGAGCCGCATTCCCGGTGATGGTGGCAATATCGAAGCGGTCCCGCAGGTCCCGCAAAATTTCCGGGTTGGTGTCCACCACCACCACATCGTAGGATTCCTGGGCGAGATTACTGACCACGCTGGTTCCCACCCGGCCTGCGCCCAACACCAGAATCTTCATCAGCGCTTTTCCTTGAATTTGATTCCCAACGAATGGAGCTTGCGATAAAGGTGCGTCCGCTCCATGCCAATGGCCTGGGAGAGGCGGGCCACGCTGCCGCCATGTTTCTCCAGATGATATTCGAGATAGGCTTTTTCGAAGCGTTCACGGGCCTCCTTCAAAGGCAGGTCGTAGAATTCGGGAGCATCGATGGATTCTTTGGTGATGATCTCACCCAAGGCGGTCTTCACCTCGTCGAGTTCCACCTCTTCGCCACTGCCCAGGATCAACAGGCGATGCACCAGGTTTTTGAGTTCCCGGACATTGCCAGGCCAGGCGTAATTGCGGAGGAAATTCTGGACCGCCACCGGAAAACGCCGAAACGCCAGCTTCTCCCCAATCACGAAACGGTCAACATAGAAATTGAGCAGCTCGGGAACGTCCTCACTATGTTGGCGCAGGGGCGGAATAGGGAGAGTCACTTCATTGAGCAGATAATACAAATCCTTGCGAAACCGCCCTTCCTTAACCTCGTCTTCCAGGTTGCGACGGGTCGAGGCCAGGACCCGGACATCCACCTCGACCTGCTGGCTCCCCCCCACTCGCAAGAAGGTCTTGGATTCCAGGGCGCTGACCAGACGCAATTGGGTCTCGGCATCCATATCCCCCACCTCATCCAGGAACAGGGTCCCCCCCGTGGCCTGCTCGAGCAGCCCCCGATGAACATTGCCGGCTTCCTCCTTGCCGAAAAATTCCACTGCGGAATATTCCGGGGCGATGGTACCCAGAGCCACCGCCACGAAGGGTCCATCTCGGCGCGAACTGTGTTTGTGCAGGTAGCGGGCAAAAGTTTCCTTGCCTGAACCAGGCTCCCCCACGAACAGAACCCGGGTATCGTATTGCGCCAGCCGTTTGACCTGATCACGTAGACGCTCCATGGAGGCGCTCTTGCCAACCGGTTCGATACAGGAAAAGTCCGTCCCCGGCGGGGATGCCCGTTGCGAGGCAGATGATTCCATCGCTCTCGCCACGGTGGACAACAGCTTGCCCATGGAGAGGGGTTTTTCCAGATAATCGAAAGCTCCCAGACGAGTGGCCTCCACCGCCGTCTCCACGGTGCCATGTCCCGACATCATCACCACCGGACCGGTCAAGCCGGTATCGCTCCATTCCTTGAGCAGACTGACACCATCTATGTCCGGCATCCAGATGTCGAGGAGCACCAGATCGGGATGGGCCTGCTGCCAATGTTCCCGGGCCTGAGCACCATTGAGTGCCGTCAGGACCTGGAAACCTTCATCCTCAAGGATGTCCTGAACCAGCTGGCAGATATCCGGCTCGTCGTCAACGACCAGTATCGTTGTCTTGTCACTCATCTCTGTTCTCAGTCGTTAGCTGTTAGACTCTTTTCATCCAGTCACATTGTGTGAATGAGGCTGACCCTCTCTTACGCGCCTCGTCGCAGGGGATTTTTGCAGTGGCCGTTCAGACTCCAGTGGCAGCCGGATAACGAAACGGGCCCCCTGTTGGTACTGACGATCCAAATGGATCGTCCCCCCATGTTCCTCAACGATCTTCCTGACGATGGCGAGGCCCAAGCCGGTACCCCGGGATTTCGTGGTCACATAGGGATCGAAGATATGCTCCACCTGATCCGGCGCCACCCCGGGACCGTTGTCCTCGACCACCCATTCGATCCCTTTCCCTCCCCTCTGTTCGACCAGATGCAGCGAAATTTTCACCTCCACGGGGGGGGCGCATGCCTCCAGCGTATTCTTGATCAAATTGTGCAGCACCTGGCGCAGGCGTAGCGGATCAGCCAAAATCACAGGCAATTGGGGATCGAGATCCAATTGAAACTCTACTCCAGAATCAGGTGGATACAAGGCGATCACTTCATCTATCAGTATACTCATTGCCACCGGTTGGGGTTGAAGCTTAGGTAGTCTGGCATACTCGGAAAAGGCATTCACCATGGTTTTGAGTGCCTCAACCTGTTGGACGATGGTATGTGTGGATCGTTCGAGCACTTCCCCGCCTGCACGGCTCACCTGGGGCTTGAGCTTGCGTTCGAGCCGCTCGGCAGCGAGCTGGATGGGCGTGAGGGGATTTTTGATCTCGTGGGCCAGACGGCGCGCCATTTCACTCCAGGCGGCATATTTCTGTGCCTGGACCAAAGCGGTAATATCATCGAATACCAACACCGCACCGCTACGATGCCCATCCGCGCCCAACAAGGGGCTTCCCAGGCACAGCAGCACCTTCTGACCCTGTTGATCCTTGATGATCACTTCCTCCTGCCAGACACCCTCGTTTTCCAGCAAGCGGGAACGGATCAGCTGCACCAGTTCCGCGAGCGCGGGATTGGCCTCCGCCAGGGAACGTAGGGGTTTGCCAATGATGGTGGAGAAGTCCACACCGAGAAGGGTCTCGGCCGCCTGATTGGCGGTTCTGAGACGGGTCTGGTCACTCAGAGTCAAGACCCCGGAAGACAGGTGGCCCAGCACGGTTTCAAGGTAGGCCCGCTGATCCTCTACCTGGCGGCGGGAACGTTCGGCTTCATCGCGTGCCCGGGCCAGATGAGTGGTCATGGTGTTGAACGAACTGACCAGGAACCCCATATCGTCCTTCTGCAGGATCGGCAGACGGCTGTCCAGATTTCCTTGAGCCACCGCCCGGGTCCCCTGAACAAGCATTTTGACCGGCGCCACGATCCGGCGGATACTCAGAAATGCCGCCCAGATCGAAGCCAGCATACTGAGAAGTAGGGTCAGAGCGAGGGTGAGGGAAAAACTGAACTTCAACGAGCGGCGCAGATAAGCCATCTGCTGATAATGGGCATAAGCATTCTCAACCGTCTGGGCCAGGGCGTTGATCCTTCCGGGCAAAGGATACAGCGCCTGAAGAAACAAGGGTTGCTCCAACTCCAGGGGCAACAAAACCCGCACCTGGAACAACGCCGCCCCTTTCTCTTCCACCACCGGCCCGGGTGAAGGGTCCAGGCTCACGTAGGCACCATCCCTGGCCAGGGATAACAAAGAAGGGTCAGGCATGCTAGGCAGAATCAGATCCAGACCGGCACTACTGGTGGCGACGATACGGCCTCGACGGGTCAACAAGGTCAGTTCAGAGGCGCCGCTCCGATCCCGTAGGCGGTTCAATTCGATCACCCGAACTTTCTCGGGAACGTCTTCCAGGTCTTCGGCCAATTGCCGGGTCCGTTTGAGCAACCCCTGCATGCGCTGATCCAGCGCCGCCTTGCCCAGTTCCAATGAACTCTCCATGGCCCTGTCGATCTCCACATCAAACCAACTGTCGATACTGCGATGCAGGAATTGATAGGAGTAATAGAAAACGATCGATGCCGGGGTGAGCGCAAGGATCACGAACAGCAATACCATCTTCAGCGCCAGCCTCGATCCGGCCGTGCGCTTGCGGAATTGACGCACCAGCCACCAGATGTTGCCCCCTACCAGACCAAGCAGCAATACGCTGCCGAGGACATTGATGAGAAGCAGCCACGAATACCACTGGTTGAGTTCGGAGGCCTTCTGAGTGGCCGAACTCATCAAATGCAAAGGAATCAAAATGATCCCAAAAAGAAACAGGACCAGGAAGCCGAAAGGGATTCTCATTTTGAAATCTGCCATCGGTAGGGAGAGGAGTAGAGGCGCCATTCAGGAGAAAAATAGGCCAATGGCCGCAAGGCCCAGGGCAGCCTTTCGATGTTCAGGCGGACCCGCAGCTGGGCGTAGGAGTTCCTTGGCGGGGCCCATCCTTCATCGACAGGCAGGGCAATCTCATCCAGCACTCCCAGGGCGGCCAGGGCCGTTTCCAGGCGCGGAAAACTGCGCTGGAAGCGGTTGGTTTCATCGACCACCCGGTACATTTGGGAAAGGGGATAATACTGGATTCGGAAATTGAGTTTGCGCCGCCACAAGGTGTCGTCCCAAAGCCAGTGGCGGGGTTGACGAATGCTGGTGGTGACAGTCAGGGTCAGGGGTACCCCGTGTTGCAGCGCTTCGATCAGGGTGTCACTGAAACGGTAGGTGATGCCTGCGATCAAGGCGATCGCATCCTGCTGAAAGCTCAAGGAGGCATGGCGCACCCGAAAACCGTATTCCTGCGGCCATACCAGCAGGGAACAAAGCCACAAACCGATCCCGATGAGGACGTTCAGGTGGCGCATTTCAGCACCTTGGCGTAATAGAACCCATCCATGACCCCTGGCAGGATCTGCCTGCCCTCGGCGACGGGAAAACCCCAGGCGGCTTCGATGGGCATCCTGTGGGCGTTGCGATGGCTCTGGATGAAGTCGTGCAGCTGCCGGGCATTCTCCTCGGGCAGGATCGAGCAAGTGGCATAGAGCAACACCCCACCCTCTTTCAAAAGCGGCCACACCGCCTCCAATATTTCCCCCTGGATACTGGTCAGCGCCCCGATGTCCTGGTCACGGCGGAGCAATTTGATGTCGGGGTGACGGCGGATGACACCGGTGCCAGAACACGGCGCATCCACCAGAATCCGCTCGAACTGTCGCCCGTCCCACCAATCCCCGGTGTTGCGGGCATCGCCACAGATCAGTCTGAGCGGGGCCTGGCCGAACCTCGCAATGTTTTCCCCGACCCGGGCGAGACGTGCTTGCGAGATGTCCAGAGCCACCAGTTCATCCACCCCAGGACAGGTTTCGAGAACATGTTGGGCCTTTCCCCCAGGCGCTGAACACACGTCCAGGACCCGCATTCCCGGCTGCACATCCAGCAGCGGCGCGGCCAACTGAGCGGCCCCATCCTGGACCGAAACCCAACCTTCGGCAAAACCCGGCAACTCCGTCACCGGCTGGGGACGTTCCAACACGACCGCGGAAGGTACTGCCTCCAAAGGGTGGGCGATGATTCCGCCGGCCTGCAGGTGCTCCAGATAGCGCTCCCGGTCGCAGCGCCTGAGATTGATCCGCAGGACCATCGGAGCCTGGCGGTTATTCTCCTCGAGGATTGGCAATGCCTGCCCGGGCCATGTCCGTTCGATCCTTTGCCGCAACCAGGCAGGATGGCTGAGCGAAGCTTCGAAGTCGCCATCCGCCGCCGCCTCCAAAGCCTGTCTGCGGCGCTGGTAATTCCGCAAAAGGGCATTCAACAGGGGTCTGGCCCAGTGTTTTCGGCCCGCCGCGGCTACGGTTTCAGCAACGGCCGCATAGGGTTTGACGTCCATGTAAGCCAATTGGGTCAGGCCGATCAACGCCAGGGCTCGGATCTGAGTATCCTTAAGGGGTTTTTTGAGCAGCTGCGAAAGAATGAAATCAAGCCGGTGGTAGTACCGCAAGCTGTGAAAGCACAGGGCCCGAAGAAAAGACTGGTCCCGCTGCGCTACTCTGGCCAGTACGGGCACCAGGGCATCATCCAGAGATTGCCCCTCCAACACCTGCACCAGGACCCCTGCCGCCATGAAACGAACATTGCTCATGCCTCTGTCACTGCAACCGCATTCCCAGGCATGGATGGGCATTGAGAAAATCTTCGCTGCTGAGATGCCGCCCCCCTGGCAATTGAACTTCCAGAAGACGCAGGCGGCCTTCGCCGGTCGCGACCTCCAGGCGCTTTTTGGCCAGCACGATGGTGCCGGGTTGCTCCTCCCCAGGGAGATCCACCCTTTGGGCACGCCAGACTTTGAGCACCACGTCGCCGAAATGCGTATAAGCCACCGGCCAGGGATTGAAAGCGCGTACCATTCTCTCCAGCTCCAGGGCCGGGCGACTCCAGTCGATCAAAGCCTCTTTCCTGGTGATCTTGGCTGCATAAGTCACCGCATTCTCGTCCTGAGGTTCGGCCGTCAACTTCCCTTGGGTGATCTTTGCCAGGGCCTCGGCAAGCGCCTCCCCTCCCAGAACGGCCAATCGGTCGTGAAGTTCACCAGCGGTTTCAGCGGGGCCAATCGGGATCCTCTTTTTCAGTAACATGGGGCCGGCATCCAACTGCTCCACCACTTTCATAATGGTGACCCCGGTCTCCTCGTCACCCGCAAGGATGGCTCTTTGAATCGGCGCCGCGCCCCGCCACCGCGGGAGTAGCGAGGCGTGAACGTTGATGGCACCAAGGGCTGGAATGGATAGCAGTTCACCCGGTAGGATCAGTCCGTAGGCCGCCACCACCAGCAGATCAGGCTTCAGCCGGGCAAAGGTTTCCAAAGCCTCTTCACTGCGTAATGTGGCCGGTTGCATGACCGGAATCCGGTGGGCCAGCGCCACGCGTTTGACCGGGCTGGCGGTCAATTTGCGCCCCCTCCCGGCGGGACGGTCTGGTTGGGTATACACGGCCACCACCGGCTGCCCCCAAGCCAACAGCGCCTCCAGGCTGGGTACGGCGAACTGGGGCGTACCCGCAAAGACGATACGCATCAGATCACTGCAGTGGCTGGGGTTTTTTCTTTGCTGTGACGCTTGGATTTGATCAGCTTTTTGCGGATCCGCTGACGTTTAAGCGGCGAGAGATAGTCGACGAACAGTTTACCTTCCAGATGATCGATCTCATGCTGAATACAGACCGCAAGCAGGCCGTCCGCTTCCAGCTCGAACGAGTCCCCATTGCGGTCAACAGCCCGAATTCTGACCTGCTCTGCACGACGCACCTTTTCGAACACCCCCGGCACCGAGAGGCAGCCTTCCTCGTGTTCCTCGACACCATCCCTGGCGATGATCTCCGGGTTGATCAAACAGAGAGGTTGATCCTTGTCTTCCGATACGTCGATGACAATCACCCGCTTGTGAACGTTCACCTGGGTGGCCGCGAGGCCGACGCCGGGTGCTTCGTACATCGTTTCGAACATGTCGTCCACGAGGCGTCGTATAGAATCATCCACCACTTCCACCGGTTTGGCCCGGGTCCGCAGTCTCTCATCGGGAAATTCCAGTATTTCCAACAACGCCATATTCGCCTCCTAAGGCAGGTCTTGATGCTGGCATTTTAGCTGAATTGCACTAGACTTTGAACGACAGGAACCGGCCTGAGACAATGTAACCGTTTCCCTTGTATTACTTCCAAACAACGCAAAATAAAGAAGACCTTTTGTCCCTGACAAAGTTTCCTAGCCATTACTCACCATTATTGCTGGAGGAACCGCCGCCATGCACCGTTTCCGTTCCCTGCTGATAACCATGTTGCTCTGTTGCAGCAGCGTGATCGCCCTGGCCGAAAGTGTCACCTTGGCCCCCAATCATCCCCAGCGTTACACCGTGGTCAAGGGTGACACCCTCTGGGACATCGCCTCGCGTTTCCTGAACAGCCCGTGGGAGTGGCCGAAAATCTGGAAGGTCAATCCCCAGATCAAAGACCCCCACTGGATTTATCCTGGCGACGTCATCATGCTGGAATATGTCAACGGCCAGCCCCAGCTGACACTGCAGCGTGGTCATGGCCCCAGGGGAACGGAAAGACTGCAACCCCAGATTCGCTCCACTCCCATCGAGCAAGCCATTCCCACCATTCCCTATGACAAGGTCCGGCAATTCCTCACCTCACCCAAGGTGGTCAGCAAGGATGAGATCAAAAATTCCCCTTATATCCTCAGCCTGGGCAACAACCGCCTGGTCGGGGGCAGTGACGACACGCTTTACGTGCGAGGCATCGAGGCAATGCCCTCTGGAGAATACCCGCGTTCCTTCACGGTGTTTCGCGAGGACGCCCAACTGGTCGACCCGGAAACCAAAGAGAAATTGGGGTACAACGCCTTGTATGTCGCCGACGCCCACCTGGAAAAAGGCGGCGACCCCGCTACCCTGGTCGTGGACCGCAGTGTGCGTGAAGTGATTTTGGGAGATCGTTTGTTACCCATCAGCGAAGAACAATTGGCCCTGGATTTCCACCCCAAACCCGCCCCCCAAGGGACACGCGGTCATATCATCAAAGTACTCGACGGGGTTTCCCAGATCGGCCAATACAATCTGGTGGTGATCGACCGCGGTCTCAAGGATGGGTTGGAGAGAGGCCACGTGCTACGCATATGGCGTCATGGGCAAAAAATGCGCGACTGGGTCAAAAAGACCTCTTCCGAGTGGGTGACACTGCCCGACGAGAAAGCGGGATTGCTGATGATTTTCCGCTCGTTCGACCGGGTCAGCTATGGGATCGTCATGAAAGCCAATCAGGCGATTCACATCAACGACCTCGTCACCAACCCCGAGCTTTAATCCAGCGATCATGAAAGCCAATCTCACCCTGACGCATGCAAACTCGCAGGCCCGCTGAGCGGAACACAAGGTACTGAACCTTGAACGCCGAGGTTTCCCTGCGTCATTGGCTCGCCCTGGCCCAAACCCCCGGAATCGGTTGCAAGGCGGCGCAGAAATTACTCGAGGCATTTGGTGATGCGGAAACGATCTTCCATCAATCCAGCTCCAACCTCCGTTCCCTGGGGCTCAACGCTCAAACCACCGAAGCCCTTCTCGCCCCCCAGTGGGATAAGGTGGAACGTTCGCTGCAATGGGGAGAGCAGCGCGACTGCCACATCATTACCCTGAAAGACCCGGCTTACCCTCGTCAACTTGGGCAAATCGTCCATCCCCCACCGGTACTGTTCATACGTGGTCAGCCCGAGGTTTTGAGCAAACCCCAGTTGGCCATCGTGGGAAGCCGCAAACCCACCCCCGCAGGCCGACGGCTGACACTTGAATTTTCCCAGGAATTGTCGACCCTTGGAGTCACGGTCACCAGCGGATTGGCGCTGGGGATCGATGGGGCAGCCCATGAGGGAGCACTCGAGGCCAAAAAAGCGACCATTGCCGTGGCAGGGACCGGACCAGACCGGATTTACCCGGCCAGGCACAAAAACATGGCCACAGAGATTGTCATTAACGGCGCAATCGTGTCAGAATTCCCACCGGGCACCCCGGTTCGCGCCCAACATTTTCCCAGGCGCAATCGGATCATTTCGGGATTGTCCATGGGCACACTGGTCATACAGGCGACTCGTCGCAGTGGCTCATTGATCACCGCCCGCTACGCTCTCGAACAAGGACGCGAGGTCATGGCCGTTCCCGGAGAGGTACACAATCCGCAAGCCAAAGGGTGCAACGCGCTGATCCGGGAAGGAGCCAAATTAGTCGAAACGGTGGAGGATGTCCTGGAAGCATTAGACCTGCTCGCCCCCACCCCCACTGAAGAACCGGCATTATCCAGCCACTCCGGTGAACTCACTGACGATTATCGGGACTTATTGTATAAAATCGATTACGCTCCCACACCGGTGGACCGCTTGGTCGATGAAACCGAGCTGCCGCCAGAGGAACTTGCCTCGATGCTGCTGATCCTGGAATTGGAAGGCCATGTCACCCCGGTTGCGGGAGGTTGTTATCAACGGATTCGCTGAATCCCCGGCCTGGAAAAGCGCCATGAAAGAAAACGTATTTGATGTACTTTTGTATCTATTCGAAAACTATATGGATGAAGACCCGGAAATGATGCCGGACCCGGATTCCATCCGCAACGAACTGGTTGCGGCGGGTTTTCCCCACCAGGATATCGACAAGGCTTTCAGCTGGCTCGAATCCCTTTCCTATGGCCAGCCCATCCGGACCACCATTCCGACCTTCCGGATCTATTGCGACGAGGAAAGAGCCAAATTGGACCAGGAATGTCGGGGACTTCTGCTATTTTTGGAACAAACCGGGATCCTGACCCCCTCTAACAGGGAATTGGTCATCGACCGGGCAATGGCGCTCAGTGCCAACGAACTTACCCTGGAAAACTTGAAGTGGATCGTCCTGATGGTACTGTTCAGCCAACCGGATCAGGAAGCCGCCTTTGCGCGCATGGAAGACCTGGTATATGACAACGTACCGGTGGCGCTACATTGATCCGGAATGGCTCATTGACCGCATCGTCAACCTGATCACCTCTTCTCAGTAACAGACAGACTCATTTCATGACTCAAAACATTGTCATCGTCGAATCACCAGCCAAGGCGAAAACCATCGCCAAATACCTGGGACCCGGCTTCAAAGTGCTGGCGTCCTATGGTCACGTGCGCGATCTGATCCCCAAGGAAGGCGCGGTCGATCCCGAGCACGATTTCGCCATGAAATATGAACTGATCGATAAAAACAAGAAACATGTCCAGGCCCTCAAGCAGGCGGCCAAACAGGCCGAATCCCTGTATCTGGCCACTGACCCGGACCGGGAAGGCGAGGCCATCTCCTGGCATATCCTGGAAATCCTGAAAAAGGACAAGAGCCTGAAGGACAAACCCGCCCATCGAATCGTGTTCCATGAAATCACCCGCCGGGCCATCCAGGAGGCCCTCAAAAACCCCGGCGAACTCTCCATGAATCTGGTCAATGCCCAGCAGGCCCGCCGGGCCCTGGATTATCTGGTGGGTTTCAACCTCTCACCGTTGCTGTGGAATAAGATACGGCGTGGCCTCTCGGCAGGCCGGGTGCAAAGTCCGGCGCTGCGGATGATCGTCGAGCGGGAAATCGAGATTGAGAATTTCGAGCCCCAGGAGTACTGGACCATCGAGGCCGCCTGCGAAGCCGGGCAACACCCCTTCAAGGCCCGCCTGCTCCAATATCAGGGCGAGAAGGTCAAACAGTTCAGCTTTACCGCTGCCGAGACCGCCACCACGGCCCGGCAGACCCTGCTGGATCTGGCCCAGGGCCGGCTGACCGTCCGCAAGGTGGAGAAGAAGCAGCGCAAACGCAATCCCGCGCCACCCTTCATCACTTCCACCCTGCAGCAGGAAGCGGCACGCAAGCTCGGATTCACCACCCGCCGGACCATGTCGGTGGCCCAGCAGCTTTACGAAGGCATCGACATCGGCGGTGAGACCGTGGGTCTGATCACATACATGCGTACCGACTCCACCCAATTGGCCCAGGACGCGGTAATGGAAATCCACGACCTTATCGCGGAACGCTATGGCAAGGATTTTCTCCCCTCCAAACCCCGGGTGTTCCGGACCAAGTCAAAGAATGCCCAGGAAGCCCACGAGGCGATTCGCCCCACTTCGGTACGCCGCCTGCCCGAGGAACTGAAACCCTATTTGAGCGCGGATCAGTTCAGGCTCTACCAACTGATCTGGAAGCGTACCGTCGCCTGCCAGATGATCCACGCCACCCTCAACACGGTCTCGGTGGACCTGGCCTGTGGTGGCGACGACAACCTCTTTCGCGCCACCGGCTCGGTCATCGCTCATCCTGGCTTCATGACCGTGTACCAGGAGGGCAAGGACGACGAGAGCAAGGAGGGCGACGAGAAAATGCTGCCGCCCCTGAAGGAAGGCCAGCAGGTCACCCTGAAAGACATCCTGGCCGACCAGCACTTCACCGAACCGCCCCCCCGCTACACCGAGGCCAGCCTGGTGAAAGCGCTGGAGGAATATGGTATCGGCCGCCCCTCCACCTATGCCAGCATCATCTCCACCCTGCTCAACCGGGAATATGTGATCCTGGAAAACAAGCGTTTCAAGCCCACCGACATCGGCAGAATCGTCAACAAGTTTCTCACCGAGCACTTCACCCGCTATGTGGACTACCACTTTACTGCCGATCTCGAGGACCAACTCGATGCGGTGTCACGCGGTGAAAAAAAATGGCTGGGACTCCTCAAGGCTTTCTGGCAGCCGTTCAAGGACTTGGTCAGCGACAAGGAAGCTTCGGTGCAGCGCAAGGACGTCACCCAGGAGCCCATCGACGAGAAGTGCCCCGAATGCGGCGGTCAGCTGGCCATCCGGCTGGGACGTAATGGGCGTTTCATCGGTTGTAGCAATTTCCCGGATTGCAAATACACCCGCAATCTCGACGGAGACAGCAGTGCACCGGAACCCGAGACCCTGGACAGACAATGTCCGGAATGCGGGGAACCCCTGCAAATCAAGACCAGCCGCTATGGCAAGTTCATCGGCTGTAGCAATTATCCCAAGTGCCGCCACATCGAGCCTTTGGAGAAACCGGAGGACACCGGCGTGCAGTGTCCCCAGTGCCAGAAGGGCAATCTGCTCAAGAGAAAATCACGCAACGGCAAGATCTTCTACTCCTGTGCCACCTATCCCAAGTGTCGTTATGCGGTATGGAATCCGCCTTTGAACGAACCCTGTCCCGAATGCGGGTGGCCCATCCTGACCCTGAAAACCACCAAACGCAGGGGGACGGAAAAGGTATGTCCACAGAAGCAGTGTGGTTACACCACTCCTTATGAAGGGGAAGCACCCCAGTCCGAACCCCTGGCCAAAACCGCTTCCTGACCGCCTTCACATGTCATTTCCTCTGCCCCGCTGGCGCCTGCATCGTCTCCATAGACATCTGCTCGAGGGTGGATTGATCGCCTATCCCACGGAAGGGGTCTATGGGCTGGGCTGCGACCCCTGGAACCGGGCAGCAGTGACGAGGCTGCTACGACTTAAGACCCGCTCGCCCAATCTCGGACTGATCCTGATCGCCAGCGAATTCCAGCAATTGTTGCCTTTCCTCGACCCCCTGCCGGAGGAACGCATGAAACAGGTACTGTGGTCATGGCCAGGACCTGTGACCTGGCTCCTCCCCGCTTCTTCCGACTGCCCCTGGTGGATTCGCGGGAACCATGCCAGCGTCGCGGTCCGGGTCACCGCCCACCCCATTGCCGCCTCGCTCTGCCGGACATTCGCAAGCCCCCTGGTTTCCACCAGTGCCAACCCGACAAACTCGCCCGCGGCTCTGACGCAGCTGCAAGTCAGACGGTACTTCCAGCGAGTCAGGGAGTTGATGATCGTTCCCGGCCCTCTGGGCTCCCACAAAGGAGCGACCCCTATCTTCGACGCCCTCAGCGGCCGCTGTTTAAGAGCCTGAGTCCAGCTCGTTTGCCGCTGCTTCGGACGCCGTGAATCTTTTCAAAAGACCCAAATGGAATTCACCCCCCCCCGATGCCCGGCAGATACCCTCGGAGCAACGGGTTGCCTGGCATGCCCTGCCTTCAGATAAGGTAACGAGCCGCTTGCAGGTGGATCCGTCGAGGGGGTTGAGCGAGCGGGAAGCCAGGAGCCGACGCCATCTTCATGGCGCCAACAGGCTGCGGGAAAAGCCGCCCACAGCACTTTGGTATCTGTTGCTGCGCCAATTCAAGAGCCTGTTGATCTTGATCCTGTTTGGCGCTGCAGCGCTTTCCTGGTTCATTGGCGATTTCAATAACGCTTTGGTGATTCTGGTCGTGGTGACCATCAATGCCCTGCTGGGTTGTTACCAGGAATACCGGGCCGAACGGTCCCTTGCCCTACTCAGAAAAATGTTGGTTCCCACGGCGGAAGTCCGCCGGGATGGCCATGAGCGTATGATACCGGCAACCGAACTGGTACCGGGCGACATCGTGATTGTGGATGCCGGCGACCAGGTTCCCGCCGACGGGCGGTTGATCCAGGCCCACAATCTGCAGGTGGACGAATCCACCTTCAGCGGAGAATCCAGACCGGTCACCAAGACGG
>Ga0114931_10002297_pt1 | contig 24329 bp, 15 predicted proteins | sample 2SBtaG_FD_89579 | JGI IMG/M metagenome (GOLD analysis project Ga0114931, IMG submission 89579) | Deep subsurface microbial communities from Kolumbo volcano to uncover new lineages of life (NeLLi) - 2SBTROV14_V59a metaG | ecosystem: Environmental > Aquatic > Marine > Volcanic | place: Kolumbo... | reverse complement strand
GAATATTTGATTTTTATCCTGTTTCGGAAGCGGGAGCGGATCAGTTGAAAAAAATATTTAATGTTAATGTATTCGGGCTGGCTAATCTGGTAAAATATTTTTTACCGCTCTTAATCAAATCAAAAGGCAGGCTGATAGCGATCAGCAGCGAAAGTTACAAAGTCCCCTCCCCTTTTCAACCTTATTCGGTTTCTAAACAGGTTTTGGAGAAAGTATTCGATGCCATGCGGCTGGAATTAATGACAAAAGGTATCAAGTCTGTCATTATCAGGCCCGGGGCGATCCGGACAGAAATAATGAAAAGAACGGTTCAGTTTAAACCCCCGATAGCAAAAACTCTTTTTAACAATGAATTTAATTCTTTCATTCAATCAGTTACAAAATACATTGGGAAGATATCATCTCCGGAACAGGTCGCCAAAATTGTTTTAAAAGCAGGCATTGTCAAAAAGCCGAAACGCATTTATAAAATAAATCATAACCCGTTAGTAACACTTTTATCTGTTCTTCCGGGAAGTTTGCAGGAAAAGGTTGTTATTATGAACCTTCATAAACAATAGGTGAAGATGGATTTGACCGGCAATAACAACTAATTTTAATCCCAATACAACAAAAAGCTGCCGTACCCCTTCAGGCAACAATGACCAATTCACCATTTTCCCTATTTTTGCCGCTTATCCCGATCTATGCCGGAATTCCTTAAAATAATATCCGTTTTCATGGTGGCGATGGTAAAATATTTTTATACACCGTTGTATGCCTACCTTACAGGGCTGGGGTTCTGGATATCCGTCATTACCATGATCGCCGGAGGGATTACCAGTTTCTCATTTTTCTATTACATCAGCCATTTTATTATCATTTCCTCAAAGTACATCAAGCCGGCGCTACATAAAATAACACCCAATCCATGGCTTCAAAGATATGATCGCCGACAGGAACAAAAAGCCCTGAAAAGAAAGAACACAAAAAAATTTACCCGCAAAAACAAGATGATCATCCGGATGAAAAAATTCGGGATGTGGGCCATTATACTCACTACGCCGATATTGCTTTCGCTTCCCATCGGTGCCTTTTTACTAAAAAAATATTATCACTCAAGGAAAGGCGTAGTGTTTTTTGCACTGCTCGCCATTGCCATCGAAGGGTTCATACTTTGTTTTCTGATCTGGAATTTCCCGTCTATGCGACCATGATCAGGAGATGATTTTTAATGAAAGATTATGCAAAACAAACTTCAAGAAAATAATATATCCCTGCCTGTACAAACAAACTGCAGCCACTAAGTGCTTGTTAATAAACTGAAAATCAGATTGAACTATTTCTTGTATCTTTGACGCTTCTTTGAAGAAGCGAAACAATGAAAAAGACACTATTTATCCTTTTGCTCCTTTTTGGGGGTTATGCTATGCAATCGCAGGTGCTCATTTCCCTTTTGCTTGGTAATAAGTTGAATTCCGATAAGATTGAATTCGGACTTGAAGGGGGCATGAACTTCTCCAGTATCTTCAACATGGATTCCAAAAAATACGCCAACGACTGGAATCTTGGATTTTATTTTATCTATCAAATAAAAAACAACTGGTATATCAACACGGGGGTACTGGTAAAAGCCAAACTGGGTGTGGGAGGACTTACCCAAAATGACCTTGACTTCCTTGGTGTAAAATTTCCGGACAGTTCCTTGCGTGACGGCGGAGAATATTACCAGAAGACCAATACTTTTCTTGTCCCCATGATGGTCAGGTACATGTTCAAAAACAGAATTTATGTAGAAGGAGGGCTCCAGGCAGGGTTGAGGTACAAATCATGGGTAGAATACGACTACAAATCAAAAGAAGAAAAAATCAACTTAAGGCAATACAATAAAGACAAAACCAACGCTTTGGATGTCGGGGCGCTTGTAGGTGCCGGATACAGGTTGAATAAGAAGAGGACCGGCATGACGGTAGGTGTAAAATATTACTACGGCTTTGTTAATGTTTTCAAAGGTGTTCCCGGAACAAAAAACAGTTCCTTTTTCGTAAAACTAAACATTCCTATCGGTGCCGGTGAGAGAGCTCAAAAGAAACGCGAAGAAGCAGCCAAAAAAAGGGCAGCAAAAAAAGCAGAAAAAGAAAAGAAAAACTAAAAAACCTTAAAACAGTACATCCCATTTCCCTAAGCAAGGCATTGTTTTCTTCATCACGCTGGATGTTCCTTTCAATTTTAGGTATCCAAAAACTCCTGTTTGATTTTATTTTGTCTTTTTTCTCAACCCAGTTGTATCCATGCCAGAATTCACCATCCACAAATATCACAGTAGTATCCCTTTCTGTGCATCACTACTACAGGTATTATACTTGTTTTTTACTTCGATGCATATCGGAGGAACAACTGAAACTTGTGCCCACAACTTTAGTCGTTGACTTTCTGCCAATTCCGGTGACTGAACTCACCGGCAAAAATACTGCTCCTATTGGTGCTTCACAAAGACGATGGCTGTTATCCTATGTTTGCAGTTTCAACTATAAATCAAGGGCAGTCCCCCAGCCTGCCTGTTTACGGCCATTCCCAACCAACGCCAGTGTGCAGAGTATAATCCATATCTGATCCACCCGAAACCGGCCGGTTGTCATAGTTCATTGAGAAGCCTATTTTAATGTAAAATTCGAGGGGAAGATCATATTTTGTATCAAGATTAAAGTCAACACGCCATCTTCCGGATTCTGTAAAGCTCGGAAAAGCTCTTACGTATGTAGATAAACTGAAGTCACCGATATCAAATAAATTAAGTTCCGTTCCAAAGAAGCCTTCAAAACTTTGAAGATTCGGAATACTATCAGGTAAATAATTCTCCACATTAAATGCACCTCCTGTAACAAGCCCCCAGTAAAGACGGTTAGTTTGGAAAACATAGTAACCAGCACCGGCTGATGTAGTCCAGCGAGCATTCAAATTCATTTCCGAACTCTTCAAATAAGTAACAGAAACCGGGATATAAAAAGATTTCGGCAAAAAGTACTTAAACGAAAGGCCTGCATCTGTTCTATTCACAGGATCAACATCATTTTGTGTTGTATTTAGTATGTTGAAAGTTAAGCCAAGTGACCACCTTGGTGCCATGTAATCAATCCCACTTCGGGTTGAAAAGGTGATAATATTATTTGCTCTGGTCATATCAAATCCTACATCTACAAAGGCATCTATCTTATCCCAAAAACCTTTGTCCACCGACTTTAAATAGACAATGTCCATAAAAGGGACTTCGACCGTACTGCTGTCAAGTAGAAATAATTTAACTTTCTTATTTTTTCCTGTCGTTTCAATTCTTCCATTATATCTATCCCCACCCGAGGTAGTAATTAAATAAGAAGTAGTTGTGTACATCTCTTTAATTCCGTCCCATTCAATGTTAAAATCCTTGTCGCTATATGACGTTTCAATGGTAGCAACACCTCGTTCCATATTTTTGAGTTCACCTACAATGACATTCCCGTTGTTTAATATAAGGGAATCGTTTTGTGAAAAGACAACAGAAGCATAAAACATAACAAATGCAACAAATAAAATTTCTCGCATACTTTTTATTGTTGGTTATTAGTTCGTTGTAAAATACAAATAAGAAACTGCAAAGGTATATGTTTTTATACCAAACAATGCACCCGATTGCCAAATATCAAACAAATCTTTACAGTATATTTGCACCTGTTATTATAAATCAACAATACATTTTTCCGATGAAAAAAAAATTTATTTATTTTGCCAGGACAGGATTACTGATTTTGGTTATATCCACTATTGTTTCGTGTTCGGAAAAGCAACAGAAAGCCCCTCCCCCACAAGAGATACCGGTTGTTGAAGTCAACCAAAAAGACGTCCCCATCTTCAAAGAGTTTGTCGGTCAGGTGTATGGTTATTCTGATATACCCATCCGGGCCAGGGTGACTGGTTTTCTGGAAGGTATTCATTTTAATGAAGGCTTAAGGGTAAAGAAAGGACAATTGCTTTACAACATTGACCCTCAGGAATACCAATCGAAAGTGGCAACACAGCAGAGCCTTCTTGCTGAAGCAAAAACAGCACTTGCCAAGGCGGAAAACGACCTGGGCAGGATCAAGCCCCTGGCAGAGATCAATGCGGTAAGCCAAAGTGACCTGGATGCTGCCCAGGCTGAATATGATGCGGCTGTTTCTTACGTGAAGGCAATGGAATCAAACCTTCGATTTGCAAAAATCAACCTGGGTTATTGCTCAATTAAGGCACCCATTAACGGGATAATCGGGAAAACAAAAGCGAGGGTTGGCGAGTTCGTCGGACAGAGCCCTAACCCTGTTATTTTAAATACCGTATCTACAATTGATACAGTAAGAGTAGAATTTTTCCTTCCGGAGGCAGATTACATCCGTTTGGCACGTGAGTACAAAGAGATTCGAGAGTTAGATGAAAGCAATGCGGCTCCATCCAGGAGCAATAATTTACAATTGATCCTTGCAGACGGTTCAACTTTCAAATACAAGGGTTATGTAAACTTTATCAACCGTGAAGTGGATCCGCAGACAGGTTCATTGTTAGTGCAAGCCACATTTCCGAATCCTGATTTTTTATTGAAACCCGGTCAGTATGCCAAAGTGGTTGTAAAAATGAAAGAAGCAAAAGGAGCGCTGCTGATTCCACAACGTTGTATCATGGAATTGCAGGGACAACATTCTGTTTATGTTGTCACCAAAGACAGTATAGTTGAAAGCAGACAAGTTGTGACCGGTGAACGCATAGGTGATATGTGGATCATTAATAAAGGTCTTGAACCGGGAGAGACAGTCGTTATTGATGCACTGCAGAAAGTTGGTTCCGGACTGAAAGTAGTGCCTGAAATCACAGAGTTCAAAAGTCAATCAAACCAGCAATACGAATAATTATGGCTGAAAACAAAGGCAACTTTTTTGTCCACCGTCCGATTGTGGCCATGGTTATTGCCATTGTCATTGTGATTGTAGGTATCGTAGCAATGATTGGCCTTCCTATTGAACAATATCCGAACCTCACCCCTCCCATTGTTCAGGTCAGGGCCACCTATACCGGCGCCAATGCCATCAATGTGGAAGAATCTGTGGCTACCCCCCTGGAACAGAAAATAAACGGAGTGGACAACATGATTTACATGAAATCCACCAACGCCAACGATGGCACCATGAACATTCAGGTATCATTTGAGGTAGGCACTGATCCCGATATGAATACGGTTTTAACCCAGAACCGGGTGTCGGCAGCTTCTGCAAAATTGCCTGCCTCGGTTACAAAATTCGGTGTTACCACTGAAAAATCATTGCCGAATATCCTGATGCTGGTCACACTTACTTCCGATGGCCGCTACGACCAGGATTTTTTGGGCAATTATGCGCTCATCAACATCAAGGACCAGCTATCAAGAATTAAAGGCATTGGCCGTGTGGATGTTCTGGGTGCTTCAGATTATTCCATGCGTATATGGGTCAAACCCGACCGTTTAGCCCAAATGGGGCTTACCGTTCCCGAAATTATCAATGCCATCAACGAGCAAAATGTCATTGTCCCCGGTGGAAAATTCGGTGCCGAACCGGCTCCCCCGGGAACTGAATTTACCTATACCGTAAGGCTTCCCGACAGGTTTAACTCACCCGAAGCGTTTGGGGATATCGTCGTAAGAACCCAGGCTGACGGCTCCCAGATTAAACTGAAAGATGTGGCGACAATTAATTTGGGCGTTGAAACCTACAACATGATCCCGCGGCTCAACGGCAAAACGGCAGCCATCATTGCCCTCTATCAGGCACCAGGCTCAAATGCTGTAGAACTGGCACAAAAAATCAGGGAAGAAATGAACGTGCTGTCCAATGATTTTCCGGAAAGCATAAAATATGATGTTTCAATGGACACTACCCTGGCCATTGAAGCGGGCATCAAGGATATAGTTGTTACACTGATCATTGCACTTATCCTGGTTGTCCTTGTCGTGTTTATCTTTATCCAGGACTGGAGGGCCACCTTAATACCGACCATTGCCATCCCTGTTTCGCTGATCGGCGCTTTTATCTTTTTCCCCGGGCTCGGGTTTACTATCAATGTGTTGTCATTGCTGGGACTGGTACTGGCTATCGGTATTGTGGTTGACGATGCTATTGTTGTTGTTGAAGCCGTACAGGTGAACATTGCCAAAGGGATGACGGCAAAGGAAGCGACCCTGGATGCTATGCGGAAAGTCACCGCCCCGGTCATTGCAACTACCTTGGTTTTGGTTGCCGTATTTATTCCCGTGGCAGGAATGGCCGGCATCACGGGGATACTTTATCAGCAATTTGCCATAACCATTGTGGTATCGGTCATTGTTTCCTCTGTTAACGCGCTGACATTGAGCCCTGCCCTTTGTTCGTTGTTGCTCAAAAAACCCAAACCCTATAAAGGTCCGCTTGGATGGTTTTTCAAAAAGTTTAATGGCAGGATGGATAAAACCACTGATTCATATATGAGTTTTACCAACATTGTGTCCCGTAAGCTTAACGTGGCGTTGTGTTCATTGTTATAATGACGGTTGCCGCCGGAATATTCGGCTCAATGGTTCCTGGTGGATTTATCCCTGAAGAAGACATGGGCTATTTCTTTGTGAATGTACAGTTGCCTGATGCTGCTTCTATCCAGAGGTCTGATGCCATTACCAAAAAGGTGGAAGATATCCTCATGGGTTTTAACGAGGTTGAATATGTAACTACAGCTACGGGTTACAGTATATTATCAGGTGCCATGACCTCTAATACCGGGTTTTTATTTGTGTCGTTAAAAAACTGGTCCGACAGAAAATATACCGCTGAAGAGCTCATTAACCAAGTAAATAAAAAACTATCATCGAACATAAAAGGTGCGCAGGTGTTTGCCTTCGGGCCGCCGGCTATCCCCGGACTTGGTAACGGTTCCGGTTTCAGCATCATGTTGCAGGACAGATCGGGCAATACAACCGAATACCTTGCATCCAACGCAATGAAGTTTATCAAAGCGGCCAATAAACGTCCTGAGATCGGCAAGGCATTTACAACTTTTCAGGCCAATGTACCCCAGCGCTTTTTGGACATTGACAGGGAAAAGGCCTTAAAACTCGGCATCAGGATTAATGACCTGTACACTACCGTCGGAGCCTTTATGGGTGGCGCTTATGTGAATGATTTTACACGGTTTGGCCGGTTATATAAAACCTACATACAGGCCGAGCCGCAGTACAGGGTTAATGCGAAGCAGATCAATAACTTTTTCATTAAGAACAGTTATGGCAAGATGGTGCCGTTGGCAACTGTGGCAACGATCAAAGACATATCCGGGCCTGATTATACCACCCGTTTTAACCTGTACCGTTCGGTGGAAGTTACAGGAGGGCCTGCCGAAGGATTTACCTCTGACCAGGCAAGGACAGCATTGAAAGAAGTGGCGGCGGAAGTCCTGCCCAAAGATATGGGCTATGCATGGAATGCCATGTCATTTCAGGAAGAAAAAGCTTCCGGGTCGTTAATGATCATCCTGTCTTTTTCACTTTTATTTGTATTCCTTATTTTGTCGGCGCAATATGAAAGCTGGTCATTGCCCTTTGCTATTCTGTTGGGAACACCCTTTGCCATTTTCGGCGCTTTGTTTGCCCTGTGGGCAGGACGACTGATCAGCCCCACTTTCGAAAATAATATTTTTGCCCAGGTATCCTTTGTGATGCTGATAGGAATGGCAGCCAAAAATGCTATCCTCATCGTTGAATATGCCAACGATGAGTTCAAGAAGGGATTGAGCTTGTTCGATGCAGCCATCGTTGCCGCCAAATCAAGATTCCGGCCTATTCTGATGACAGCATTTTCTTTCATCCTCGGTGTCTTTCCGCTTGTCGTTGCATCCGGTTCCGGAGCCGAAGCACGTAAAGTCATGGGAATGGCCCTGCTGGGAGGAATGACGGTAGCTACATTCCTGGGTGTCTTCCTCTACCCTATGTTGTTTGTCTTTATTGGAAAAATAGCAGGGTATGAGAAGAAAAGGAAGACGAAAAAATTGACCTAAATAATTTCTAATGACTTAAACCAAAATAGAAAAGATAAAGTTCAAAGTTATAGAAATTAGAAATTTTTACATTATGAAAAAAATACTATCCCTCTTCATCCTCGGTATAATCATCTATCTCTCCGGCTGCAAGTTGGGGCCTGATTTTCAACGGCCGGAATATGCCGGGCCTGATACGTTCAGGTTTGATTCCGTTATAACCGATACGGTTGTGAATCTGCGCTGGTGGGAATTGTTCAACGATACGGTCCTGGACACCCTGATTAAAAAGGCATTGGAAAACAACAAGGATGTCATGGTTGCCGCTGCCCGTGTGGAAGCAGCCCGCGCCACACTGGGCTTCACTAAAGCCGACCAATGGCCTTCATTTAGTTTTAATGTTGGTGCAGGTAGCGGTAATTCAAATGGTGTATCCCAATTTGAATCGGTCACAAATAATTTTTATGCTTATCCTGAAATGTACTGGGAAATCGGTTTCTGGGGAAAATACAGACGGTTGAATGAATCTGCCCGCGCTGATTTACTGGTCTCCGAATACGGTTTAAGAACTGTTCAGATCAGTCTTATTTCTGCTGTTGCCAGTTCATATTTCAATTTACTGGACAATATGAAAAAACTGGATATTTCCAGAAAAACCCTGGCTGCCCGCGACAGTTCCCTAGGTATCATAGAAGCCAGATATAAATATGGCATTGTAGCTGAAATTGACCTGAACCAGTCTCAGGTCCAACGGGCCATATCTGCAGCTGCAGTACCGTTTTACAAAAGACAAATTGCATACAATCAGAGTACTTTGAGCATTTTGCTGGGAAATTATCCGGATGATATTCCCATTGGGGAAGATTTGTTTGACCAGGTTGAACCCATGGATGTCCCCAACGGGCTGCCGTCACAATTGTTGTTGAGGAGGCCGGATGTTAGGCAGGCGGAAGCGACTTATGCTGCACAAAATGCCAAAATAGGGGCGGCCCAGGCCATGCGCTGGCCCTCTTTAAGTTTGACAGGTTTACTGGGTGTTGCCACCACCAGTTTGACTTCACTTACGGCAGCAGGATTAGGTTGGTCAGCCGGTGGCGTTATCCTTGGACCGTTGTTTCAATTTGGCAAAAACAAACGACGGGTAGAAATTGAACGGGCCAATACCGAAGCTGCACTCAGAGAATATGAAAATACAACACTCAGAGCTTTTAAGGAAGTGGAAGACGCATTGATCTCCATTCAAACATTACACAAGGAACTAATAGCTCAGGAACAAAGGTCCCTGGCAGCGATGAACGCAGAATATTTGTCAAATGAACGCTATGATAAAGGCCAGACAAGCTATTTGGAAGTGTTGGAATCGCAACGCCAGAGTTTTGACGCGCAACTGAACTATTCGTCAGTTAAACAGGAGTTACTCAACGCTTATGTCGCACTTTACAAAGCACTGGGCGGCGGGTGGATATCGCCTGAAGAAGAACAGGCTTACATAAAAGCACAGCAACAGGCTGATTCCCTCAACATGAACAAAAAGTAAGAATTACGCCGAAATTACCATAATAAAGGTCATTTTCCAGAAAAAGAAAAGCAGCTCCGCATGAGTATTTTGTGATTTTATTTCAGCGGATAGTAAATCATTGTTTTCCACTGTGTGGAATCCTTGTCAACCATTGGATTGTACGCGTAGGTTTCCCAAATGAAATCTTTGGTTTTTAAGTTAAAGTCCTTGATGTATTCATCAATGGCGTAATGCGTCGGGGCGGTATCATAACCACCGGTATGCATGGCAAAAACAGCCTTTCCCGCCGGCAACACGAAATACATTATCCTTCCGTAATCTTTAACCTTTTTGCCAACAGGAACCCCGACACTTATCCGGGTGTAACCTTGCGGGTTCCAGTTATGGTATATGGCAAAATTCTCTCCCGTAACCGGAATTTGTTTTCTTTTGACAAACGCCATCAACTAGCCAAAGTCTTTTTCAAACATAGCCTGCATCCCTTCCATGGTCGCCGAATCGGAAATGATCAGGGAAGGTGTCTTATCCGTATTAATAATTTTCACCACGTCAGGAACCGGCATGGATTCGGCTACTTTTTTCAGGTTAGTTAAACCATTTTCTAACATTGGCTTTAATAATGAATTCATAAACAATCCACTCCATTTCCCAAAAGGATATTTTAATCCGGTAACATGTATTGTCCACGAAACGTTAACTCCATTGTCAACCGGTTCAAAACTCCACGACCCCACACCCTGTTCATCCGGGCCGAAGGTCAACTTATTTTCAATAAACTCATAGGGTTTGCTTTTAACAATGGTCATGGTACCTTCCCCAGTTTTCTCACTTTTCCATTGCCTTTTGGCCCCCACACCGCGGTCAGGCCCAGCAAATGTATTAACAAGGGTTGTGTCTTTTTCAAACGGGGACCATGCCAGCCAGTTTTTTAAGCTGTTAACCTGCCGGAAAACAAGCTCGGGTTTGGCGTTGATCTGTTTTACAACTGATACTGAAACATCAGCAGGAAGAAATGCGGGTACGATCAGGAAAACGGCAACAACAATAATGATGATGAAGCCGAAAATTTTAAGCGCTTTCATAATTTTAAGATTTATGGTTAGGTTTTCACAAAAGTAATAAATAATTAAGGGGGGTTCTATAAATTCCTTTCTTGATGCGAAGTAATTTTTAGACCCCCCCTAAAGAAAGGCCAGGATAATGCAATGAAATTTAGCCAGAAATATCAATCGAAAACTTTGGACAGCCGGTGAATGGCTTCTTCGATTATGGATTGGGGGGCTGCCAGGTTCATTCGCTGAAACCCGTCACCGCCGATACCAAACAAAGGGCCATGGCTAAGCCCTAACCCTGCTTTACGGATGAGTTTGTCCTTGATCTCTTTGCTGGACAGGCCTGTTTTCCTGAAATCAATCCATGCGAGATAGGTGGCTTCAAGCGGCGTAATATCAAGGGTTTCAAATTCAGTTTTTATTGCCTCTTTTAAAAGCAGATAATTATTCCTCACGTAAGTCATTAACTCATCCAGCCATACATCCCCATTGTTATAGGCAGCCATGGAAGCTACTGTTCCGAAAAGGTTCCCGTTTGAAATGTGTACCTTTTCCAGGGTTTTTTCAAAGGTGTTGCGCATTTCCGGATTGCTGATGATGACTGAGGAAGTGGCCAGCCCGGCGAGATTAAACGTTTTACTGGGTGCAATACAGGTTAGGGTAAGGTCAGCTATTTCTTTCGATAACGTTGCCGTGGGAATCTGTTTGAACCCGGGCAATATAAAGTCGCCATGTATTTCGTCCGAGAGGATGATCACATTGTTTCTGACGCAAATTTCCCCAAGTCGTTCCAGTTCCTCTTTCTGCCAGCAACGGCCCACGGGGTTGTGCGGGCTCGACAGCAAAAGCATTACGGCTTGTTTTGCCTTTTGTTCAAGATCGTCAAAATCAAAAGTGTATTTCCCGTCCTTAAGCATCAAAGGATTTAAAACCTGTTTCCGGTTGTTGTTTTTGATGGCATTGAAAAACGGGAAATACACAGGGGGCTGGACGATGATCCCGTCACCCGGCCGGGTAAGTGCCTGAACGGCAAAATTAATGGCCGGTACAACCCCCGGTGAAAAAAGTATCCACTCTTTTTCAACTTTCCAGTTGTGCCGGCTGTCAAGCCAGCGCATGATAGAGTGATAAAAATCGTCCGTCCTGATGGAATATCCGTAAATAGGATGTCCGGCCCGTTGGATTACTGCATTCCTGATGAATTCGGGAGTCTCAAAATCCATATCAGCCACCCACATGGGCAGCACATCAGCTTTGCCAAAATAATCTGTCCTGAGGTCGTATTTTACGCTGGCTGTATATTCCCGGTTTATTATTTTGTCAAAATCAAACATTTAAAGGAGTTTTTGATGAAAAGCAATATATCCCTCAAACCCTTGCATGATAAGGGGATAAAGTTATACTTTTAATGTGGATGCCCTGGTTTAGGAAGTTAACATAACAGGCATGATCAGCATAAGGATATCTTCTGGATCGTCCTCCGGTTTATCGGGCAACAGGATGCCTGCCCTGTTGGGCGCCGTCATTTCCAATGCCACATTTTCAGAATCCAGCGTATTCAGCATATCCTGCATAAACCTGGAGTTGAAACCAATTTCAATATCATCGCCTTCATAACTGCAGGTAAGCCTCTCTTTGGCTTCACTGGCAAAATCAATATCCTCGGCCGTGAGCACCAGTTCCTTCCCTGATATTTTAAACCGTACCTGATGTGTTGATTTGCTTCCAAAAATGGAAACCCTTCGCAAAGCATTCAGCAACAACCTGCGGTCTGCAACAAGCCTGTATGCATTCTGGGAAGGAATAACTGCATCATAATTTGGATAGTTACCTTCAATCAAACGGCAAATAAGTGTAATATCTTCAAAGGCTATGAGCGCATTGGTTTCGTTATATTCAAGATATACTTCCATTTCCTGATCATCGGGCATGATATTTCTCAGATGATTAAGCGGTTTTTTCGGGAGAATAAAGGATGCCGTTGTGCCGGGTTTTACATCGGCCCGGCGATACCTGACCAGTTTGTGCGCATCGGTTGCCACAAATGTCAGGAGGTCTTCGGAAATTTCACACAACACACCCGACATGACCGGGCGCAGTTCATCGTTGCCGGTGGCAAACAAGGTTTTGTTGAATGCATTTAACAATAAAGAGGCGCTCAGGTTTAGCTTATTCGTATTTTCCAGAACCGGAACCTTCGGAAATTCGTCACTCCGGTGTGCGGCCATTTTGTATTTTCCTTCCCCGGCAAACAGTTCAACGCCAAGTGTTTCCATATCAATGGAAATAGTCACGGGCAACTCGGGGAAAGTTTTCATGATGTCGAGCAAAATCTTTGCAGGAATGGCAACAACACCGGGGTCTTCCAGCATATCAGGCACCAGTTCCACAGTTATGGTTGTTTCCAGGTCCGAGGCGGTGATCTTCAGTTTATCTTCAGTCAGGTCAAAAAGATAATCTTCAAGAATGGGCAAGGTGCTCGATGTACTTAGTACCCCGCTGATCTTTTGCAGGCTTTTCAATAAAGCCGTACTCGATACAATAAACTTCATAAGTTGCTACTTTAAAATCCTTAATTCAACTAAAATCAATTTCGGATAAAAATAAAAAAATTAGCTTTTCATAACGGCAACGGAAGGAACTTTTTACAAAACATCCTATCTGTTGTTTGTCAAACAGTTAACAATTTGTTGATAATATGTTTTTAGTGTAAAATCAACTTTTCGTTGTAAACTTTTCCGTTGGTTTCCATGCGCAGAATATATATTCCCCTTTTCCAGCTTCCGGTTTTTACATTTAATATTTCTGAAAGATTATCCGATTGATAAACGGGCCGTCCGTTCAAATCATAAATTTTTATTTCGTTAATGGGGCATGAAGCACTAATGGTCAGGTTATTTGTGGCCGGATTGGGAAATACCCGAAATGAAAGCTGTTCGGCAATGGCGATGCCCACACCGGTGTCGCAGGTCAGTTCGGCCATCCATCCCGGAAAGTTGATCAGACTGTTTGAGTGAAACCGGAAGGTCAGTGCGCCGTCTGCATCAGAAGAAACCACATCTCCGGGACTGTTGCTGCCACACCATTTTCCCAGAAGAGGGGCATTCACATCTTTTCCATCATAAATTTCCAGATAATCGTTGTTGCAGTTTTCATCTTGCTCAAGGTTGAATTCATGGAATATTGCCCTTATCACCCCGTTTTCACCAGTGGAAACAAAAGTCATGGTATAGTCTTCATCATCGCTGTAATTCCCTTCCTTGCCCCCGGTATCAAAGAAAAATCCATTACATAAATAAATGGTCGTGTCCTGCATGTTATAAAAGTCGGAAACCTTAATGTAGTTTTCTTTGGTCAGTGTATTTGAAGCCCCGGAGCTATCGGTAACTGTTAACGTAACATCAAATTCGCCCTTATCAGGATAAGTTATCCCCGTTGGGTTCTGTTCAGAGGAGGATGCCGGGGTCCCCCCTTCAAAAGTCCATTCCCACTGGTCAATATTGTTGCCCGAAGAAGCATCAAAGAAACTGATGCTATCTTCGGCTTCAACCAATGTATCGCTGGCATAAAAATCGGCAGACAGGCTCACATAAGGCTGCAACTGCACATTGAGCAAAACGGAGTCTTCATCCGTAGTGGAAACGTTTTCAATGGTTTTGGAATAATAACCAAACGAAGAAAAAGTAAAGTCCCACGTTCCCGCCTTGATGGGGCGGTTGTAATTGCCCACCGGCATGGAAACAAAAACAAATGAATTGTCCTGATCATGGTTTTCCACAAAAACTTTCGCAGGAACCGGGTTTCCATTATCGGCATTGGTAACACGACCAACCACACCAAAAACCGATTGATGCATGTAATTGAGAAAAGAACGGTAATTGTAATCCCAAAAATCGGGCAACTGGCTGGCGGGGGGTGTTTTTGTGCTGCTGATTTCAAGTGTGAACTCCCGGCAGTGCTGAAAATAATTCATGTAATCCTGCCTGCCACCTGTTATGGAATACCAGTCATAGCCATCGGTAATGCCATTGTTCAGGTCGGTCATATACCCGGAAGGGGCATAGTTATGAACCGTATCGGCATATTGCCGGCAAACGTAAATCCACCAGGCATCGTCGGGATGCCTTTTCGACCAGGTGTCCCAGGGATAATTACAGACTTCGGAGCCTCCATGTATATTACAAGACAGCACCAGGTCATGGGCATCGGCAAAATCCATAAAAGCCTGGGTTTCGGGCTGATATTCGTTGCCATCGGGATGAGGCCCGGCTTTAGGGTCAGGATAATTGCGGTTGAGGTCAATGCCATTGCCGTTGAAACGGGTTGCACCGTAAACCGTGTTGTCACCACCGGCATAGGTTCCGTCAGGATTGGCCAAAGGATTGATCCAGATATCAACATGCTTCACCAGACTGGTTACAAGGCTGTCTGATCCGTAATTCTGAAGCAGGTAATCTATCAGATGCAGCATCAGGACATAACCGGTCACTTCATCACCATGCATGGTTGAAGTGTACATAAACTCAGGCTCATTCTGGTCAACGCCAAGCGAGTCGTTGATATGGATAAACAACAGTTTATGCCCACTGTCGAGCGTCTTGATGTTGACCATCTCGCACAGGTTCGGATAATCGGTGGCAAACTGGTTCATGATGTCCTCATATCCCTGATATGTGGGATAGAAATCCCAGGTTGTCCTTCCCCTGGCAGCCTGGCCGTCCAGCATAAAAGGCATGCGCAGCATGGAAGGCGGTGGCAGCACTTTATAATCAGGGTACAGTTTTAAAAACTCATTGAACTCCTTTTTATTGGCATAAGCGTTTACAATATTGTTTGCCACTTTGTCAATGCTGATGACCCGTGTCAGTTTTTCCAGTTGCTCCCTGAAGGGCTCATCGGGATTGAGGTGGAACTGGAAATAAACCTCTCCCCTTTCAGTAAGGGTCTGCTGTGCTTTTTGGTATTCACTGCCGGTTTGTGCCGAAACCGAAAACAAAGTCAAAAAGCTGAATAAAAAGATAAATATCAATCTGGTCATGTTCTTTATTGCTAACAATGATTTTTCATGAAAGATACCGGTCAAAATTACAAAAGTATTGATACGGTTGTTTTAGGGATGATTGTTTTTTTCTTCTTCATTGGGTTAAACTCCTTATGGTTTCATTGAGGTATCCGTTTAGTTTTTTGCGTTTGTATTGCATCACCCAGCGGGGGTGTGGCAAAGGGACAATTTCGCTAAAAAGTTTAAGGTCGTTGTTCAGCATTTTCAGGTATTCATAATTCTTTCCCTGTCCCAGACAGTAACATTTTCGTGAGTTAATTCCAAGTCCTACCTGGTCAACCAGACTTTTTGTGATAAAACCTTTTAGTTTATGAACCATCTCCGTCGAATCGTAGTAATTGAAGTTTTTTCCATTTTTAATAAATCCCAACGGGCTCACGGCACCTATATAATAGTGCCTGTAAAAATGGCCGGGCCCTCCCATCCTGCCAATCATGCGGTAAATAAAATCAGACGACAACTCCGGTTTTTTATCAAAACCGTTTTTTATTCCGCAATCATTTTCCAATCGGATAGGATCGGTAAAAGGAATGCCCGTAACACCTGCCCCGAAACGGCCGGGATTGATCCCGAGGATCAAACGCCTTCCCTTTAAATCATTGTAAAATTTATCATAAAAAAAGCGGCAAGTTGAAATAACTTCTTTTTGTTTGTACGGATTCATTACCCCTACGCCGGCAGGTAAGGGGATATTTATACTTAACGACTGGTAAAATTTCAAAATCTGTTTTGAGAAGGTGAGATCACTTTCAGATATTGGATTTATCGCATTGCTCTCTTTTTCTTCCATGTTGTTCATTAACAATCAGCAAATCTGTTTCTTCTTGAAAATCAATCCCAAACACCCGCTATTGGCGTTCCGCAAAAAGCACACTTACTCTTTTTGATGTTGTTTTGCAGAACCTGGAACCCATTCCTTTCAATCAACAGTTTTTTACAATTCGGACAATAGGTATTCTGCCCTTCGCTTCCCGGCACATTACCAATGTAAACATAATTCAGGCCTGCATTCAATGCAATCTCATAAGCTTGTTTGAGCACATCAACAGGGGTAGAAGGCAGGTTGGTCAGTTTATAGTCAGGATGGAAACGGCTGAAATGAAGCGGCGTATCCTTGAATCCATTGTCATATAACCAGTCAACCATTTTTTTGATCATATCCATATCATCAGTCCATGACGGGACAACCAGGTTGGTGATCTCAAGCCATACCCCTTCTTCCTTCATGATCTTAAGTGTATCCAGAACGGGTTGCAGTGTGCCGGCATTCAGCATTTCATAAATTTCGTCTTTGAATGATTTTAAATTAATATTGGCAGCATCAAGGTATTTGCATATTTCACGCAAAGGTTGCTCATTGATGTATCCGGCGGAGATAAATACATTTTTAATCCCTTTTAACCGGGCTATTTTTGCCGTATCATAAACATATTCATAAAATACAACCGGTTCGGAATAGGTATAAGCTATGGACCGTGTTTTGTATCTTACGGCTTCTTCAACTACCTTTTCCGGCATCAGGTCATAATTGCGCGTATCGTGCGGACCGACTTGTGAAATAGTATAATTCTGACAATTAAGGCATGCCAGGTTACAGCCGGCAGTGGCAATGGAGTAGGCTAATGACTGTGGCAAAAAATGATTTAGTGGTTTTTTTTCAATGGGATCAATGTGGACGGCACAAGGATTTCCATAGACAATCGTATAAAGCTTGCCATTGAAATTCTGACGTGTTTTGCAGTCACCGGTTTTTCCTTCCTTTATCTCACACGCCTGCGGACAAAGTTTACATTTGAGGCCTTTTGGAGTGTTAATATAATAAATGGCCTCTTTGCTCCATTTCCAGGGGTTTTCGTCATCAGGTACCATAGTTGTTAAGGCTTTTGCCGACAGGTTGCCCGCTAATGCCAGGCTTCCGGCACCTGCCAGGCTGAGTTTAATAAATTCCCGTTTTGACAATAAAAAATCATTCATTTTGTATCAGAAAATTCTCTTTTAGTTTTTCCGCCTTAAAGATACTTCAATTTACCCTTTACAGTCAAGATATATATTGTTAAAAAATGCAAAGCAGATAAAACAACCAGTGTAATAAACAATCCATAAACCGGAATGAAATAAATAGCCACCAGAATGCTGCCGAGTGAGGAACCAATAAGATCGGAAGAATAAATTGAAGAAACTGTTTTTGCAGGTTTTTTCCTTGCTGCACTCACGGCTATTCCATACTGAAAACCTACCAGCACCGCAATGGTCAGCATGGCAATGGAAAACAACAACCTCGTTAAATCGTCGTTTTGAAAAAGATGGGCCATTTTGATGTATATGGCGGGGACCAGGATAAACAGGCCCGAAATAAATTGCACTTTAACGATCAGCTTTGTTGCTTTTTGCACATTATAATTTTTGCTCATTAATGAGCCGATGGTCAACCCCCCCATGAAAATGGTGATGATCACGCCGAGGAACAAGTAAACATACCCAAAAATCACCTGAAAGGCAATGAGCAGGGCAATTTCGGCCGAGGCACCGGTAAATCCGCTGGTAAACATCGCTGACGGATAAGGCTTTAACAAAACCAGGAAAAGAAGGAGCAAAACAATACAAACCGTTGGGATAATCCAGATCGTATTCCCATAAAAGCTAAGCCAGTGTCGTATATACATAAGATAGACCACCGGCCTGAAGTCGCGGTTGAGTATCTTTTTATCCTTGTAACCATCCATGATTTGTTGCGAGCGGAACTGAATAAGGGCATCGTTAAGATAGGCATCATTCACATATTTATTGTCCAGGTTCAGTGATTGATAACGTTCGGCAAAGTTCATGACAAGGGTGCTGTCGGAAGCCAGAAAATAAAGCTTCTTGCCAGGCACAGCCTCCACATTGGCAAAATCCTTCTTTAAACTGTTAAATATTGATGATTGCAATTCCACTTCATCATTGCTCAGGTAATTTTCGGAAGATGGGAGCCTGGTGGAAAGCAAACCTCCCGGAAGCAATAGCTTTTTCAAACGCTGATAAAACTCAAGAGTAAAAAACCGATTCAACTCGGCATTGGAAGGGGGTGGTTGGTTAATAAAAATAACATCATACCTCTCTGCGGTCCGTTTTATGTAAATCAACGGGTCAACGGCAAAAGTCCTGATACGCTTGTCCATGAGGTAAGGCGTATATTCCCGTGTCAGTTTGAACAAGGTCGGGTTTACCTCCAGATAATCCAATTGCTTTATGTCAGGATATTTCAGCAATTCCAACGTCGTGCCTGTCATGCCCCCTCCAATCAGCAGGACTTTTTGCGCATCCGGCCTTTGAAACATGGCATAATGCACATCTTCTTCCCTTTGTTCAATATTTCCGGTTGAAAAAAGCAATACTCCGTTCTCAAAAAAATTCAGTTGCCCTTGGGTCCGGGTTATGGTCAGGTTGCCATAAGCCGTTTCTTTGGAAAGCAGCACCTTTTGTCCTGCAAATAATTTATTTTTCGCTATTTTATTGGGATCGTGTTTATAGATCAACAACATCATTCCCAAAGTAATGACAATAAATACAAAACTTTCAAATAGTTTTCCCTGCCTGAAATCGTGTATCCCAAAAAAGATAAGATCCAGGATCATTAAATATTCCAGGCTTCTGAAATTATCAATGTTCAAGTAATAAACAAAAAACAAGCTGATCAAACCACCGCCTGCGAGGCTGCCGAATGACTCAAAGGCATAGCACTGTTGCATATTGCCTTTGGCACTTCCTGAAGAAACACTGATAAGGGTAAAAAGGAAGCCCCCGGTAAAACACAAAGGCAAAAGCAGCAATGAAGAGTAACCCATTACTTCCGTCAGCGATGCCATTCTGCCCGGCTCAAGCACTTGGTTCCTGAAAAATTCTATGGCAAAAGTTCCGGCCAGCGGATAAATACTGATGAAGATAAAAAGTATCCTGATGATATTGTCATAATTTTTGCCGGCTTTTAAAAACCTTCCCGACCATGATCCAAGGGCCGTAAGGAGCAACCAGATGGAAAGCAACAAACCGATCACCAGTTCATTACCACTATAAACCATTAAAAATTCACGCAATAAAATGATCTGCGCCCCGAGCAGGGTAAAACCAAGGAAAAAGGCATCGGCCAGCAAAAGACGGCTACTCATGTAATTTTCAGTGTCCATATCCTTGATTTTGCATTTGAGAATCTGTAATTTTGACTCCCGGGAATAATGAAGTAAATATAGATAAACCATGTTTAAAATCAAAATTTTTATCCTGACATTTCTGATGCTTGGTTTGTCAGGGTTAATTACACCGGCAAAGGCACAGGACAGAAAGCCGTATGCAGCCGGACGGTTTTACGATGCCGATTCTTCAAAACTAACCAACGACCTGCAGGTTCTTTTCAGCAAGGCCAAAGACCATCACCTTGGCAGGGTGATTTCCCTCATCTGTCCTCATGCGGGATATGCTTATTCGGGAGAGGTTGCAGCCAACAGTTACAAACAGTTAAATCCGGATGAGACTTTTGATAATATTTTTATCATCGGCTCATCGCATACGATGTATCTTGAAGGGGCTTCGGTTTATTCAGCAGGCAACTACATTACCCCCCTGGGAATAGTGCCTGTGAATACTGCACTGGCAAGGAAACTTATTGATGAGAACGAATACATTTCATTTGTCCCACAGGCGCATGCTCGGGAACACAGCCTGGAAAACCAATTGCCGTTTTTACAATATTATCTTAAAAAACCTTTCCGAATTATCCCGATAATCATTGGTACGGATGATGAGAACGCACTGAAATCCATTGCTAAAACGCTAAAGCCTTATCTTACAGATAAAAACCTGTTTGTGATCAGCAGCGATTTTTCACATTATCCACACTATCGTGATGCCCAAAAAGCAGATAGTACAACGGCAAAAGGTATCCTGACCAACAATCCAGAAAAATTTCTGGAAGCCCTTCAAAAAAACAAACGGGAACATTATCCCGGTCTTGTAACGAGTGCTTGCGGCCATACATCCATCCTCACCCTGCTGTATATGACCCAAAACATGCCCGGAATAAAATATTTTCCTATTAAATACATGAATTCGGGTGATGTGTCAATCGGCGACAAAAGCCGGGTTGTGGGGTACTTCTCCATTGCCCTCGTTGAGACTGTCAGACAAAGTGCTGAAGATTTTCTCACCCCGTCCGATAAAAAAGAGCTGCTCAAAATAGCAAGGACAACCATTGAAGATTATATCAATACAAAACATATTCCTGACATTGATAAAAACACCCTTTCCAAAGACCTTCTCGTTAAAAGCGGTGCATTTGTCACCTTGAACAAAAACCACAATCTGCGCGGATGTATTGGCCGTTTTACGGCTGACGAACCTTTGTACCAGGTTGTACAGCAGATGGCCATTGCGGCCGCGACACAGGATTACCGTTTCCAGGTTGTCCGTCCGTCCGAACTGCCGTTGATTGATATTGAAATTTCTGTATTAACGCCGATGAAAAAGATCAGTTCCATTGATGAGATCAAATTGGGACGTGATGGGATTTACATGGTGAAAGGCAACCAAAGTGGGACTTTCCTTCCCCAGGTAGCCACCGAAACAGGTTGGTCGCTGAAAGAGTTTCTTGGCCACTGTGCACAAGACAAAGCCGGCATAGGCCGGGACGGATGGAAAAATGCCGATATTTATACTTATCAGGCCATTGTTTTTAGTGAGGATGAGTTTCCAGATGATTAATGCTTATGGAAATAATTATTGTTTGACTTGATTAATACAAGCATTCGTAATAATTCTCAAGATAAAAACCCCCAATAATTTGATCTTCATAATTGTATATTCTTTGTTTATCATTTTACCAACTATTTCTGTTTACGGTTGGTGGCGATATATTCGGAAGGGGTCATGCCAAACTCCTTGTTGAAACATTTGGCAAAGTAGGATATGTTGTTAAACCCCATTTCATAAGCAGTTTGTGTAATATTGGCATCCTTGTTCCTTAAGTTTTCCGCTGCTTTTTTTAAACGGATACTACGAATGAAAGGGCCGGCGGACTGGCCGGTAAGTGCTTTTATTTTGCGGTGAAGCTGCACCCGGCTCATGGCCATTTCACGGGCAAAAGATTCAACGGTAAATTCGGAATCCGAAATATAATTACTGACTATTTCCAGTGCTTTTTGTAAAAATTGTTCATCAATGGAAGCCAACTGGCCATCACCTGTATTCACAAAATCAACCCCCATGTTTTTAAGCAGTTGCTCACGTAATTTTTTCCGTTGTTCAATCAGATTCTTAATACGCACCGTCAGTTCGCGTGCATTGAAGGGTTTTTCCAGGTAATCGTCTGCGCCGGTTTCGAGCCCTTTTATTTTGTATTCCACCGACCGGCGTGCCGTAAGCAGGATAATGGGGATATGGCTTGTCCGTTCATCGGCTTTTAACTTCCTTGCCATTTCATTCCCATTCATCCGGGGCATCATCACATCGCTGACGATCAGGTCGGGAATATGGCTGATGGCCTTATCCAGCCCTTTTACGCCATCCTTTGCTTCGATAACCCTGTAAGGGGGTTCAATGCAACTACGGATGTATGAGCGCATGTCCTTGTTGTCTTCAACAACCAGGATAATGGGCACATCCTTTGACTTATCAAACAGGCCATCAATGAGTTGTTCAGTATGGTCAGCATTTACCCCTTCTGTTTCCTCCGCTTGCGTAGCAGAATCTTGATCTGTATAATCAGCAATTTCATCCCTTGTAAAATGTGCTTTTCCTTTTCGCAATGAAACCGTAAAAACAGAACCTTTGCCTTCTTCACTCTCAACCCCGATGGATCCGTGATGCAGGTCAACTAGTTCCTTGGTCAATGCAAGGCCGATACCGGTACCTTCAACATTCCGTTTCAATACATCATCCACCTGATAAAACCTGTTAAAAATGTGGGGCTGTTTTTCGGCAGGAATTCCGATGCCCGTATCACGTATGCTTATTTTTACTTCTCCCTCTTCCCCCTCAGCCAACTGACCCTCTTTCGGTTTATTACTTGACGGGGCAATGAGGTCAACGAATATTTTTCCTCCGGAGTTGGTAAATTTAAATGCGTTTGACAAAAGGTTCCCAATGATATTTTCCAGTTTTTCCCTGTCAAAGTAAATCCACATTTCTTTTACCGAAGAGTGAAAAGCCAGTTTAATTTTCTTTTCCTCTGCCAGCGAGTTAAAGGTTTCAACGAATTGTTTCAAAAATTCTACGATGTCTTCTTTTCTTACCTTTATTTTAATCTTTCCCGATTCAAGTTTATACAAATCAAGCAGTTCGTTGATCATACTTTTTAACCTCCGGGCATTTCTTTCCATAATTTCCAGTTCATTTCTGATCTGTTTATCGGTTATTTGGTTGAAAATTTTTTGAAGTGGGCCTATTATCAGCGTCAAAGGTGTCCGCAACTCATGGGAAACATTGGAAAAAAATTGTTCTTTCGAGCGTTCAGACTCTTCGGCCCTGAACTTTTCAAATTCAATAATTTTATTTTTCCCCTCCAGCTCCCTGTTTGTTTTCCTGATGAAATTCAGTCGCCAGAACAACGCAGCGGCAATAATTAAAACGATGATACCAAACGATAGGATAATGTATAGCCTGTTTTGTGCTTTATTGAGGTTTGCCTGATAGAGCAGTTTGGTTTTTAAATTGTCCTGTACCATAGCCAGGCTATCTGCGAGGTGGGCTTTTTCGTATTCGTATTTCACTGAAAGCCGGGTAACCTTTTTATAATCTTCCCGATTATCAAGTGAATCGCGTGCAGCATAATATTCTTCCTGGAACCGAAAGGCTTTATTGATATTGCCCAGCGCTTTGTAAGCTCTCATCAGGCATTTACTACTATTTCTTGTTTCTTCAAGATAATCTGATTCCTTTGCCTCCCGGTAGGCCATCCGGCACCATTTTATTGCCAGTTGCGGATTGCCCATCTGGTTAGATATTGATCCAATATCGTTGTATGAAGAGATTATTCCTCTTTTATTGCCCAGTTCTTTTTGCAGTTTAAGGCTCTTTTTAAAATAATCCAACGCTGTGTTGTTATCTTCTTTCAGGTTGAAAATATTTCCCATATTTCGGTAGATGCTGGCAATAATACTCTTTTCATCAATGGTTTCAGCCAGATCAAGTGCCTTTTGATAATAATCAAGCGCCTGGTTATATTTTTGCATTTCTTTGTATATGACACCGATATTGCTATAGGTATAGGATATCATCCTTTTATAATCCAGTGTCTTATAATAGCTTAAACTTTGATTAAGATAATTTAGGGCACGTTTCAGGTCACCCTGGTCAAGATAAACCAAACCGATATTCTGTACACTTCGTGCAATCCTGGCCGTATCATGCCGCTGAAGGTTTAGTTTTAAATTTTTCTGAAAATACTCGAGGCCGGCGGGAATATTTCCCTGTTTTATGTAAATAACGGCGATATTGTTATATGTCGCAGCCGTTCCCATGACATCATTCACTTTTTTCCGTAAATCCAGACTCTTCCGGTTGGCATCAAGTGCCTTTTCATAATCACCCTGGTTACGGTAAATCAGGGCGATATTAGTATAAAAATTAGCTTGTTCCTGCAACAAACCGGCCTTTTCTGCAATGGCCAGGCCCTGGTTATACAAATTCATCGCCTCATCATAAT
>Ga0114931_10002296_pt1 | contig 24332 bp, 21 predicted proteins | sample 2SBtaG_FD_89579 | JGI IMG/M metagenome (GOLD analysis project Ga0114931, IMG submission 89579) | Deep subsurface microbial communities from Kolumbo volcano to uncover new lineages of life (NeLLi) - 2SBTROV14_V59a metaG | ecosystem: Environmental > Aquatic > Marine > Volcanic | place: Kolumbo... | reverse complement strand
TTTTATTTTGTTTTTTCTCCTTATCACCAACCATCGAAACACATCCATGAGACCTCCCTTGAAACGCTTGACCGGTATTTTGTTCTCCACCCTTGGCATTCTCCTCATCGTCTATCTAGATAGCCGCTTTGGGGGCCACGGCCACCACCACAATATGATGACCCGAATGAGTTATTCCCTGGCGCTGATGACCGGCTTTATGACCAGCTTTCACTGCGTGGGAATGTGCGGCGCCCTGGTGCTCAGTTACACCACCCAGGACACCGCCCTTGGCAGGCCCTCCTATCTGTCGCATCTCTGGTACGGGTTGGGTAAGACGCTTTCTTACACAGGCTTGGGTGCGGCATTTGCCACACTGGGAGCGATCATCGCCTTCACACCAAACCTGAAGGGAATCATTTCCCTGAGCGCCGGCATCTTTTTGATCCTGTTCGGACTCAGCATGCTCAACCTCATTCCCGGGCTGAGGCATTTTCAGCTCCGCACCCCCTCTTTCGTGATGCGTTTCATCGGCCGCCAGTACAAAAAGCACAGCCACCCCATGATCATCGGCGTGCTCAACGGCTTAATGATCGTCTGTGGACCACTCCAGGCGATGTACATCATGGCCGCCGGTACCGGTGACCCTCATACCGGGGCAGCCCTGTTGTTCTTTTTCGGTATCGGGACCCTGCCGATCATGCTGGGTTTCGGCCTTTTCGCCAGCACACTGGCCAAAAACATCGGGCAAAAACTGGTGAAGTTCTCGAGCGTGGTCGTCCTGGTGCTGGGCGCCTTGATGCTCAACCGCGGCCTGGCCTTGACCACCACGGGCTACGACATGGGAACCTTGACCGCGAAACTGGAGAAACTGACCCACCGCATTCCCCAGACCCTGAAACTCAAAGTCGGTGCTGCGGGCTTCGAACCAAACCATTTCGTGGTGTCGGTGAAGCAACCGGTGAGATGGGAAATCGAGGTGGAGGAAAAAGCCTTCTGCAAAAGCAGACTGATCGTTCCCAGCCTGGACGTCAGCCTGGATCTCAAGCCCGGCTTGCAAGCGGTGGAGTTCGCCTTTCCCAGACCGGGACTGATACTCTGGTATTGCGAGCAGCCGCTGACCTACGGGGCTTTCACGGTTCAGTAACGGGAAGGCTGATGGTGATGATCGTGGACGTGGGTATGACCATGGAGCAAATCGTCTACCCACTCCTCGAGTTCATGCCGCATATCCCCATGGGCATGACCGGAACCATCGCCATGCACCGCCTGCACCGCAACCCCGTACTTATAGACCATCAATCCCCCAAGATCGGCACCGCGCACCAAATTGAGCATCATCAGCAGGGCGGCCAGAAGATGGACGAAGTGCCCCAGGCGGGAAAACTTGCCCTGGTTGAAAATCCTCCAGATCGACAATACCACCGCTATCGCGGTGGTGTTCAGCCCGAAGTTCCGGTGGTGATCGAGAATGTGGTGCACCGCGTCGGGATGGGGCACGGTCAATGCCGCCCGCAGACCTATGAAAACCGCAGCCAGCGCACCCAGCGTCCCCAGCCACAGAAACCAATTGGCCACCTTGGCCAGGGGCTGTGACCTGAAGACGAAGGCAATCACATCAATCAGCAAAAAACAGCTCAACAGGGCGATCGGGAAGTGGACGATCAAAGGATGGAAATTAACCATTTCCCGCAAGCCGGGAAAAAACTCTAAAATAAGATTCATAGCGCATGTCCCGCGTTCGAGGCCCAACAGCATATCGGCCCCTCGCGAACCGGGCAAGCCCTATGATTGATATCATCCATAGTCACCCACGGCGGGTAGACTATGGCAAGGACCCGGGAGGCGGGTATTCGAACCAGCGCCTACCGGGAAACGGGCGACAATCGCATATGGGCAATGAGAGAATAGCGGCATGGCCGATTCAAACTCAGAGTACAAAACAACGCCATGCTTGCTAAGATATGCGGTTGATTCATAGTCAATCAAAGAACAAGGAGCCATCATGCAAATACCATTGCAGGTCACTTTCCGGGGATTGCCCCACTCAGACGCCATGGAAGCAAGGATCAAGGAAAAGACCGAAAAACTGGAACGCTATTGCGACAAGATCACCAGCTGCCGGGTAATGGTGGAACGCACCCATCACAATCACAACAAGGGTGATCTCTACCACGTGCGCCTCGATCTGACCGTTCCCGGCAAGGAAATCGTCATCAGCCGCGAGCATCACGACAACCATGCTTACGAAGATGCCTACGTGGCCATCCGTGACGCCTTTCAGGCGGCAGCGCGGCAACTGGAAGAATACTCCCGGATCCAACGCGGAGACGTGAAAAAGCACGACAAATCCGCCCTGGGCTGACGATTCAGCCGCTGCACATCAGGCGGGCCCGCATAATCCGGGATCCCTGCCCTTCCCAGCTATCCGTGAAGGTCTGCCTTGGGCAGGCCTTCATTTTCAGCCTCTCACTACATCCATCCAATCGTCCATGGCCTGAAGCAGCCTTTGCGGTGTCGGCGGCTTCATGATCAATTGTTCGTGATAGGGGGCCTGCAGTGCCTGAACCCGGTTCAAATCGTGATTGCCCAAAGTCTTGGCGGCAAAGTCCCGGTTACCCCAGGAAGCGGTGATCGGATCCTCGTCGGCGTAGACGAGAAAATAAGGCAGCCGAAAGGCATTCACCTGCTGGCGGAATCCGCCGCCTCCAGGAGCGACGAGGCGGCCTCCAATCCACCGAGGTTCGGGGCGAGGACGACAACCGGCCCTGCCGAGCGTTTTTTCAGGTAGCCCAAGGCCACCTGAAAATCCTCCCGCATCAGCTCCAGATCTTCCAGAGGGGCCTAGGCCAGAAATGCGGCGACTCGCGGCGGTGCGGGACGGCGACGAAATGACTCTCCCCCCATAAGGGATAGGGCCGTTCGACGACCTGGGGACAACGGTTGGAAACTCTGGTCACTCGATTTTCCGCTCAAAATGTCAGCTGCAGGCCCGCAGTGAGCAGGAAGAAACTGAAATCGGCAAAACCGGACTGATTGCTTCCCCCCAGTTACAAACCCGCCCGGTGCTGATAATACTCGAAAGCGACATGCAGATTGCACTTTTGCCACAATAGTTTCTCGACACTCAGCCCGCCACTCAGGCTACCGAACCCCGCCAGCCGGTAATCACTGGAATAATGCCCGTCCTTCCTCGCTGTCGGGAAGAAAGGCCGATAGAATCCGGCCTGATTCTGAGAATAGTAGCGTAACCTAGGCACCACCTGCCATTGCCCCACGACGGGCTGATACCAAGACAACTCGAAGCTATGGGCGTCCACTTCCCAATCATCGGTATGGAAGCGGTATTCCAGATGCAGTGCGGCGTCCAGGGGGGCCACATGACGCACATAATGCAACAACACCATTCCCTGATTGCGCCGTTCCGGGCGGCGCTCGAAAAAAGCCTGACTGAACCCCCCGAATTCCAGCCTCGGGTCACCACCCAAGACCAATACCTTCTTGTAGGGATTGGAGAGGAATCCCCGTTCATGGGCATAACCCAGCTGCAGATGCAACAGGGTTTGCCTGTCGATGGTCACGGTGAATCCCAGGTCCGCCGCTATGCTCTGGCTGCTCCGGTCGAGAGAGCGCCCCACTGGCTGGATGCGATTGGAGGCATAGGCCAACTGGGGTGAGAGGGTGAACATGCCGCCTTGCCAATCCCTGCTGTCGGACGCCTGAACGTAGAAAGAACGGTAATCCTTCTCGCTGGAGAACCCGATACCGACCTTCACTGTGTCGCCATTCAACTCCTTCTCCACCCCGAGATCCACCTGGTGACGGGTATCGCGGATAGAAGCCGAGGACAAGACATTGACCGGCTTGTCCAAAGCCTCGCATTGACTGTCCAGGATCACCTGTGTCGCCCCAGAAACAGAGTCGAGACACGATTTGGGGACGCTCAGGACCGGCGACGAACCGGAAATGGTATCCACCACCCAGTCCAGACTGAACCGAGCACCACTGTCCAAAGCGAGGCTTCCCCGGGTGTGAAACATTTCCACCTGCATCCGCTCGTCGCTTTCCTGATAGTGGGAATACTGGAACCCTGCCTCCATGTCGGGCAGTTCCCCGGCACGGATGGCCAGCCCGGGAAGGCTCAAGGCGCAGACGGTCAGCACATGCAGGCTGCTGGACTTGTTAGTTGCACCCACAACCACCCCCACCCCTCTCCAGCCCGCCCGCTGCCGCCTCTCGGGCGGCATGGACGTGTCCCCGGACAGAACCAAGAAAAGGCTGAGGATTCAATGACATGTGCGGCTTCGCCAGCATCCCCCGTTGCCAGGGTTTGACGGCGGTACAGGCGCTCAAAGCGAGCAGGCAGAGTCCCAACACGCTCATTCTGACCATATCACTCCTCGAACAATCGTTCCAGCAGGGCCGGAGCGGCTCGCCCCATGGCGGGCGATCCAATAGGAAAAGGTTATCGCCATGGACTGAAAGGCGGCAGATGACCGGATGAAGCAGGATTCGCGGTGGCGAGCGCCGAAAGGATGAGGTGAAGAAAACGGTGGGAAGCAGGACCATTCATGACAATCTCGACAGGCGATTATTGTTATTGTCAACCACCCCATCGTGGCTGGTTACCGGTCAGAAGCGGTACATCCGTGTACCGTCTGATCATCATTCCCTCGAGTATTCCTCTTCCAGGGATACCCTGTCCATGGGATCCTTTGTGCCTTCCTGGCCAACCCGAATCGTGCCTTTCGCATCCCGGCAGTCGGGCAGTGAACGAGCCGAATTTCCTTGTGCAAGCCAGACGAGGATACACACCCTGAATCTGAGCAAGTTCCGGGCCAAACCCTAAGTCATTGAAAATCCAACAACCACCCTCCAGACAGCGGAAAGTGGGTGTGGCAAATGCCACATCTGAGGTCAAATCACTCACTTCCTTAGCCAGGGCCACGTCATTCAAAAGGGAGTGAGGGTTCAGTCCCCTTCCCGGTCCAGATCACAACAATGGGAAGCAGGCATCTCGGGCATCAGGACGGCGCCCCGCACCGGATTGGGTCTGAAGGTGGTACACCCTTTAAGACCCAGCTTCCAGGCGCGCCGGTAGACATTCTCGAATTGCTCGAAGGGCAAGGACTCAGGAACATTGATGGTCTTGGAGATGGCATTGTCGGTGAACTGCTGGATCAACGCCTGCATCTCGAGATGCGCCTCAGGCTCGAGATCGCCGGCGGTGACGAAGGCCGGTGGCAAGGATTGGCCGGGATGCTTCTGCCGCCACAGTCGATAGGCCGCATCCTCGATTTCGATGAAGCGGCATTCCGCCCCTGAGGCGTGGATACGGCGGCGGTAACGCCACGAGAACACCGGTTCCAGCCCGCTGGAAACGTTTCCCGCCAGGAGGCTGATGGAACCCGTAGGAGCGATGGCAAGGAGGTGACTGTTGCGCATCCCGTGCCCGGCAATGGCCTGGCGGATGTCTTCAGGGAGGCGGGAGACGAATCGCCCCTGCAAATATGCCTCGCTCTCGAATCTTGGAAAACAGCCCTTTTCCGCCGCCAGCCGGACCGATGCCCGGTAAGCGGCATGGCAGATCCGGGCCATGAGCTGGCGCACCAACTCCCTGCCTTCAGCACTGTCATACCGCACACCCAGCATCACCATGACATCGGCCAGCCCGGTGATGCCCAGGCCGATTCGCCGGGTGTCCGTGGCCTGCTTGCGTTGCTGCGGGAGAGGGAACCTTGACAGATCGATCACGTCGTCCAGGAAACGTACCGCCACGGGCACCACGGCTTCAATGGCCTCGAGATCGAGGCGGGCATTGGCAGCGAACGGCGCACGCACGAAAGCGACCAGATTGATCGAACCCAGATCGCAGGCGCCATAGGGAGGCAATGGCAGTTCCGAACAGGGATTGGTGGTATAAATCCGTTCACAGTAGTGGAGGTTGTTGAGCCGGTTGATCCTATCGATGAACAGCACCCCAGGCTCGGCCACGTCATAGGTGGCCTTCATCAGAGTTTGCCAGAGTTCGCGCGCCGGAAGGACCTTGAGGATCCTGCACTCTGTCGGCTTTTCGAAGCCGGGCCAGTCACGCAGTACACTCCCTTCGCCACAATTTTCGGCCAACTGGGCAGCCGGAAAGACCAATGGCCAGTCCTCCCCCTTCTCGACCGCCCGCATCAGGCCGTCAGTGACTTTCACCGAGAGATTGAAGTTGCTGAGCGCCCTGGCATCGCGCTTGGAATCGATGAATTCGAGGACATCGGGATGATCACAGCGCAAGGTGGCCATCATCGCTCCCCGGCGGCTGCCGGTGGAAAGCAACACCTCGCAGGTCACATCCCAGATACGCATGAAGGATACCGGCCCCGAGGCAATGCCACCCACGGTTCTGGCCAAGCTTCCCCGGGGTCTGAGCGTGGAAAAGTCATAGCCGACGCCACCGCCCTGCTGCATGGTCAGCGCCCCCTCCCTGAGGGATTCGAAGATCCCATCGAGGGAGTCCTCGATCAGGCCCATGGCGAAACAGTTGAACAGCGTCACCTGCCTTGGCAGGCCCGCCCCCGCGAGGATACGCCCTCCGGGAAGGAACTTGAAATCCGCCAACAAGCCTTGGAACCGTTCCGTCCAGGTGGCGGCATCCTGCTCCACACTGGCCACGGCCTTTGCCACCCGCTGCCAGGTATCACAGATATTCTGCTCTCCCGGAGCGCGGTACTTGGTGTTCCACACCAGCCTGGCTATCTCACCTTGCAAGGGATCGGCGCTTGCAGTCCTCACTGCCACAGATTCACATGGAATTGTGGGGAACTGAAAACAAGCCGTGGCCCCGGATCCTTTCCTCCAGCTCCGCCAACTCCCGCTCTTTCTCCATTCCGGCAACCGCATGGACCTTGTCATCCTTGAGGTAATAGGCGATGAAGGATCGTTTTTCCAGCTCCCCGTCGATGTGGATCTCGTCCCAGCCCTCGGCATGACCGATGTAATGGAGCGTCACGCCAAACTGGCGGGTCCAGAAATAGGGTACCCCTCGATACGCCAAACGCCTGCCGGCGACGTTGGCGCCAGCGATGCGGCCATGCTGGGCGGCCACCCGCCAGTGTTCGACCCGGATCGGAATGCCGCTGCGCCAGTCGGGAAAACGGGCAAGATCACCGATGGCATAGAGTCCCTCGGAGACCCTCAGGGTTTCATCCACCAGGAGACTGCCATCCCGTTCCCTGGCGATGCCATTGACGAAACCGGTGGCCGGCTGGACCCCAATGCCCACCACCACCAGGTCGGCCTCCAATAAGGTGCCGTCCTGGAGGCGAACCTGCCGCACCTTGCCATCGCCCTCGAAACCGGTCACCGTCTGGCCGAGCTGGAAACTGACCCCTTCCTGTTCATGGATTCTCTGAATCAGAGCGCCGATTCCGGGACCGAGGACATTCTCGAAAGGCACCGTGCCTGGCCCTGCCACGGTGACGGCAATTCCCCGTTTTCGCAGGCTTTGGGCAACCTCCATGCCAATGAATCCGGACCCCACCACGACCGCCTTGTGGGCAGTGGCGACAGCCTTACGCAAGCGTTCGCAATCCTGAAGGGAATGGAGATTGAAGATACCTTCCAGATCACTGCCAGGAACAACGAGCGGGCGGGCCACCGCACCGGTGGCCAGGATGGCTGAGTCATAACCCATCACCCGGCCATCATCCAGGGTCAGGGTTTTGCTCTTCGCCTCGAGGCTGGTCACCTTGCTGCCCTTCTCCAGCGAGATCTCCAAGGCATCATAGAACGCCGGTTCCCGCAAGGGAAGCCATTGCTCCGACGATTCACCGCTCAAATACCCTTTGCTCAGCAGGGGCCGGTCGATGGGAGGAAATTCGTCACCGCTGATCCACACGATCCGGCCGTCGAAACCATGGTGGCGCAACGCTTCGACGGCATAGGCGCCCCCACAGCCGGCCCCGATGACCACACAACTTTTTCGTTCGGAAACACAGACGCCCCGTGGTGGCGGCGGCGGGTGTTCAGCGGGGATCTCCACCCAGACCTCACCGGCGTCGACTCTGACCGGATACACCGGCAGGGGGTCGAGACCTGGAGGTTCATTTTGCTCGCCGTTCCTGACGTTGAAACATGCGTGGTGCCAAGGACAGATCACCCTGTCATCGCACAGAGCGCCAGCCGCCAGGGGAGCCTCATAGTGGGTACACAGCGCACCCACGGCATGGAAACGGTCTTCCAGGCGGACAAGCAATACCGGGGTATTCCCTGCCTGGACCTGCTTCATCTCCCCGAGGGAAAGATCGGTTTCATGGGCAACACAGAACTCCGCCATGGGGATACCTCCTGATTGAGAGGGAGACTGGGGTCATTATCTGCCTGTATCTAAGGCGCTTCAAGTCCCCCTCCCTCACAGGCAGGAGCACGTCGATCAAACATTCAACGCTTGATCCAAGAGGCAGGTGGTCCGATTCGAAAGCCTCTCAATCGCGATGATACTCCGCGACGACGGTGGTATAGATTCCCCCACGCACGTTGAATTCAGCCTCCACTCTCATCCAGCGGGGCTCACAGGCCTGCACCAGATCATCCAGGATACGGTTGGTGACGGCCTCGTGGAATGCCCCTTCGTCCCGGTAAGACCACAAATAAAGCTTGTACGCCTTGAGTTCGATGCACAGTTGGTCGGGGATGTATTCCACCAGGATGGTGGCAAAGTCCGGTTGGCCGGTTTTGGGGCACAGACAGGTAAATTCGGGTGATTCGATGCGGATGGTGTAATCACGCGCGGGGTTGGGGTTGGGAAAGGTTTCGATGTGTTTGCTCGCGGTAGTGGTCATGATCTCGATGATAAAAGCCTGAAAAATTGAAACGAAACCGTATAATACGGCAGTGGAACGGATGAGTCAGCGTGACCGTGGAAGATCCATGGTGAGCAGAGAGCAGGGGAATACTTCACGGGACGCCATGATTCCCTCTCTGGAGGCTCGGACGCGGCCGTCCGGTCCGCGTACGCCCGCAAATCGCTCACACAAATCCATGCGCCTGGAAAAAATCAAGCTGGCCGGTTTCAAATCCTTTGTTGATCCCACTTCTGTCGCTCTGCCAGGAAGGCTCGTGGGGGTGGTCGGCCCCAACGGCTGTGGCAAATCCAACATCATCGACGCGGTACGTTGGGTGATGGGGGAAAGCTCCGCCAAGCACCTGCGCGGCAGCGCCATGAGCGATGTCATCTTCAATGGTTCGACTGGCCGCAAAGCGGTGGGTTTGGCGAGTATCGAACTGATCTTCGACAACAGTGAAGGGCGGCTGGGAGGCGAATACGGCCGTTACTCCCAGATATCGGTCAAACGCCAGGTCAGCCGTTATGGCCAGTCGCAATATTTCCTCAACGGCACCCGCTGCCGGCGCCGCGATATCATGGACCTTTTTCTCGGCACCGGCTTGGGCCCGCGCAGTTACGCCATCATCGAACAAGGCACAGTGAGCCGTTTCATCGAGGCCAAACCCGAGGAATTGCGCCTCTTCATCGAAGAAGCCGCTGGTCTGTCAAAATACAAGGAACGGCGGCACGAGACTGAACTCAAACTCCAGCACACCCGGGCCAACCTGGAACGGGTGGAGGACATTCGGGGCGAGCTCCAGAAGCAGGTCGACCGTCTGGCCCGACAAGCCAGGAAAGCCGAAAAATACCGGCAGCTCGACCAAGCCATCCGCTGCTGCCATCGGGAACTCCTGGCAATCCAGTGGCGGGACGGGAGAAGCGAATATCTGCGTCATCAGGAACGGCTCGGCGAACTCGAACGGGCCCTGTCACAGGGTGAAAGTGACCACAGGCAAGCCGAAACCCGACGCGAGGAAAGCAGGGAACAGGTGCACGAACTGGAACGGCAACTGCAACAACAGCAGGCCCGGCTATATGAGCTGAATGCGGAGATCAGCCGCTGCAACCAGGCACTCAAACACGCCCGACAATCCCAGGCCGAGCGGCAAAAAAGCCTGGAATCATGGCGCGGGGAGCTGGAACGCTCCCATCACGCCCTGGAACAGGACCTCGAACAAATAGAAGTCCTGAAGCAACAACGGCAACAGTTGGAACAGGAACTGGCCCGCACCCGCGAAGATCTGAACCAGGCATCGGCCCGGCAGCGCGAGGCCGAATCCCTCTGGCAGCGGAAACGACGTGACTTCGGACGCCAGATGGACGATGTCCGCGGACTCAGGGAGAAGATCAAACTACTGGAGGTGGAGCTTCGACACAACACGCACCGCAAACAGGAACTCAACCACCTCCTCGATCGTCTCACCTCCCAGCAAGAGCAGATGGCATCCGAGAGCTTTCAGGAGGAGATGGCGTCACTGGGGCTTCAGGTGGAAGAAATCGAAACGCTACACCTCGAACTGCGCGAGCAGCTCCAGTCGGTGAGCGGCCAGCACCAGGAGTTGCGGGGACAACTAGAGGACAGGCAACAGCAATTGCGCCAGCTCGAAGGCGAAATCAGCCGTTTGAGCGGCCGCATCAGTGGCCTGGAAACCCTCCAGCGCCACGCCCTGGGCAAGGATAGAAAGGAATTGCAGCGCTGGCTCCAGGACCACGGCTGGCACACTCTGCCCAGGCTGGCAGAAACCATGGAAGTGGAAGAGGACTGGCAAAAGGCCGTCGAAACGGCTCTGGGGAGCTGGCTAGAAGCCCTGTATCTGGATGACATCGATACGCTTGCCAAGCACACCGGCAAGCTGGAAAAGGAAAACCTCTGTCTGGTGGAAAGCGGCTCACTCCAAACCCCTGCCGAGGGCAGCCTGGCACACAAACTCACTGGCTCGTGGAACCCCGTTCCGCTGCTGGGTCATCTTCGCTGTATCGACACCCTGGGAGAAGCGTTGAGCAGACGCACCGAGCTTGGATCCCACGAATGCTGGATCACCCGGGAGGGGGATCAGGTCGGCTCCAACTGGCTGCGGATCAACCGCCAGGCAGACGCCATCGAGGGAGTCCTCGAGCGCCAGAAGGAATTGCAGGAATTCAAGCAACAGCATCAGGAACTGGAGCGGCGGAAGACAGAGGTTCAAACTCAGCAAGAAGCCCTGGTTGCCCAACTGAGGTCCGTGGAGTCACGGCTGGAGATGCTTCGTAACCAGGAACGCGATAGCGCTTCCCGCCAGGCCCGATTACAGGCAGAACTCCAGGCTGCCGTGCGCCGCCAGGAGGAGAACGACCAGCAACTGCAACAGCTGCGCGAAGAAAGCGAAGCAACCCGGCTCAAGTTGCAACAGCATGAGCAGGCCCGGAGCGAACAGCAGGCGCAGTTGCACCATTGCCAAACCCGCCTGGAGGAAATGGAACGCGAGCTGAAAAGCCTCCAGGACGAGATGGATCAGGCCCGTCTGGCCCATGAGAACGCTGCCGGGACGAGCCGTGAAATCCGGGAACAGACAGCGCGCCTGGAGGCCTCCCTGGAGCACACCCGGCGTTCCCGGGCGCTGCTGGAAAAACAGCTGCAGCGCACCCAAAAACAATGCGAGGAATTGGCCGGGCGACTGGCGGTGGCGGAGACTCATCAAGCCGAGGGGGAACAGCCGCTGAAGGAGGTGCAACAACAACTGGAACAGTTACAGGGACAACGTCCGGAAATGGAAAGCGTCCTGACGGATCTTCGCAACCGCTTGAAAATGGCTGAAACCAACCTGCGGGAACGGCAGAGTGCCCAGGCCCAGGCGGAAAACCGCCGGGATCGGGCCAGGGCGGAGCTGGAGGAGGCGAGGTTGAAGGCGGAAGCCGCCCGGGTGCGGCTGGAAACGGTGCAGACCCAGGTGGATGAGGAAGCCATCGAAGCCGAACGGATTCTTGCTACCCTGGAGGCCGGGGCCGATGCCAAGGAATGGCAACCAAAGCTGGAGAAGCTGCAACGCGAGCAGGCCCGTTTGGGAGATGTGAATCTGGCGGCCATCGAGGAACATCGGCTGCATTCGGAAAGATTGCGCTTTCTCGACAAACAATACGAGGATCTCACCGCTTCCCTGGAAATGCTGGAAAAAGTCATCCGTACCATCGACCGTGAAACCCGGAGCCTCTTCCGGGAAACCTTCGAAGCGGTGGATGGGCACTTCCGCCAGCGTTTTCCCGCTCTCTTCGGTGGTGGCGAAGCCAGACTGGAAATGACCAGCGACGACCCCCTGGAAGCGGGAATCCGTATCATGGCCCGTCCCCCGGGCAAGCGCAACAGCTCCATCCATCTCCTCTCCGGAGGGGAAAAGGCTCTGACGGCGGTGGCCCTAGTGTTTTCCTTCTTCGAACTCAAACCGGCCCCCTTCTGCATGCTCGACGAGGTGGACGCTCCCCTGGACGAGGCCAACGTGGGGAGGTTCTGCGCTCTTCTGCAATCGATGTCGGAACGGGTACAATTCATCTTTGTCACCCATAACAAAACGACCATGGAAATCGCCGACCAGTTGATTGGCGTGACCATGCGCGAACCAGGCGTGTCGCGCATCGTTTCCGTGGATCTGGAACGGGCCGCAGAAATGGCTGCGGCTTGAAAGGAATGAAAATCGATGGACATGCCGGATAAAACCACCTTGCGCATCATTCTGGCCATTGCCGGCGCTCTGATCCTGCTGGCGATCTATCTATGGGATCGCTGGAAACGGCGGCGCCGCAAGTTTCACCAATTCCTGGAATCTTCCCTTCCCGATGATTACGAACTGGAGGAAATCGACACGATTTCCATCAACCCGGTCGAAGATACCCTGCCCCCCGACCCCGAAGTCCTGGAGACGGAAAGACTCATCGAGGAAACGGAACTCGAAGCCGGGGAGGCCGGTGAAGAGGAGGAGGCGGAAGAACCCATCGAAGAACCAGCCAGGGTCGAAACCACCGAGCCTTCACCCACAGACTCACCCAAGGAAGCGGAACTGCCGGCAGTCATTCAGATCAGCATCATGGCCCCCAAGGGAACTGAATTTCAGGGCAGGGAACTGCTCAAGGCTTTCAATGACCTGGGACTGAAGTATGGCGACATGGAAATCTTCCATCTCTATCAGGGTGACAACATCCTGTTCAGTCTCGCCAGCATGGTCAAACCCGGTACTTTTCCAATCGAGCGGATGGAGGATTTCCAGACTCCTGGGCTGACCCTGTTCATGCAACCTCCCCTGACTGCAGCCCCCCTTCAGGCATTCGAACGCATGGTCGCCCTTTGCCACACCCTGGCCCAGCGCCTGGGGGGGAAGGAGCTGGACGAGCGTAGACACCCTTTGACTTCGGTCAAACTGGCCCTGTGGCGCCGCCAGCTCCGCAGTCAGCAGTGAAATGAGCGTCCCCGACGATGTGCGCCGGCGGGTGGAAGAACTGCGCCGGGATATCGAATATCACAACTACCGTTACTACGTTCTCGATCAACCGATCATTTCGGACGCCGAATACGACACCCTGCTGGCGGAGTTGCAACGCCTGGAATCTCAATACCCGGAGCTGGTCACTCCCGACTCGCCCACCCAACGGATCGGTGCCCCCCCCTCGGAAGCCTTCGCTCCGGTCAGACACCCCGTCCCGATGCTCTCCCTCGACAATGCCTTCTCCGAGGAAGACGTTTTCGATTTCGAGCGCCGGATCAAAGAGCGTCTTGGCAGCGCCACGATCGAATATGCCACCGAACCCAAACTGGATGGTCTCGCAGTCAGCCTGCTCTATGTGGACGGGCGTCTCCGCCAGGCGGCGACCCGGGGAGACGGCTACACGGGCGAAGACGTCACTGGCAACGTGCGCACCATCCGCTCCATTCCATTACGCCTCCAGGGTTCGGGATGGCCACGGCGTTTCGAAGCACGTGGCGAGGTATTCATGCCCGTCGAGGGCTTCCGCCGCCTCAACGAATGGGCCCTGAGCCACGGCGAGAAGCCTTTCGCCAACCCGCGTAATGCTGCTGCTGGCAGCCTCCGCCAGCTGGATCCCAAAATCACTGCGAGGCGTCCGCTGGATTTCTTCTGCTACGGCTACGGCGAATTTCCCCCGCAAGAACTGCCTCCGACCCAGCACGAGTTGCTCGACCGGTTTCTTGCCTGGGGGCTTCCGGTTGCCCCAGAAAGGAGTGTGGTTCGGGGAGCCGGGGGTTGTCTGGCCTATTATCGCGATATGCTGGCCACGCGCGATCGCCTGCCCTACGAAACCGACGGGGTAGTCTACAAAGTCGACCGCTTCGACTGGCAACGGGAACTGGGATATACCGCCCGTGCTCCCCGCTGGGCCATCGCCCACAAGTTTCCGGCCCACGAGGCCACCACCGTGGTCAGGGATATCGAAGTCCAGGTGGGGCGCACCGGCATCCTGACGCCGGTGGCCAAACTCGAACCAGTCCAGGTGGGTGGCGTGACGGTCTCGAGCGCTTCCCTGCACAACTTCGAGGAACTCAAACGCAAGGATGTGCGGATCGGCGACACCGTCATCGTGCGCCGCGCCGGTGACGTGATTCCCGAAGTGGTCAAGGTGGTCGAGGAAAAGCGTCCCGCCGCTGCCCGCACCATCCCGGTTCCGGAAAAATGTCCCGTCTGTGGCTCCGAGGTGGTCGCCGATCCCGGGGGGACCCTGATCCGCTGCAGCGGCGGACTGTTCTGCCCGGCCCAGCTCAAGGCCTCGATCAAGCATTTTGCCTCGCGGCGGGCGATGGATATCGATGGCCTGGGGGAAAAACTGATCGACCAGTTGCTTGCAAAAGGCCTGATACGGGACGTCGCCGATCTGTATCGGCTGACCCAGGAACAACTGGCCGGCCTGGAACGGATGGGCCCCAAATCGTCACAGAACCTGATCGAAGCCCTGGAAAAAAGCAAGGATACGACCCTGGCCCGCTTTCTTTACGCCTTGGGCATCAGGGAAGTGGGGGAAGTCACCGCCCAGATTCTCGCCGAACATTTCCAAACCCTGGAAAGGTTGATGCAAGCCAATGAGGAGGACTTGGAGGAAATTCCCAGCATCGGTCCCATCGTTGCCAGACATATCGTCACCTTCTTCCGGCAACCCCATAACCTGGAAGTGATCGAACGCTTGCGGCAAGCCGGCATCCATTGGCAGCAGCCGCAAGAAAGCACCACTCCCCGCCCCCTCGAAGGCAAGACCTTCGTGTTCACCGGCACCCTGACCTCCATGAGCCGCGATATGGCCAAGGAAAAGGTCGGCACCCTGGGCGGCAAAGTGACGGGAAACGTCTCGCAGAAAACCGATTACCTGGTGGTGGGGGAAAATCCGGGATCGAAACTGGACAAGGCGGAAAAACTCGGGGTCAAAGTCCTGGAGGAAGAATTTCTCGTCCTGCTCTCCACAGCCAGGCTGGAGAAAGTTTGATTTAATCACACAGGGTACGCTTCAATAAACTACCCTTGAAGAGGACTAGCGTGACTGAAACCGATCTGGTTGTGGAAATCGACGAATTACAGACCGAACTTCGCATTCTCCAGAGCCATCTGGACCGACTGCTGAACCGTATCCATCAAAACGAAGCCAAACTCCACCGCTTCCAGTCCCTGGAAACCCAGTTACTCTCGCTCAATTCCCTGCGGGAGCTGGTGGAACACATTCTGGAAGATACCAAGGCAGTGTTCGAACTGGACTTCGTGACTTTGGTGCTCATCGACCCCAAGGGGGAACTCCAGCAGTTTCTCAGGGAGGATGGACTGGCCACGGATAGTGTGGCGGAACTGATCCCGTTGGGGAACGACTCGGAACTCAGGCCGTGGTTTGGAAGGGCCTATCATGCCTACCTGGGAACCTGCAAGGAGCACCACCAAATCCTGTTCCCGGACACGGAACAACCGGCCAGCATTGCCCTGCTGCCTCTGGTGAGGCGCCGGGAACTGCTGGGGTGTCTCAATCTCGGCAGCCGGGAAGCAACCCGTTTCACCTACGGTATGGCCACGGATTTCCTCGACCGGTTGCGCTCGATTTTGTCCGTGTGCCTGGAAAACACCCTCAATTTCGAAATGCTACGCCGGACCAGTCTGATCGATACCTTGACCGGGGTGAACAACCGCCGCTTCTTCGAACAACGCCTAGGCAAAGAAATCAATCGCTCCCAACGTTCCGGGGATCCTCTTTCCTTCCTATTTCTGGACATCGATCATTTCAAGCGCATCAACGATAACTACGGCCATCAGACCGGCGACCTGGTACTTGCTGAGGTCGCAGGACAGATACGTTCCCAATTGCGCAACAACGACGTCCTGGCCCGCTATGGGGGGGAGGAGTTCGTGGCAATCCTGTCAGGCGCCGAACTGGAACGCGCCATCGAAGTGGCCGAGCGGATTCGGGACCGGATCGAGAAACACATCATGAGCGACAACCACGGACAAACCATTCCCGTGACGATCTCTATCGGGGTCTCGGAGTATGATCCCAAACTGGTTCCTTCCCTGTCCAAGAAAGACGCCCAGAATCTTATGGAACTGGCTGATCAGGCGCTCTATCACGCCAAAAGGAGTGGCAGGAACCGGGTCGGGAACGGGGGAGTGTATAGAAAGTCAGCAGTGAAGAATCAGGTCACAGTCTAGCAGGAAGGTTCATCATTTAGTCAGGAACCTTGTGTTCCCGAACTAAACACAAAGGGGCGGGACAAATCCCACCCCCATTTCCTTCATTACGAATTACTTGCCTGCTGTCGGGGAGGACGGACTGGCCGCCTTGGTGAGGTCTGATGCGGCCGAGGCGGTTCCCGTCGCTGCTGTCAGAAGCTTGATATCGGCCTTCTTCTTCAGTTCCTCGATGTGTTGCTGAATCAATTCCCGCTTGAGCATCTGTTCGATCTGGGGTTTGACCCGTTCAAAAGGTGGGGGGGTTTTTTCCCGCGAATCTTCCCGCAGAATCACGTGCCAGCCAAAACGGGTCTGCACCGGTTCCTTGGTGTACTCACCATTTTGCAACGCAATCACCGCGTTCGAGAAAGGTTGCACCATCTTTTGCGGAGTGAACCATCCCAGATCGCCACCACTCTTGGCAGAGGGCCCGATGGAATATTTCTTTGCCAGTTCGGCAAAGTCCTTGCCTGAATCCAGTTGCTTGATGATATCTTCGGCCTCTTCCTTGGTTTTGACCAGAATATGGCGGGCCTTGAATTCGCTCTGTTTCATCGAACCCACCAACTGATCATACTTGGCCTTGATCTGTTCCTCGCTGACCGGATGCTTCTTGAAATAATCCTGAACGTCGGCCTGGGACAGGACCGCCCGTTGGGTATAACGTATCCGGGTAGCGACTTCCGGTTGCTTTGGAAGCTGATTCTGAATGGCTTCCTGTTTCAACAGTTCCCGACTGACCAATTCCTCGACCAGCTTCTCTTCCGGTACATTGATCTTGGCATTGGGATTGCCACGGGCGATTTCGGCCTTGACATATTCCAGGGCCTCACGGCTGATGGGATGTCCGTTGACGATGGCGACCGCTTCTTTTTCATCTATCGGTGCCAGGGACAGTCCTTCGGAGGCTTTGTTGCCACCAGCATTGCACCCTGCCATAACGGCCAGGGAAAGGGCGGAAAAGACTAAGGTTTTTTTCATGGATTTCTTCCTTTGGTTGGATATTCATCGGAGGTAAAAGCCTGAATGCTCAAGGCGTGAATCTCGGATTTCATCAAGTCTCCTAAAGCCTGGTAGACAAGTTGATGGCGTTGCACCGGATTTTTACCGCTAAACGCCTCGGAAACGATGGTCAGGAAAAAATGGCCTGCGCCGCCAGCCTGGGCATGTCCGGCATGGGCGGCACTGGCATCGATCAATTCCAGATGACTGGGAGACAAGGTCTCCTGCAGTCGACTTTTGATCATCTCTGTTCGCTCTGTCATTGGGGAAATACCTGCAGGAAAGGTTTAACGGATACTTTGGCATAGACCCCCGCCCGGTAGTAAGGATCCTCATGGGCCCACTGCCGGGCATCTTCGAGGCTGGGGAATTCCGCCACTATGAGGCTGCCGCTGAAGCCGGCTTCGCCGGGATCGGAACTGTCAACAGCGGGGTGCGGGCCGGCCAGAAGCAAGCGTCCTTCGGACTGAAGCAACTCAAGACGTTGCAGATGGGCAGGTCGGTTTTGTTTGCGCAGCGCCAGACTGGCGCCGACATCCTCAGCGATAATGGCGTAGAGCACGGACTATTCCTTGCTCGATTCCGGTTCGGGGAGATAGCGGGACAAAAAGATCGCCTGCAAAATCACAAAAGCAAATGTTAGCCCCAGCATTCCGAACAATTTGAAGTTGACCCAGGTATCGGTATCGAAAGTATAGATAACGAATAGATTGACCGCACCCAAAAACAGAAAAAAAAGCGCCCAACTCATATTGAGCCGATACCAGACCGGGCGGGGTAATTCGATATTGTTCGCCATCATCCGCTGAATGAAGGGTTTCTCGCCGAAGTACTGACTCCCCAGGAAAGCCACCCCGAAAAGCCAGTTGATGACGGTGGGCTTCCATTTGATGAACTGTTCGTCATGCAGGTATAAGGTGGCGCCTCCGAAAACCACGATCAACCCCAAAGTAATCAGATGCATGGTTTCCACCTTGCGATGACGCAGCCATACCCAGCCTACCTGGAGAAAAGTGGCGGCGATGGCCACCGTGGTGGCTATATAGATTCCCTGGAGCTTATAGGCAACGAAAAATAGGATAATGGGGAAAAAATCGAACAGCATCTTCATGGAAAAATCGCTCTCTCGGGCTACACATAAATATCCACAGCATACCATAAAGCCGCGCCCTCTTCCCCTGCGTGAGGATCGCTCTGATAGGCTTGCAACGCCAGTCTGACCCGCAAATCCTGGGGCGCATCCTTCAAGATACGTTCGTTGCGGGTAAATCCTTCAAAACCCGATTGAAAGGATTGTTGCCTGGCAGCGGGGCGCACGGGTTCGACCGAAGGAACGGCTTCGAGTTTCCTGGACTTCCCTGATGGATAGGGGATCGGGAAAGAGTGCTGAATCCGCATGATCAAACGTGCAACCCATATTCGATTTCGAACTATGCTATCCTGTCAAAATCTGCTATGCAAGCAGACACCACTTTCCCACGATTGAGATGACACTCACAAAAAATGATAGACGACAAAATCCGGCTGGAAATCGAGGCCGCCGCCTTTCGAAAATTGATCGAACATCTGCAGGCCCACCCCGAAATCCAGAATATCGAACTGATGATCACTGCCGACTTCTGCCGCAACTGTCTGGCCAAATGGCTGATTAGCGAAGCCCAGACACGCGGCGTCCCGCTGGATTACGAGGAGGCCCGGGAAACAGTCTACGGCATGCCCTACTCAGAGTGGAAGGCGCGCCACCAGACCCCTGCGACCCCTGAACAGCTGAAGGCCTACGAAGAACGGCAACAAAACAAAAGCAAACAAACCCAACAGAGGTAACAGATGCGATACGCTTTAGTCATGCTTATACTTCCGATCTTCCTCTTGGGAGGGTGCGGTCAGGAAACGTCAACCTCCAGCAGCCACTCTGGCAAACCTGCCTCGATCGAAGGATCTGTCTTCGACGATAACGGCGAGGTCAAACAGGCCACCATCGAAGCGCTGGACAAGAATGAAAACCGCCTTGTCAGCACCCGTCTGGATCCGCAAGGGCATTTCAAAATCAAGATTCCATCTACTGCAAAGTATCCCGTGATTCTGCGGGCCAAACTGAAAGATGGCAAAGTGCTGGAAGCGGTCCTGATCAACGACCAGGTCGTGGAACAGGACATCAGCCCCTTCACCGATCTGGTGGTGAAATCCGCCCGCTTGAACGGCGGTCTGACCCCGGAGAACATTACCATCGCGGCAGGCGCTGCAATCAACATGCGCCGCAGCCAGGGTGGCAAACGCAGTTCCTCCGGCTTCAAAGGGGATCTGACCAAACAATACGGCGGCTGGCATTGATTCAGCGCCGCAACTGATCCCCTTGGCGGGGAAAGGGGTTCAACCCCTGGGGCTGGATCAAAAAGTACTGTTGTTCCAGCCCCAGTATTTGCGGGGAATGTCGATGAATTCGATATACACGCGATCCGGGGGGATTCCAAATTGCTGCTCAAGAACGCCGCAGACCGACTGGGCCAGGGGCTGGGTCTGGGTTTCAGGCAAGCCGATGCTCTTCAGTTCCACATAGGCGGCCGGCTGGCGGTTACCGTCGAACATCAGGTTCGCGGATGGAACCAGCTGCACCATGACGTAGCGCTCCGGTTTCCCCAATTCCTGGGACAGTTTCCGGGAGATCTGGCTCAACAGGCTGTCCACCTGATCCTGATCCAAAGCGACGTTGGTTTCCAAACGAAAGTAAGGCATTTCGATGCTCCTTGCCGATCCGGGTCTGGGAATTATAACGTCATTGGACCAGAAAATCGGTAAAGAAAATATCCTTCAAACCGTCGCTGTCCGAATACTTGTCGAGGGTCTTGCGAATTGCATGCAGGGCCGATTCCCTGAGCTTTTCCCGTTCTCCGATATCGGTCACCTGCTGGAGAGGTAGATTGCTGAAATGCATGATCAGGGTATGACGGATCAGCGGCATGTTTTTTTGGATCCGTTCCAGATTGTCATCACCCTTGATCATCAACTGCACACCGGCGCTGAGATAATGGCGCCGACCGGCAAGATTGACCACCAGCTTGGGCTTGAGTGGCAGATATTCAATTTCATGGGAAGCCTTCTCAGCTCCCTCCTCCTCGTCATCAGCGGCCCACGACAGCGGTGTCATTGCCAACAAAAAGATCAACCCCAACCATACCACCCAACGGGTTTGCCTCATCGCTCACTCCTGAACAGTCAAAAACACGCTCCGTTTTGAAGTATAGTCACTCCACCGTCACCGACTTGGCCAGATTGCGGGGCTGATCCACATCGGTCCCTTTGATCACCGCCACATGATAGGCCAGAAGTTGCAGCGGCACGGTGAAGATCACCGGCGACATCTCGTTTTCGGTGGGGGTCACAGTCAACACATGGGTATTGTCTTCCGGGCTGACGTCCAGGGTCTCGTCCGCAAACACGATCAGCTCGCCTCCCCGGGCCTTGACCTCCTGCAGATTGGATTTCAGTTTCTCCAGCAGGGGGTTGTTGGGCGCCACTGCAATCACCGGCATCTCTGAATCCACCAGTGCCAAGGGACCGTGTTTCAATTCACCGGCGGGATAGGCCTCGGCGTGGATGTAGGAAATCTCCTTGAGCTTCAGGGCCCCTTCCATGGCAATGGGACAATGACTGCCACGGCCCAGGAACAGGGCATGCTGTTTGTCGGCGAAGCGTTCCGAAAAGGCGTGGATCCGATCATTCAGTTCGAGCACGTCTTCAACCCGGGCGGGTAACGAGAACAACTGGGAAGCAATTCTTTTTTCCGTCACCCGATCCATGCGATGGCGCCTTCCCAGGGCGATCACCAGCATCATCAAGGCCACTAGCTGAGTGGTGAAGGCCTTGGTGGAAGCGACGCCGATTTCGGGACCAGCGCGGGTCAACAGCACCAGGTCCGATTCCCTCACCAGGGAACTCTCCATCACGTTGCAGATCGCCAGGGAATGACGAGCACCCAGCCGTTTGGACTCCTGCAGGGCAGCCAGGGTATCGGCGGTCTCGCCGGACTGGGAAATGGTCACCACCAGGGTTTCCGGCAACAGCACCGGCTGGCGGTAGCGATATTCGCTCGCCACCTCCACGTTGCAGGGAACTCCCGCCAACGATTCCAGCCAGTAGCGGGCGACTAGGCCGGCATGAAAACTGGTGCCGCAAGCGATGATCTGAACTGCCTTGACTTGATCGAATACTTCCGCAGCACGGGTGCCGAAAGCGTTCTCCAGTAGTTTCAGGCCATTGAACCGGCCTTCCAGGGTCTCGGCGATCGCTCTTGGCTGCTCGAAGATCTCCTTGAGCATGTAATGACGGTATTCCCCCCGTTCCACCGCATCGAGATGCACCTCGCTCTCCTTGACCGGGCGATTCACTTCATTGCCCTGTTCATCGAAGATTCTCACTCCGCCGGGAGTGAGTTCGGCGATATCCCCTTCCTCCAGAAAGATGAAGCGTTGGGTGACGGGAAGCAGGGCGGCGATGTCGAAGGCGATGAAATATTCACCGATGCCGACCCCCACCACCAAGGGACTGCCGCGCCGGCAGGCCACCAGAGTGTCTGGTTCGGAGGTACAGATCACGCCGAGGGCGTAGGCGCCTTCCAGGCATTTCACCGCCGCCTTGACTGCTTCCAGCAATGAGCTGGTCAGCTGTAGCTGGTCATAGACCGCATGCACCACCACTTCGGTATCGGTTTCCGAAGTAAACTCGTGGCCGGCAGAGGACTGCTCGTTGCGGAGAATCTCGTGATTTTCGATGATGCCATTGTGCACCAGCGCCACCGTTCCCTTGCAGATGTGGGGATGGGCGTTCTTCTCGCTGGGCACCCCATGGGTGGCCCAACGGGTGTGGGCGATTCCCAGATGACCTTCGATAGGATCCGCCTCCAGGGCCTCTTCCAGTTCCGCCACCTTGCCCAGCTTGCGGCGGCGCCGCAACTCACCCTGTTGTAACACCGCCACCCCGGCGGAGTCGTAACCCCGGTATTCCAGTCTGCGCAAACCCTCCACGAGGATAGGGACCACATTTCTCTGGGCGACCGCACCGACGATACCACACATGATTGTTCTCCTCTCTCAGGTCTTCTTTCGAGGACGCTGCCAATGTTCCACCGTCACCTGACTGCTCCGGCTGAGGGTCAATTTCTCTTGTGGCGCGTCCCGGGTGATAGTGGAACCGGCTCCGATGGTCGCCCCCCTGCCGACCCTGACAGGTGCCACCAACTGGGTGTCGGATCCGATGAAGGCCCCGTCCTCGATAATCGTCTTGAATTTGTTGGCACCATCGTAATTGCAGGTGATGGTACCGGCCCCGATATTCACACCAGCGCCAACCTCGCTGTCTCCGACGTAGCTGAGATGGTTGATCTTGGACCCCTGACCCACCGACGATTTCTTGATTTCCACGAAATTGCCGATGTGGACCTCTTCGGCCAGTTCCGTCTGGGGACGCAATCTGGCAAAGGGGCCGATCCTGCCACCTGCCCCGATGCGGACGTCGTCGAGTACGCTGTAAGGCAGAATATCCACGCCGTCGCCGATGTCCGCATCCCTGATCACCGACCCGGCACCGATCCTCACCCCACCGCCCAGGCGGATCGTTCCTTCCAGGATCACATTGACATCGATTTCCACATCCCTGCCCACCGCCTCGATCTCGCCCCGCAGCTCGAAACGTTCGGGGTCCCTGAGGGTCACCCCTCGCGCCATCAGAGCTTCTGCCTGGCGGCGTTGATAGACTCTCTCCATCTGCGCCAACTGGCGCTTGTCGTTGATTCCCTCCACTTCGTCCGCTTCGGCGCTGACGGTTTGGACATCCACGCCGTCCTCGACCGCCATGGCGATGATATCTGTCAGATAGAATTCTCCCTGGGCATTGTCGTTGTCCAGTCGCTCCAACCAGAGTCTCAGGTAACGGGATGGCACGGCGAGAATACCTGTATTGACCTCGGTGATCCTTTTTTCCTCCTCACTGGCGTCCTTTTCCTCGACGATTCTTCTGACCCGACCCTGCTGATCCCGGACGATCCGGCCGTAGCCGGAAGGATTCTCCAAGCGAACGGTCAGCAGAGCGACACCGCCACCGCCGCTGTCGAGCAGATGACTCAGGGTTTCCTGTTTGAGGAGAGGCACATCGCCATAGAGAATCAACACCTGGCCCTCTCCAAGATGAGGAACGGTCTGTTGGACCGCATGACCGGTGCCTAACTGCCGGGATTGTTCGACCCAGTTCGCTTTCCAGGAGGGAAAACGGCTACGGACGAGTTCACCCCCATGGCCATAGACGATGGTCAGAGTATCCGGTGACAAACCGATAGCCAGCTCATAGACATGCTGCAACAGTGGTTTGCCGCCCAGGGTATGAAGGACTTTGGGCAGATCGGAACGCATTCGCGTTCCCTGACCTGCCGCAAGAATCACGATATTGATGGACATCGATTATGTACCTTGTACTTGCACCTGGAGTGTCTCAACGGATTATAAAAGAACACCGCCAAGTTGATTCATGAGTTTGGTGGCATTCCCAAAATCGTGTCATTTAAAAGTAGGCCGGATAAGGCGCCCCTGTCAAACGCCCGATGCGTTGAGCTTACCGGGACTACCCAAGGGAGGGGTTTTTTCTGCAATTTCGGCACAAATACCATGCATACGATTGCCCTGATTAGCCCCCTTTCTCAGAAGTTCCATTGTTAGAGAATAGTTGAAAACAAGGAGGAAAACAAAGACCCACTGGAAGACATATCTTTCCAGCGGGTCCTGAGAGACAAGCGGGGCAAGCAGGGAAAATGTTAC
>Ga0114931_10002295_pt1 | contig 24339 bp, 20 predicted proteins | sample 2SBtaG_FD_89579 | JGI IMG/M metagenome (GOLD analysis project Ga0114931, IMG submission 89579) | Deep subsurface microbial communities from Kolumbo volcano to uncover new lineages of life (NeLLi) - 2SBTROV14_V59a metaG | ecosystem: Environmental > Aquatic > Marine > Volcanic | place: Kolumbo... | reverse complement strand
GTTAAAGAATATTGGGGTTGAAAAAGGTGACCGGGTGGCCATCTACCTGCCCATGGTTCCCGAACTGGCCATTGCCATGCTGGCTTGTGCCAGAATAGGCGCCATCCATTCTATTGTTTTTGCCGGCTTTTCGGCAACCTCCCTGGCCGACAGGGTTATTGATGCCGAGGCCAAGGTCCTGATCACTGCTGATGGTGGTTATCGTGGTACCAAAACCATCCCGCTGAAAGCCATTGCTGATGAGGCTTTGGAACAATGTCCTTCGGTTCAGCATAATATTGTGCTGAAACGCACCGGACAAGAAATTCAATGGACAGAAGGCCGCGACATTTGGTGGCACGATCTGATTGATGGTGTAGGCACCGAAAATACTGCCGAAGAAATGGATTCAGAAGACGTTTTATATATTTTATATACTTCCGGATCAACAGGAAAACCCAAAGGGGTTGTTCATACTATTGCCGGATATATGGTTTATGCCGAGTACACCTTCAAAAATGTTTTTCAGTACAATGATGGTGATATTTTTTGGTGTACTGCTGATATCGGATGGGTAACCGGTCATTCGTACATCGTTTACGGGCCGTTGTTGGCCGGGGCAACATCCGTGATGTTTGAAGGTGTTCCTACCTGGCCCGATGCAGGCAGGTTCTGGGAAATTGTTGACAAATACAAGGTAAATCAGTTTTATACAGCACCCACGGCCATTCGTGCACTGATAGCACAGGGTGATGAACATGTAACAAAACATGACCTCAGTTCATTAACCGTCCTTGGTACTGTTGGGGAGCCCATTAACGAAGAGGCCTGGCGATGGTATCACGATCTCGTAGGCAAAAGCCGCTGCCCGATTGTTGACACCTGGTGGCAAACCGAAACCGGTGGGATTATGATTACCCCTCTTGCCGGCATTACACCCACCAAACCTTCATTCGCCACTTTACCATTCCCTGGAATTCAGCCTATTCTGGTAGATCAGGAAGGCAAGGAATTAAAAGGAAACGGGGTTGAGGGTATCCTTTGCATCAAATTCCCTTGGCCGGGTATGCTCAGGACAACATACGGAGATCATGCCAGGTGTTACCAGACATATTATTCAACCTTTCCGGGACTTTATCTAACGGGCGACGGTGCCAAACGCGACGAAGAAGGATATTACCGGATCATTGGCCGTATTGATGATGTGATCAATGTTTCAGGCCACCGCATTGGAACCGCCGAAGTGGAAGATGCCATCAATCAGCACCCGAAAGTAAATGAATCGGCAGTTATCGGCTATCCCCACAACATTAAAGGACAGGGCCTTTATGCCTATGTTACCTGCGAGGAACTGTCGGAAGCCGAAACGGAAACCATTGAAAAGGAAATTAAAGACATCGTTACCAAAGTAATTGGCCCCATTGCCAAACCTGATAAAATTCAGATTGTAAGCGGGCTGCCGAAAACACGCTCAGGCAAGATCATGCGCCGTATCCTCCGGAAGATAGGGGAAGGTGATGCGACCCACCTTGGCGACACTTCTACCCTGCTCGATCCAGGTGTGGTTGAGGAGATCATTGTAGGGGCCAAAGTAGATGTTAAACGATAACACCCCTGTTGGTGATGAGGCTGTTATAGATGGGAAAGCCGAACTGACATCCTCATCACTTTGTTTTTAAGATCCCTTTTTTGTAGTATTAATAAAACCAAATTTAAAATGGAAAACAAATTAGCAAATCCGGCTCCGTTAGGATTGATGGGGTTCGGCATGACAACTGTGTTGTTAAACATTCACAACGCAGGATTTTTTCCTTTAGGTTCCATGATCCTCGCCATGGGCGTTTTCTATGGCGGCATTGCCCAGATCATAGCAGGCATTATGGAATTTAAAAAAGGCAACACTTTCGGAACAACCGCTTTTACATCTTATGGCCTGTTCTGGTTTTCACTGGTGTTCCTGATCACTTTCCCCATCATGGGCTGGCTTGATAAACCACCTGCTTCATTCATGGGCTGGTACCTGTTTATGTGGGGATTGTTTACATTCTTTATGTGGATCGGTACTTTTGGGAATAACCGTGCATTACAAACCGTCTTTTTTACGTTATGGATTCTGTTTTTCCTTCTCGCTATCGAACATTGGACCGGCTCTGAAGTGGTGGGTACAATTGCCGGCTACGAAGGTATTTTCTGCGGTTTGTCGGCCATTTATCTTGCCATGGCCGAAGTGATTAACGAAACCCAGGGAAAAACCGTTTTATCAATCGGTGCAAGAGAATAAATTTCGCTGAAGATTAACACCATAGAATAAAAGGCTGTTCATACTATTTGTTCAGCCTTTTTTGCTGGCCTGGCGGGCAGACTGGTGCCGGGGAAATCCCACATCGTTCCTCTTTTGGAATGACAGGATCATTTTTTGGGGATGGTTAAGCGTTGCCCCACAAATTACCGGGATAAATTCCTTTTTCGACCAACTCCTTCACTCTGGCAATACTTACCGGTTTGTCTTCCTGATATGTCACACCAAACCATCGGTCGTTGCTCGTGAGTACGCTACAGGTGGCTCTGCCCGATTTAATTAGTTTGTTGACAACCGTGGGAATAAAAAATTCGGCTTTTAATTGGCTGGCGTTTTCCATAATGAATTTCCTGAAATCCTCTTCCGACTGCTCAAAATATTTCGGGGTAAACCCCCAGAAATTCATTGAAACCACCGCATCTTCATCAATGGGCACGTCACTTCCGTCATCCTTATACACTACTTTGCCGCCTTTCCGCTGAATGCTCGTCCGTTCCACAACATCGGTCAGCAAACCACTGCTTGTCTGGCATATTCCGCGCGAAACCGTTCCATTGTCCGAAAGCGTATTTTTCAGTTTGTAGCCCACCATGGCATACCGGGGATCAGCATTATCACGTTCCTTTAAAAATTCCGATACCAGTTGATAAGCATGTCTTCCGTAAAAATCATCGGCATTGATCACGGCAAACGGTTCGTGAATGTAATCTTTGGCCACAAGCACCGCATGTCCCGTTCCCCAGGGCTTAATGCGTTCAGGGTTGAATGCAATGCCTTCCGGAATGTTCTCCAGTTCCTGTAAGATAAATTCGGTTTTGATTTTTCCCTTCAGCCGTGGTTCGTAAATCGCTTTGAAATCATCAATGATCTTCGGGTTCAGTACAAAAACTACTTTTCCGAAACCGGCACGAATAGCATCGTAAATGGAATAATCAATAATGCTTTCGCCGGACGGGCCCACTTTGTCCATTTGTTTCACGCCACCATAGCGGCTTCCGATACCTGCTGCAAGAATTAACAGTGTTGGTTTCATATTTCAGATATAGTTTGTTAGTTCAGCGGGGCAAGATATAAAAATTAATTGTGCTATCCTCCTGTTAACACCAATGCCGTTTAGCGGTTAAACCTTCGTCAAAATGCCATACTCAACTGCTCATTTTTCATGTTCCCTTCCAGTTCCAGCAAATATTTTTTCCGCCATAAACCCCCTGCATATCCAACCAGTTTCCCATTCGAGCCAATCACCCGGTGGCAGGGAATAAGGATAGCCATTTTGTTGGCTGCGTTTGCTCCGGCAACGGCACGTATTGCCAAAGGATCACCCAGTTTGTCAGTAAGCGATTTGTAAGTAACGGTTTGCCCAAACGGTATTTCCAGTAATTCATCCCATACTCTTTTCTGAAAAGCGGTTCCGGCCATGACCAAAGGCAGTTCAAAGGATGCCCTTTCCTTGTTAAAATATTCATCCAGTTGCAACTGCAAGTTCAGCAGGTGGATATTTTGTCCGGGAATGATCTTAAGGCCAAGGTGTTCCTGTAAACTTCTGAACTGTCTGGCCAGGTCTTCCCGTTCTTCAAATTCCAGGAGGCAAATCCCGTCTTCCGTAGCACAGGCCTGCATCCTGCCAATGGGAGTATTTATGCTTGTATTAAAAATATTTTCCAAAACGTAAATGTTTGTCAAAACTTTAATTCCTGGTAAAGTTGTTCGTCAAAAATTAAATACGGGGTAAAAATTACATAAATTTGTTAACCTCAAAACAGAAATCATGAAAAAAATATTTTCCCGGTTTTTATTGCTGATAGCGGGGACTATGCTGATTTTTTCCTGCAACCAAAACCAGCCAAACAATCAGTACTCACTCCGAAACCTGGTGGATACAATTGGTTTTGCCCAATACGCCTGGCAAACCGATAGTGTGGTGGCGCGCATCAACCGTTTATACAACGATCAACTGAAGGCTATCCCACCACCCGATGTGGAGGCCAAAACCGTTATCTCTCCCCATGATGATTACACGTATGTGGGTTGGTTATATCCGGCGGTGTTGCAAAACATCAAAGCCAAAACCATCATCCTGATCGGTGTGGCGCACAAAGCCCGTGTGCTTCATCTGGAAAATCAAATTATATTCGATTCGTATGATTACTGGAAAGGGCCCTATGGAAAAATCAAAACTTCCCCCGTCAGGGAGGAGATCATTAAAGCATTGCCCAAAGGCATTTACCAGGTGAACGATACCATGCAACAAATGGAACATTCCACCGAGGCCCTGTTGCCTTTTTTACAGTATTTCAACCACAATATTGAAATTGTTTCTATTCTCGTGCCCTATATGTCGTTTGACAGAATGGAAGAAATTGCACAGCCACTGGCTGATGCCATTAACAAAACAGCCCAAAGTATGGCCTGGATATGGGGAAGGGATTATGCCATTGCCATTTCAACGGACGCTGTTCATTACGGCGATGAAGATTGGGGTGGCAAGAACTTTGCTTATTACGGAACAGATTCGGCAGGATACAGACAAACCATTGCTCACGAACAGAAGATCATTGGCACACTGACTGGTGAACTTACCCCTGAAAAAGTCAAAACCTTCACCAAATACACAGTGGAAAAAAATGATTATAAAACCTATAAATGGACGTGGTGCGGAAGATATTCCGTCCCTTTTGGGTTGTTAACGACTTACTATCTGAACCGTTTACAGGACAATCCGCCGCTGAACGGCCATTTCATTGGGTATGCCAACAGCATTGACCACCCGCATGTGCCCGTAAAAGACCTGAACATGGGCGTTACGGCGCCGGCAAACATGCACCACTGGGTGGGCTATGCGGGAGTGGTGTATTATTAGTGATGAATGATGATACCGGACAAAAGGACACGGATGACACGGATTTTTGATGATTTTTTTTGCCGGTTGCAGACTGTTAACGACTACGCGGGTTTCTTACCCACTTTATACCCCCATCCGGCAAAGTAAAAGATAACCAGATAACTCGGGAAAAGGATTATGTAAGCAAGTGTGGTACCCACTGAAGGAAGCCCTGCAAAGTAACCATACAGGAGGGGTAGTGTGGCCCCGCCGGCAATGGCCATAATCAAAAATGCCGATCCCAGTTTTATATATTTTCCAAGTCCGTCAATGGAAAGCGGCCAGATGGCAGGCCACATTATGGAGTTGGCAAATCCCAGGGCTGCGATAAACAACACGGATGTATATCCTTTTGAAACCACAGCAATAAATGTGAATAATACCCCGAGCAGAGAAAAGTATTTCAGGGCTTTTTGTTGTGAAATAAATTTGGGGATGGCGATAATCCCAATAAAATACCCGACAATCATCGCTATCAGCGTAAAAGAGGAAAAGAATTTGGCTTCGTCAATACTAAAACCCAATGATATGCCGTATTTGATCAGCGTGTCCACGGCAATGACTTCAGCGCCAACATAAAAGAAAAGAGCTGTAACGCCGAGCCAGAAATAAGGAAACAGGAAGATACTTTTTCTTTTCGGTACTGCATCATTTGGTTCATCCTGCTTTTCTTCTATTTCGGGCAACGGTGAATATTTTACTGCGACTGCCATGATGATCAGGACGATGGCCATGACAACGTAAGGAAGGATAACTTTAGCCGCCAGGTCATCCAGTAAAACAGCGCGGGCTGCAGTATCCGAAATGGAATCAAGTCGGCTTTCAATTTTATCAATTCCCGTCAACACAATAGAACCCAGGATGATGGGGCTTAGTATGCCGGCAAACTTGTTGGCCACTCCCATGATACTGATGCGTTTGGCAGCACTTTCAATAGGGCCCAGAATAGTCACATACGGGTTGGATGCTGTTTGCAAAATAGCCAGGCCTGTCCCCTGAACAAACAAACCCAATAGGAACCAGGTGTATGTGCGTGTTTTTGCCGCCGGAATAAAGATCAATGCACCAACGGCCATGATTAACAACCCCAGGGCCATCCCGTTTTTAAAACCTGTTTTCCTGAGTAATGCAGACGAAGGCAAAGCCATCACAAAATAGGAAATGTAAAAAGCAAAGGTTACCAGATACGATTCAAAGGAAGTTAACTCGCAAGCCGTTTGCAGAAAAGGAATTAATGTAGCATTCAGCCACGTGACAAACCCGAAAATAAAAAACAGGATACCGATGATGGTAATGGACAGCACATAATTTTTATTTTGCTGTGGGGCCTGACCTGAAATCCGGGAACTTTTCATGTATCTTTTTTATTGAAGGCCAATATTACGAAAAAGATATGGAAGATTTGAAATAGTTATGACTTTAACGAAATTCCATACACAAGTATTATAATTCCTTAACTTTGACAACCTCTACAAATAAAAAAGAAACAAACATGGCAAAAATCACCCGTACCTTTGATATACTGACAAATGCAGAAGAAAACTTCAATTATGATGTTGCCTTTGCAGTTAAGCGGAACGGCAAATGGGAAGAGTTCAGCACAGCGGAATACCGGAAAAATGTAGATGATTTCAGCCTGGGCCTGCTGGCACTGGGATTCAATACAGGGGATAAAATAGCCATTGTGACCAACAACCGCCCCGAATGGAATTTTATAGACTTCGGTATGTCTCAGACCGGTTGTGTGCAGGTGGCTATTTACCCGACCATCAGTGACACGGAATATAAACACATTTTGTCGCATTCCGAATCAAAAATACTTATCATATCAAACAAAGATCTTTTTAAAAGATTGAAACCCATTGCTGAAAAAATAGAAAATATCCGTGACGTATATACCATTGACAAAATTGATCAGGCAAAAAACTGGCGTGAAATTGCCAATCTGGGCGCAAGCAAAAAAAACGAATTGAGACCGTTACTGGAGAAACGAAAAGATGAAATTACTCCGGACCATTTGGCAACGCTCATTTATACTTCGGGAACGACAGGCCTTTCCAAAGGGGTGATGCTCACCCACGCAAACCTTGTCAGCAATTGCCTGATGGCCCATCAATTTGTTACTTATGTTAACCCCGGTGACCGTGCGCTTAGCTTTTTGCCCCTGTCACATATTCTCGAAAGAACGGGAAACTACGTGTGGCAATCGCGGGGTGTTGTCATTTACTATGCCGAAAGTATTGATACCATCGGAGAGGATATGCGGGATATCAAAGCCAACGCTTTTATTACCGTTCCCCGTGTGTTTGAAAAGATTTACGATAAGATCATCACAACAGGCAGATCGTTGCATGGCTTAAAAAAAGCCTTGTTTTTTTGGGCTGTGAAACTGGGTGACCGCTACGATCCTGACCCAAAAAACAGAAGCAAATGGTACGACATTCAATTGGCGGTGGCAAACAAGTTGATTTTCAGTAAATGGAGAGAAGCATTTGGTGGTGAATTGAAAGGGGTGATCTCCGGGGGTGCTGCCCTTCAACCCCGGCTCGCCCGTGCCTTTTTTGCCGCCCGCATCATCGTTCAGGAAGGGTACGGACTGACCGAAACATCACCTATTGTTTCGGCAAATATGCCAACACTGCCATTTTTAAGGTTTGGCAGTGTAGGTGTCGTTCCCTATGAAGTGGAAGTGAAAATTGCCAACGATGGTGAAATACTTGTTAAAGGGCCCAATGTAATGAAGGGATATTATAAGGCCCCGCTAAAAACCGCCGAAGCCATTGATAAAAACGGATGGTTTCATACAGGTGATATTGGTACACTGGATGGAAATCGAATGTTGACCATCACCGACCGGAAAAAGGAAATGTTTAAGTTATCCGGAGGTAAATATGTTGCCCCGCAAATGGTAGAGAACAAGTTAAAAGAATCCATGTTCATTGAGCAGGTCATGGTAATTGGTGAAAATGAAAAGTTCACAGCGGCTTTAATTGTTCCTAACTTCGAATTCCTCCACGACTGGTGCCAAATCCACAAGATCACTTATAATGACAACGATGACCTGACCAAAAAACAAAAAGTAATCGATCGCTATCAGATTGAAGTTGAAAAATATAACAAAAACCTCGGCCATGTGGCCCAGGTAAAAGTATTCCGGCTGATACCTGATGAATGGACTCCCGAAAGCGGTGACCTTTCCCCAACCTTAAAATTAAAAAGGAGAATCCTTATGAAAAAGTATAAAACACTTGTTGAGAACATTTATGGGAAAAAGAGATGATTCCGCTTGTGATTTGTAACTCTTTTATTTCAAACACCAGCAGTTTTTAAAGGATTCTATAATAGCAAATTAATTCATCGCGGTCAACAGGCTGATCCGGTGCTGTTCAAGATTCAGCATGTCGTTTATCTTGTCCCGCAAGGATGAACGTGCCCTTGAAAGTTGTGATTTTGAGGTACTGGCCGAAATATTCATCATTTCCGCAATCTCTTTGTGTGAATATCCCTGAAGGATGTTCAGGTTGAAAACTTTCCTGTATCCTTCGGGCAGCTCATGCACCAGGGCCATTAATTCTTTTAAGGATATTTCTCCAATGATCTCATGTTCGGTGCGAAAAAAAGCATGCACATCATCAAAGTCAATATTCTTATTGAAAAGGTTTTTTCTTTTGTAATAATTAAATGAAGTGTTAACCATAATTCTACGCATCCAGCCTTCAAATGAACCTTCGCCCCTGAAATTTGGAAGATACCTGAATATTTTGATAAATCCTTCCTGGAGAATGTCTTCTGCGTCTGTATTATTTTTGGCATATTTCAAACACGTTCCGTATAACCTTCCCGAATAACGGATATACAGATCATTCTGTGCTTTTCTATCATCAGACAAACAGCGTTTGCGCAAATCTTCTTCCACAACGTTTTCTTCAATAAACATCCTGACAAATAAAATTGATTAGTGAAACAGGGAGGCCAAAAGTAAAATCTGTACATCAGCAATAGTGTTAAAAGAATACTACACAACTTCTACATAGTACTAATTTATAATGATTTTAATGTAGCTGAAGTTCTACATATATTATTTAGTTCATTGATTATTTGATTATTATATTTCGTATATCCTATACAAGAGTAATAATTACAGGTTTTGTAAATAATCGTTAAGTAATTCTTTAAACTCAAGTTTGCATTTTTTTCGTAGCCGGTAGCGGCTCATTTCAACTGCTTACGGAAGTATTGTTCAGCTCGGCTATCTCTTTTGACGACAGGTTTAACCTTAGCAAAGCGCAAAGCCGGTTTTCATTTTTAGTCAGATTGGGGAATTTTTCGTTGAGTTTGATAAAAAAGTCACCGTAGGATTCATCCACCCGGTGTTGAAATTCTTTCATGTCCTGCTGTATGTTCAACCCTTGTCTGATCGTTTTGTTCAGGTCTGTCAGCTTCCTTGATGTTTCATCATTCGCCGATTGGGCTAATCGCGATAATTCATGGCTCAATTCTTTTAACATCCTGTTTTTTTCAACCACATGTAAGGCAAAATTACTGAGGTCATGACTTTTGTTTTCTAACTTCAACGCCATCAGTTCCTGCTGTGCTGCATGGAGTTGGGCATCTTTTTCACGTATGACCCTATCCCTTTTGGCCTGCTGCCGCAACCTGATGATGATGAATACAGCCAGTATCACAACAAAAAAAATGGCGACGGCCAACAGATTCCGCTGTAAAACATTGACTTTTTTTTCTTTTTCAAGCAATTGGATGTTGCTGTCTTTCTGGTTGATTTCTTTTTGACGGATATTATTTAATAATTCTGTCTGCACAATGGCCACTTGTTCCTTCTTTTCTTTCCCCCTAATGGAATCGGTGTAACGGGCATTGATCTTGAAAAAATGCAGGGCACGGGCATAATCGCCTTCAGCTTCAAACACTTTGCTCAAACCGAGGGAAGACTGTACAATATGAATCCAGTGATTGTATTTTTTTGAATCGGTATACGCTTCCTGAAAAGCCTCCTGCGCCTTTGCATTTTCTTTCTGTTTTAAACTTTCATTACCGATAAGGATCAGTAACTCCACCTTGTTTTCCGTGTCATTGATCCGCTCAAACAAGTCAAGGCTTTTCCTGAAATATTCCAGCGCTTCATTAAATTTATCCTGTTTGCTTTTTACCAGACCGATGTTTTCATAATTGATGGCCAGATATTGCAGGTTGTTCTGCTCTTTATTCAGGGTTATACATTGGTTGTACAGCTCGAGTGCCTTTTCCAGGTCATTGTTCAGCCGCCTGATCTCCGCGATGTTATTCAGGGCAATGGCCATCCCCTTTTTATTACGGGTCTTTTTCCAGATATCATAGGCATTATTAAAATAATGTTCGGCCTCTTCCAGATCGGCCTGATTGTAAAATACGCCGCCCAGTTTATTGTACACATCGGCAATTAAATCCTTTTTATCCAGTTGGATGGCATAGCCCAGTGCCTGCTGATAATAATAACTGGACTTATTCAGGTCATAATTGTTCTCGTAATAGAGCATGCCTAGATCTCCGTAAATCTTAATCAGGTTCTCTTTATCGCCAAGTTCGGAGAATATTTTTGAAGCGATCAGGTAATAATTGATGGCGGGTTGAAAATTATTTTTTTTTGAAAAGAGTTCGCCCATCAGTTCATTGACCCTTGCCCTGATAAACTTCGAACCGTTTTCGTTGGCCAGTTTCAGGGCCTGTTTATTGTAGGCGATGGCTTTTTCCACATCAGATTCCTTATACTGCCCGGCCAGATCAAAATAGTGGTAAACGCCACTGAGCGTATCCTCCTCAAACACCGGGTCCATCTGCACAAGGTCTGACTGTGCCAGGCAGAAAAAGGATTGTACTCCCAGAAAAATGATCAGTGGGGCAATAAAGCACTTGTTCATCCGGTTCATCTTGTTTTACAAATTTACAAATGTAATTAATCTGAATTTTCCCTGAAAAATAGTCTTCCATTTCTTCAAATTTCCTGTATGATGTTTAACTTTGTTGGAATATATGACCTGATTAAAATCCAAAACCATGAAAAGCATTAAATTATTATTCCTGACCGCCGGTCTTCTGGCCCTTGTTTCTTCAGCCTCCTTTTCACAGGACAGCAACCAAAAAGAAACCGGCCTGAACGCCTTATCCACACAAATTGACAATTTGAAATTCCGTTTCAACAGGCTTGAAAAAGGGATTGAAGATTTATTGTGGTATCAAAAGGTTGGCGATGTGGCCATCATTGACAAGGTGTATATCACAGGCCCGCCCAATCCCCATTTAAAAAACCCCACAGCCATGGGTGTGAACAACCCTGTTAAATTCTGGTGTTATGTTTTTATCCCCAAAAACATCGATCCCGATAAAAAATATCCGTTACTGGTGTTCCCTCATGGTGGGGTACACGGCGATTTTACGACTTACTATCAGCACATTATCCGAGAAATGATGTCACAGGGCTATATCGTAATTGCTCCGGAATACCGCGGCAGTACGGGTTACGGAAGGGCACAATACGAGCGCATTGATTACGGCGGACTGGAAAATGAAGATGTTTTCGCCGCCCGCAACTGGATGATTGACAACTATACCTTTGTAAACAAAAATCGTGTAGGTATCATCGGCTGGAGCCATGGCGGCATGATTGCCCTGATGAATATTTTCAACCACCCCAAAGCTTATCAGGTGGCCTTTGCCGGTGTTCCGGTAAGCGACCTGATCGCCAGGATGGGCTATCAGACACAGGATTACCGCGACCTGTATTCGGCAGATTACCACATCGGCAAAACAGCCAACCAGGATGTGGAGGAATACAAAAGACGTTCGCCGGCATGGAATGCGGACAAGTTTCAAAACACCCCTCTGCTCATCCACACCAACACCATTGACGACGACGTGAATGTGCTGGAGGTAGAACACCTGATACAGGCGCTGAAAGCGGCAAACAAGAAATTTGAATACGAAATTTACCAGAATGTGGAAGGCGGCCATTCCTTCGACCGCATTGACACACAGACCGCACAAAAGATCAGGGTGAAGATCTACAAATTCCTGGCACAGTATCTCAACCCCCCGCAACCCATCAGCACCGTGGGTGAGTTGAAGAAGGCAGCGTACCGTTTTTGAGTGTTTCTGTTTTACAAGCACAGGGAACTTAAGAAAATTAAACAGGACGGTTACCTATTGAACGAACTCCAAACCATTATGTTTGAGAAAATTGATAAAACCCGCATCAATGGATTTGAAATATAAACCACAAACGGTGTGTATATCTGCAGGAGGTATATTGGATATCTACAGAAAAGGTGAACATAGAAGTAGTTGTAGCCAATGCCAAAAAAACTGAAACAGACAAATTAAAAGTAAATTATTATTGACTTATAGGTATATTTTTATTTACCTTTGCAAAACAAGAAAGAATTAATGAAATGTTCCGAACTTTATAGAATCTTGAAGAAAGATGGTTGGTATCCAGTTTCACAAAAAGGATCTCACGTGAAACTAAAACACGAAATGAAATCCGGAACAATTATTTTTCCAAATCATGGAAGCCAGGAAGTCGGTAAAGGACTTGAAAAGAAAATATTGAATGATGCAGGAATTAAACTTTAGGAGGACAGAATTATGAAGACCACAAGAAAAAAAATAAAAATGATTGTTGAAAAAACAAATACAGGATTTTCAGCATATTCTGAGAATACGCCAATTTTTACTACCGGGAAAACAGTACCTGAATTAATAAATAATACTTACGAAGCTGCGCAATTATATTTTGAAGAAGAGAACATTAAAGTAAGTCATGAAAACATAAAATTTGAAATAGACTTTAAACAGTTCTTTCAGTATTATAAAGTTTTGAATTCGAAATTTCTCGCCGAAAAAATAGGAATGAACCCAACTTTGTTATCTCAATATATTCAAGGAAGGAAAAAACCATCAGAAAACCAGACAGAAAAAATATTGACCGGTATTCAACAAATTGGAAGAGAATTATCAGAAGTGAATTTGATTTACAAAAGATAGCACTGGCTACAATAAATAGGAATATGAGCGGTGCGCAGCACCCAGTCCCGAATTTTTCGGGATTGAACTACATCCGCAACACGCCAACTGTTTGAAAATCCTGCTATGTACTTTGCGAGGGGTTTGTGTTCTTTTTATATTGAATGTCAGTTAATTACCCTGAAATAAATTGACAGGAGATTCAGAATAGAAAAGACAAATATAAGATAAATAGAATAGTATTGTTTATTTTTTTAGAGAAGAATAGAAGGTAGCTTGATTTATTATAGATATTTGTAAGGAAGCTATCCGCTGGAAGCGGATTTAGTTCAACAAAGTATAAAAATAATAGCCGAAATAATAGTAAATTCAAGGGTTGTATTCCACAACAACTTTCTTGTAAAACAGACTGGAAATAGCCACTCAGTCGGCTACTATTATTATACAAGCCCGTTACCTGCAAGGCTAAAGAACCACGTGTTCATTAAACAAGAGTATTTACTTTCAGATAATTAAAAACATCCGCACCACAATATTTACTTGGCAAGGAATACTACTATTTCTGTTAAAATTTAAAAGTTTTTCAATTAATAAAAAGAAGTCACAATAAATTGTTTACTTTTGCATCGTGAACGATATAAGCGTGCACGATAAATAATAATTGAAAATATGAATCAGGAAAAGAAAACAACATTAACACAAAATGTATTTAGAATACTATTAGCGGCTTTTATGATTTTCGCAGGATTTAGTCACTTAACATTTAACCGCATAGACTTTCAGGCACAGGTACCCGATTGGCTTCCTTTAAGTAAAGACTTAGTAGTTATATTATCAGGTATTGTAGAAATAGGTTTAGGGTTTGGTTTAGCTTTATGGAAAAATCAACGCGTTCAGTTCGGTTGGGCACTTGCTTTATTTTTTGTTTTGGTGTTTCCTGGCAATATTTCCCAATACCTTGATGGTAAAGATGCGTTTGGATCACTTGATTCTGATAGAGCAAGATTAATTCGGCTATTCTTTCAACCTGTACTCATTGCTTGGGCCTTATGGGCAGCTGGTTCTTGGAAATCATGGAGAATTAATAAACATCAGAAATAATGGACAGCCTACAACTAAAGCTAAGCAACCAAATTTGTTTTCCAATCTATACCGTTTCTCGCTTAATTACCAAAGCATACAAACCTTATTTAAACAAAATGGGGGTAACTTATCCTCAATATTTAGTACTTATGGTATTGTGGGAAAACGATGGACTTACTGTAAATCAGATAAGCAAAAAGTTACTTCTGGACACTAATACACTTTCACCTCTATTAAAGCGCATGGAAAAAATGGAGCTACTTCAACGTAATCGCTCTAGCAAAGATGAAAGAAGTGTTATCGTTCAAATAACAGAAAAAGGAAAACAATTGAAAACTTTGGCCAAGCCTATTCCGGAAAATCTCATCAAACCAATGCTGACAGAAAATATAAGTATGGAAAATGTAATTCAGTTAAAAGATATGCTAAATGAATGGATTCAAATTCTCACAGATAGCAACAAGGATACAGATTAAAAATTAATTAAAATTAAAAAAAACATGGAATTATTAGATAAATTAAATTGGAGATATGCCACAAAGGCAATGAACGGTGAAAAAGTAGTACAAGAAAAAATTGATAATATAACAGAAGCTGCATCTCTTGCCCCTACATCAAGTGGTTTACAACCTTTTGAAATCATTGTGATTAAGAATCAAGAAATAAAAGAAAAGATTAAACCAATTGCTTGGGATCAACAAGTAATTACAGCTTGTTCGCATTTATTTGTATTTGCTGCTTGGGACAACTACACAGCTGATCGTATTAATAAAGTGTTCGACCATACTAATGCTGTTCGTGGCTTTAAAAATGAAGGATGGGAAAATTATCGTCAAATGCTTTTAGGAAATTATCCGCAAAGAGATGCTGAACTGAACTTTAACCATGCTGCCAGACAAGCCTATATTGCATTTTCTCAAGCTATAGCCGCAGCTGCTTTTGAAGGTGTTGATACTACTCCTATGGAAGGTTTCGATCCTGATGCAATAGACGAAATATTAGGTTTAAGAGCCAAAGGTCTTAGAAGCTGTGTTATGCTTGCAGTAGGCTATAGAGATACTGAAAACGACTGGTTGGTTAAGTTGAAAAAAGTTAGAAAAAGCAAAGAGGATTTAGTAACAGTAATTGACTAAAAAAAGCAGATAAACTACTTACACCATTAAATAAACTTTTTGATGAAACATCCATGTTAAAAATAGTTATTATCAATCATGAACAATAATTATTTTTCATGGCATGTTCAATTTGCCAATTGAAAACAAATTAAATTCATATTCCGCTTCAACTTTATTGTAACTTGACAGGAATGAAGCCCGTAGTCGGCTACTATTCTTATACAAACCGCAGTAGGCAATTAAAAGATTAACATAACTAAATATAAAAAAATGACAAAAAGAATATTTATTACAGGAGCTTCCTCCGGTTTAGGAAAAGCAACAGCAAAACTCTTTGCAAGTAAAGGTTGGCATGTTTTGGCAACAATGAGAAATCCTCAAAAAGAGGAAGAACTCAATAAATTAGAAAACATCACATTACTTCCATTAGACGTTACAAATGTAGAGCAAATAAAATCTACTTCAGAGGAGGCAATTTCCATTGGAGCAATTGATGTTGTATTCAATAATGCAGGATACGGATTGGGAGGTGTTTTTGAAGCATCTACTGATGAACAAATCACACGTCAAATCAATACCAATCTTTTAGGGGTAATGCGAGTAACAAAAGAATTTATTCCTCATTTTCGTGAAAAGAAAAGTGGATTATTTACCACCACAACATCTATTGGAGGTTTAATGGCCTTCCCTTTTTTCTCTGTTTACCATGCCACAAAATGGGCTTTAGAAGGTTGGAGCGAAAGTTTAGCATTTGAATTAGGAAGTCACGGAATTCAGGTAAAGACAGTTTCTCCTGGAGGTATTGCAACGGACTTTTCTGGTCGTTCATTAGATATGTCTATGCACGAAGCCTATGCGGAGGATTTACAAAATTTAACCAAAGCAATGACAAATCCAGAGCGACAAAAGACCTATTCTACTGCAGAACAAATTGCAAACATAGTATTTGAAGCGGCTACCGATGGGGAATCAAAATTACGCTATGTTGCAGGTGAAGATGCCAAAGCCATGTACGCACAAAGAAACGAGATAGGTGAAGAAGCATTTAGAGCAGGAATACGAGAAATGTTTTTGGGTTCATAATTAAAAAGAAAACTAGTTACAATAAAGCATCTATCTTCTGGCGGGTGAACGTCTGCCAGTAAGGTTTTCGCTCCGCAGCCAAGGTTGGTTTCGGGGGACAGGAAAGTGCTCCGAAACCGCCACAAACTATATACAAACTGTCAGCGGTCATTATATAGACGATGCAAAAACATTAAGATATAGTAATTATGAAGCGTATTTTTCTTTTAATTTTAATATTTTTAATAAATAATCAAGTAAATGGATAGAGTATGGATAATAAAACAACGAGTAAAACAATCGTATTTATTCACGGACTTTTTTTAAACCCTACAAACTGGGATAATTGGGTGAAATATTATGAGGCAAAAGGATACAAATGTTATGCTCCTGCATACCCATACCACGGTGGAAATCCTGCCGACTTAAGAAAAAAAGTAGACCCTAAATTAGGTAACTTAACTTTTGGACATTTAATAGATAATTTATCTGATTTTATTAACAAGTTACCTGAAAAACCAATCCTGATAGGACATTCAATGGGCGGTCTTGCTGTTCAAAAATTAGTTGAATTAAACAAAGGAGTTATTGGAATTTGTATTGACCCAGCACCACCAAAAGGAATTTTTAGTTTTAAGTGGAGTTTCTTAAAGGCTAATTTACCGACAATTAACCCATTAAAGGGTAATTCCGTTTGTATGCCATCAGTAAAATGGTTCCACTATTCTTTTTGTAACACTATGACAATGGAACAAACAAAAATTATATACGACAAATTTGTCGTTCCAGAAAGCAGAAATATTCCAAGAAGTAGCACTAAGAAAGATGGTAAGATTGATTTCAAGAAACAGCATAGTCCTTTATTATTTATTGCAGGTGAGAAAGACCATATAATTCCCTTATCGCTTGTCAATAAAAATTTCAGAGCATACAAAAACAGAAACAGTATAACTGATTTTAAAGAGTTTTCAGACAGGACACATTATATCTGCGGACAAAAAAACTGGGAAAAGGTAGCTTCATATATTTATGAATGGATTTCCAATTTAAAATAAGAAATATAAACAACGAACCGCCAACAAAGAAACAATGAATAACTAAACATAACAACAAAATAGAATAGGAATGGCATGCGACATAGCCAAACACGTACACAAGCCTAAAAAAACCAATGAGACTATTAGTGATAAAGTATACAATCTTAGTAATCGTCACAACTCTGGTTGCACGACTGATATCAGCAATTTTGATGATTCAATGGCCAGATCTTTTGACACAAGTTAATACTGATGGCAGAACAACTTCTTACTCATTTGCACTTATTGAAAGAGCTCTTGAGTACCTGATGAATGTTGGAAGTATAGTTTTATAAGAAGTTTTGTTACATTTTATCGTAAATCAATATTCTGCAAAAACAAAAAAATCCTTTCCGAAAAATCGGAAAGGATTTTTTATACTATAGATTGTCAGAAGGATTTTACACCCACTCAATTAATCTAGTAAACAAGCTTTTGACCTTGCATAGGTTTATCTATTGTAATTCAATGGTTAATCATTTTAATGGAATATCTGTTTTTATAATTAAAGAAAGTGAACAACTTGCGCCGTTCACTTTCTTTTAATTGTTTTATTTATGTTAGGCTATTGCAATTCAATATCAAACCATAAATCATTGGCAACCGGGTTATAAGTGGCACTTGTGCCTGCCGATGCTGATGTAAAGGTTGTTCCTCCGGGATAAGCTGATGTGTTATCTGTTGCTACAACCTGGAAGAAATTCCAGCCTCCTGTACTTATAAGAAATGCATAAGTCTTGTTAGGATCAAGTGTTGGTAAACCTGGAAAAACAAAACTATTAATCAGGCTGGCAGGATATGGATCATCCCAACCAATTCCATGAGAGTTGGAAGTAGCTATATATGTTAAATCACCAGTGTTTGTATCCAGTTCATGTAGTCCAACAAAGACGGTTCCTCCATTAGCCGGACCGCTAAGTTTTATACTTAATCCCGCCAGTTGTTTTGAAACAGGACCCGTAGAGAAAGTTTGTCCAACATGAGTCACATTTGTTCTGTGTTCAAGCGTGCCATTTTCCTCAGTACTTTCAATAGTATTTGAATTGGCAAATATCCAGTCATAAATCGGATAAGAATCAGGCGAGCAGCTACCTACTGCAAAATCAACCACTCCATCTGTGCCATCAACCGGGTCGCCTGTGTACTGGTCGTTGTCATAAATGTCGCCATCATCCTGGCTGTAGAAAGTAGCATAAGTCTGCCACATAAAATTACCATTTGCATCTGGCTGCCACAGCTGAAGTTCAAATGTAAAATCATCCACTTCGCTTAGGTTGTCCGGGTAATCTACACACATTACACTTCCGGATCCATAAATTGCTTCGTTACTAAACGGTGAGTAAGGAACTTCTTCGGTTCCATTCATAACAACTACTCTGAATACTGCTTCTTCATCAACGTTAACACCACCTTGTGAATAATACTGGTCATTTTCATACAATGAAGGGTCATCAATACAGATATCGCCAAAGAAGCAAAACTGCCTGATCACAATTTTAGTAATTGCAAACCAATCGAAACCGAAACTTGAATATTCAGCATCCTGGAAACACAACACTTCCAGTGGAATTTCAACTTTTTCAAAAGCAGTAACATCAAAGCAATAATCCAGTGATTCAGTTACATAAGGAGCATAATCAGAGTCGGAGTGAGGTGTTCCGTGTGTGGTAATGTCTTCACCGGCCTGGTAACCTTCGTTATCTCCTGACTCCTTGTACAACACAAAATCCTGCACACAGTAGTTTGTTCCTACTTCCAATTTAATTGACTGGGTAAAGAGGTCGTCTCCTACCGTAAATAATTCAGGGTAATAGTCTTCTCCGTTGATGTTTACCCATGCATTAGTAGGAACATCACTTTTACATTCCCAGTCAGCAGTAGATTTCAAGCCGACATCAGGTATTACCTCGATGGCATTGAAGGAAACATCCTGGGTTTTAGGTGTAGTTTCCGTTTCTTTTTTCTGGCAGCTAACTATGGTTAGCGCAACCAACATTACAAATAGTTGTTTTTTCATTTGTTATAAGTTAAATAATAGATTTTAAAATTGAAAAGTAAGTGAACGGCTTGTGCCGTTCACTTTTAGGTTATTGTTTTGAAAATGTTTGGCTATTGCAATACAAGCTGGAAATAAGCATCAAAGGCCAAAGGAGAATAAGTAACGTTATTTGGATCGTTACTACCGGCCCCAGCCTGGGAATAAAACCCTGTTCCTCCTGAATACGCGGTCCCACCATCAGTTCCCTTAACATTAAAGAAATTCCAGCCATTATTTCTAAGTATAAATGCATAGGTTGAGTTTGGCTGTAGTGTAGGTGGAGTGGAAAAAGTCCTGGTATTAATAGCACCAATAGATGTATTAAATGGTCCTAATTGATAACCTGCAAGATTTGAACTTGCAACAAGCGTAAATGTTTCTGAATTTACATCAAATTCATATACGTCAATTGCCAAAAGCCCTCCGTTACCTGGCCATGATAGTTTTACACTGACTGAAACCAATTCTTTGGCTTCGGTACCTGTAGTAAAAGTTTGACCAAAGCGCTGGTTAAGATTAAGACTATGAACAACGAAATCATTTTCACCTAAATTTTCGATCAAATTAGGATCAACAGGATCAATGTAAGCAAATATCGGGTAAGAATCAGGCGAGCAAGTACCGACTGCAAAATCAACGACACCATCTGTGCCATCAACCGGATCACCTGTGTACTGGTCGTTGTCATAAATGTCACCGTCATCCTGGCTGTAGAAGGTAGCGTATGTTTGCCACATAAAACCACCGTTTCCATCCGGTTGCCATACCTGTAGTTCAAAAGTGAAATCATTAACTACGCTCAGGTTGTCAGGATAATCAACGCACATATTGCTTCCAGTTCCGTAAACAGTATCGTTGCTATAGGGTGAATAAGGTACTTCAGTTCCATTGTCTTTTACAATAACTCTGAAAACAGCTTCTTCATCAACCTGTACACCACCTTGTGAATAATACTGGTCATTTTCATACAATGAAGGGTCATCAATACAGATATCGCCAAAGAAGCAAAACTGCCTGATCACAATTTCAGTAATTGCAAACCAATCGAAACCGAAACTTGAATATTCAGCATCCTGGAAACACAACACTTCCAGCGGAATTTCAACTTTTTCAAAAGCAGTAACATCAAAGCAATAATCCAGTGGTTCAGTTACATAAGGAGCATAATCAGAGTCGGAGTGAGGTGTTCCGTTTGTGGTAATGTCTTCATCAGGCTGGTAACCTTCGTTATCTCCTGACTCCTTGTACAACACAAAATCCTGCACACAGTAGTTTGTTCCTACTTCCAATTTAATTGACTGGGTAAAGAGGTCATCTCCTACCGTAAATAATTCAGGGTAATAGTCTTCTCCGTTGATGTTTACCCATGCATTAGTAGGAACATCATCTTTACATTCCCAGTCAGCAGTAGATTTCAATCCGCCATCAGGGATAATTTTTACTGCCTTAAACGATACATCTTGTTTTTGTGGTAAGTTTTCTTTCGAATTCTTTTTACAACTGTAAATGAAAGTAGTTGCAATCAATACTAGCAATAGTGTTTTTTTCATAATAGTAAAATTTTAAATTTATAATTTGAAACAAAAAAATTTTGATTGTTTGAAAAGATCCATTTCGGAAAAGGCGTTTAACAGATCTTTTTGTAACACGCTGCAAAACTATGGTTCCCTGATGTACTATATCAGTCAATGAGCAGACAATAACCGTCAACGGTGTTACATTTTCCGTCTATGGTGTTACATTTTCCGTCAAATAGAATTTGGGAGTCGAATTCAGGAAATACTTTACAAAACTTTCAGCAGATTAACTGAAGTAGGAAGAAGGTAATTTTCCATACCTCTTTTTGAAGCTACGCGTAAAGGAGCGAACATCACCATAACCAACTTTGTACGCGACCTTTTTTACAGTTTCAAATTGATGAGATTCAAGGTATTGGCGGGCCTGGTCCAAACGCAATTCCTGAAGGTATTGAACAGGGGAGAGCCCAATCAGGCGTTTCAACTGACGGAGCAGGGTAGATTCACTCATAGCAAATTCAATTGCGAGTGAAGAAACATTCAGATCAGTATCAGACAGATGTTCGTGTATATAGGCCTCAAAAGTTTCCAACCATTCACGATCCTTTTGAGAAATTGTTATGCTTTGAGTGGTGTCATTTTCAACCGTATCCCTTCTGGCTGTGTGCCGTTCCAAAAGATTATTGATGCGTACAACCAGCTCTTCCTCATCAAAAGGCTTGGTGAGATAATCATCCACACCAATACGAAGAGCTTTCAGTTTGTCCCTGGCTTCAGCACGTGCTGTGAGCATAATGACAGGAATCTGAGCGGTGGCATCATCTGATTTTACTTTTTCAAGTAATTGATATCCATCCATTACAGGCATCATAAGATCCGAAAGGATGAGCTGACAATCATGAGTTGATAAATATTCAAGTGCAAGTTGTCCGTTATCTACAGTAACGACATTGTAATTTTCTTTCAAAGTCAGGCAGATGTATGCTTGCAGGTCAAGGTTGTCTTCAACAACCAGTACGGTTGGTTTTGTTTTGTCAGGCCTTGTCGGGATATGCTCAATAATTTCATCTCCCATGAAAGGAACATCGGAAAATTCACTCAGTGCTTTGTTCCCATTGATTAATTCAACAGCTGGTTGATTTATCCGTTCAACCGGAAAAGTTATCTGAAATACTGATCCCTTACCGGGTTCGCTTTCTGCAGAAATATTTCCATTAAAAAGTTTAGCATATTCCTGACAAAGGGCAAGTCCGATTCCTGTCCCCCCGGAAGCCTGGACTTGCTGTTTAGAAGTTTGAAAGTACCTGTCAAAAACATAGGGTAAATCATCAGGATGAATGCCGGCACCGGTATCTGCAACTTTAAGCTGCAAAGATTGATCACTTACTGAAACCATTGCATTGATATTACCGTTTGCCGGGGTAAATTTAAAAGCATTGGAAAGCAGGTTATATAAGATCTGACGATTTTTTTCTTCATCAATTTTACCCACAAACCCATCTTCAATATTAATTTCAAAAGAATAATCAATTTGTTTTCGATGTGCCAGTGACTCAAACTGTGCAAAATACCTTTGAAAAAATGCATTCAGATCGGTTGCCTTAGCATTGACCTCCATTTTGTTCATTTCCAGTTTACGCAGGTTCAGTATTTCATCAATCAATTGTTCCAGTTGAACTCCGCTATTCTTCGCCATGTTTAAAAGTCTGGTTTGTTTTTCAGTGAGGTCCTGATCTTTTAGTAATGTTTCCACAGGACCAAGCAGAAGTGTTAAGGGCGTTCGGAGTTCATGGCTGACATTGGCAAAAAACCGGGATTTGATCTCATCAAGAGATTTAAGTTGTTCGGCTTGTTTTTGGATGACCGCATTTTGTGCCCTGAGTTCTTTTTTTCTTTTTCGTTGCTTGTATAGTTCGTACGACAGACCAGTTACGAGGAGGATAATCAGGCCAAGTATCAAATGTAAGTTGCGTAAACGGATTTTGTTGAACTGAAGTTCCAGGGATTTTTTTTCCTTCTCAACCACTATTTTTTCATTTTCTAATTGTAAGTAATGGCGTCGCAGGTCAAATCCGGCACTTCTGCTTTTAAATATATTTTCATGCGCGTACTTCTGTTTAAGGTAATTCAATGCATTCATGTAATCTGATTCTTTCTCCGCTATCAATGACTTCAACCCAAAATTATAGCTAAGTAAATTTTGCAAATCCAGCTTTTCGGCTTTCAGTTGCGCACTATCAAGGTATGCCTTGGCCAAAGAAAGATTGTCTCTTTGGTATTCTAGTTCTGCCAACGACTGAAGGATATTTATTTCCTGCCAGCGGTCGGGCTCCGATTGACATAACCGAAGTGTTTTCTGGTAATACTTTTCAGCTTCATCCAGCTGATTTTTTGCTCTCGCAAGGTCTGCCTTACCCATGTTGATCTCAAAAGTTCGCCCATAATTCTGTGGTAACAGGGGTGAATGGGTTGGGATTTTTTCAAGTTCTGCAATATGATAAGCCGCTTCGTCATAATGCCCGGCTAAAAGGGCGAACCGAATCAGGTCGCTATGTAAATAGGCCACACTCACAGAATCACCATTTTTCATAGCATCGTCAAGCAGTGCATTCATTTCGGGTAAAACCTCATCAATATCACGATATTCCAAACTTTTTTGAAGCATGAACATTTTCAGGTAGGTAGTTCTTTGTCGGTTTTTTGCTTGCTCATAAAGTGTTAAAGCTCTGTCAGCATGTTTGATGGCCATATGGTCGTTGCCAATGGCATCATAATATCGCATAAGATCCAGGTGTGCACCGGCTTCCTTCTCTACCTCCTGGTGCTCCTGGGAAATGGCCACAATTTCGTTTCCAATAAAGATAGCCACCGGAAGGTTGAAGATTTTTTCCGATTCATGCATTAAAGTTTTATATGTATCGTATTGGCAATTAAAATCATCAATACATTTTCCACGTACCAAAAGCAGAATAAAATTGTAGGAAGTATCAGATGGGTTCAGCGCAAGTTGAGATTCTATAAGGGGCCAAAGTGTTTTTGACAAACCGGCAGGCGAGTCGTCTTTTTGGGCCTGCGCGCTGAAGCTAATCAAGGATAAGGTTAAAAAAAGGAAAGCAACCCGAAGAACACAAGTTTTCATTGTGGCCAGGTAAAAGCAAATTGGCATGCTTCAAAAAATTTTTTGGGTTTGTCTAAACAACCTACAAAGATAAAGGAATTTCTCGTTTTTAAAAGGCATAAATTTAATTGACACTATATGGTACATTCAGTAGT
>Ga0114931_10002294_pt1 | contig 24345 bp, 25 predicted proteins | sample 2SBtaG_FD_89579 | JGI IMG/M metagenome (GOLD analysis project Ga0114931, IMG submission 89579) | Deep subsurface microbial communities from Kolumbo volcano to uncover new lineages of life (NeLLi) - 2SBTROV14_V59a metaG | ecosystem: Environmental > Aquatic > Marine > Volcanic | place: Kolumbo... | reverse complement strand
TCCCAAATTTCTTCAATTTTATGCGTCTGCTTCTTGATAGAATAGCTATCCCATGTCGAAAAGTTCAGATGTTCGCGTCCTTCCTGCACATCATGGGAAATTAGCCAGGATATGGGCGCGATCTGACTGTACCACGGCCAGTGCGTGAGATTGGAATGACAATCATAACAAGAGCGTTGCAGAATTGCTTTGATATTTTCCGGCCCTGAAAAATCAGACAGCGCCGGGGGATTGTTTGTTTTCACCGGCATGAACTGGATTGCAAAGAGCAAAGTAATGATGATGGCCAAAATTATGTTGAATATCTTTGCTTTCAATTTACTAACCTCGATGTAAAGTGTTACGAACATTAAGTGAAAAAAAGTGGCTGTTTAATCATTTGCCGGTTCAAAAAGTGCAGCCACAGCACCGGCCGGATCTTCGATAACGCAAAACCGACCGTATGACCCCATTTCTTTTGGTTCGGAGATAATCTTGCCGCCCAGTCGCAGACATTGCGCCGCGCTTTCGTCAACATTGCTGACCGTAATATAAATAAGCCACTGTGGCGGCAAATCCGCATTAGCGCCGCGAGAATAACAAATGCCGGCAACCGTTTCATCATTCGCGGGCAAGTTCATGCTGAAATCGCTGTATCCACCCATATCTACCGGCGAGCTTTTCCAGCCAACAACCTGACTGTAAAAATCTTGAATCTCCAGAGCATTTTCAACCGTGAGATCGATCCAGGTTATTTTGCCGATTTCGTTTTTTGCATTACTCAAATTTATTTTTCCTTTATTTCACCACTGCGCATCCAGTTGCGGAACAAGAATATCCCCGATCGCCCGGCCAGTGATGGAGGTGATGACGTCGTTACTCCAAACCGTCGGATCGCCGCCCGAATTAAGCATGCCAAAGGCTTTGGCATTTTCCGGTACCAACAGGAATTGATCGAATTTCTGCACAGCTTGTACTATGCGTGCATCTTTATTCACATTTTCATAGTACCAGATTAAAAAATTAACCACGCCGGGACTTCGTTTTTGATCCTCGCTTCCGGGGACTGCCCATGTGCCATCATCATTTTGCGTCCTTAACAAAAATTCGATATGCGGCTTGATTTTTTTACGAATATCTGCTTTCCATTCAGGTTGATCGCAATAGAGATCGAATGAAATAATTCCTTCGCCAATGTACGTGGAGGTGTCGTAGGTCCATTTTTTCCAAAGATTGTAATTATTAAGGCTGTCAGCGGTTTGCCCAAGCACACTTCCTTCACCGGCAAGAACATAAGGGATAACACCATCCTGACGCATCGTTGACAGAACCCACTTTAACGCATTGTAGGAAACCCGACGATATTTATCTTTTTTAGTTTTGTGGTACATCCAGGTAAAAATTTCAGCACCGGTGAGACCGGAAGAAATGGTGTACTCATCTTTATATGGGCCGGTAATCACTTCCTCTTTCGTAGCCCGCCAGCCCGTGCCAATGGCACCGGACGGATTGATCAGGCTGTCGTTCTCAATCGCCGTGACATAGCGCTTAATAGCGTCAAAGTACTTTTGTTGGCGCTCTTTGTCCACATATTTGTAAAGGGTAATGAACAGGCCCAACGCACTTCCCGTGTCAGCCAGGTAAATATTGCCATAGCCGGTTCCCCAATAACCGCGATCCGACTGCTTTTTGAGAAGACTGTCCGCATAAGTAACGGCCGTGTTTAAATAAGCGGGTTCGCTAAAAATCTTATAGCCGCTAACCAAAGTTCGCATGTAATACCCGCCGATAAAAATGGTTGGTACGTCTTGTTTTTCTTTTTCGATGTAATCACACAGGTTTTTAAAATACGCTTTGGTTGCTTCACAATCTGTGCAGAACGGACTTTTAGGCGTTCGGGTACAGGAAAAAAAGAGTACGACTATGAGCAGCATGGCGAACAGTTTTTTTTGCATGATGATTCTCCGTTTTTTATGATAATTATAACACCTGGTGTCTCTCGGATACCCGAATTTGTTCACTTTTTTGACATTTTCATGGGAAATCCATGGACCTGCGGGAGGTTGGTTCTCATTAAATTCTCTTCGGATCCGGCTTGAGTGGTGGCAATTTATAAAATTTTCGCAAACGTGCCAACTCTTTTTTCAAGTCCGCCACAACCGGTGCATATTGCGGATTGTCATACTCGCTATGCATTTCGTGCGGGTCTTTATCCAGATCATAGAGTTCCCATTCGCCGAGATCGTAAAAGTTGATGAGTTTGTATCGTTTTGTTGCTACGCCTTCGTGCCGGCGAACGCTATGAACGGCGGGATATTCATAGTAGTGATAATAAAGACTTTTGCGCCAGTTTTGCGGTGTTTTCCCGGCCATGACCGGTGTTAAACTTACTCCCTGCATGTCCAGTGGTTGTGACGCCCCGGCCATGTCCAAAAATGTTTGTGCAAAATCCAGGTTTGAAACGAGGTCGTTGTTTGTCGTTCCCGGCGTGATGACGCCCGGCCATTTCGCGATCAAAGGTGTGCGATAGGATTCCTCATACATCCATCGTTTATCAAACCAGCCGTGCTCGCCAAGGTAAAATCCCTGATCGGAGGAATAGATGACAACCGTATTTTCCGCCAATCCGGATTTGTCCAAATAGTCGAGAACTCGACCAACGTTTTCATCCACTGCGCGAATGCAGCGCAAATAGTCTTTCATGTAGCGCTGGTATTTCCAGCGGACGAGTTCTTTTCCCTTGAGATGTTTTTTGAGAAAAGCTTCATTTTTAGGCGTGTAAGCTGCATCCCAGGCTTTGCGCTGCTCATCGGTCATGCGATTTTTTGCGCGTTCCAATTGCGCGCCGTTTTTATCTTTTGTATCGACCTTGAGGTCCTGGGCCAGCCGCATTGTTTTGGCGATGGTCATATCCTGCTTGTGCGCCGCCGTACCCCGGCCGGAATAATCGTCGAAAAGATTGAAAGGCTCGAATGGTTATATCATCAAAAAGATGCAAATGCCTTGTGGCCGGCCACCACGAGCGGTGCGGCGCTTTGTTTTGCATCATAAAAATAAACGGCTTTTCCTTGTCGCGTTTGTTTTCCAGCCAGTCGATCGTTTTATCGGCAATAATATCCGTCACATAACCCGTCTTCCGTTTTTTGCCCTCGGGTGTAATAAAATCCGGATTATAATATTGTCCCTGTCCCGGCAGAACTTGCCAGAAATCAAATCCCGTGGGCTCTGTTTTGAGATGCCATTTGCCGACAATAGCGGTTTGGTAGCCAACCTTTTGCAGCAGTTTGGGAAATGTTTGCTGAGAGCCGTCGAACTTGACCCGGTTGTCAATGACGCCGTTCAGGTGACTGTGCTTTCCGGTCAGGATTGTTGCGCGCGAAGGTGCACAAATAGAATTGGTAACATAACATTTGTTGAACAGCATTCCCTTTTCTGCAATTCGGTCGATGTTCGGCGTTGGTGCGATATCCTTTAAACGCCCGCCATAAGCGCTGATGGCCTGATAGCCATGATCATCGCTAAAGATGAAAAGAATGTTGGGACGCTTTTTACCTGTGGCGCACGCCGACAACAAAGATGAAGAGAGAGCAAACGCGGCTGAACCATAGCCTATGCTTTTGAGAAACGATCGACGGGATAGAAATGATTGTGGCATTTTCGATCTCCTTTAAATGGTCTAATATATTGATGATCGTACCGGGGGAAGTTTTTGTAAGAACTTGAAGCATGAAAATATATGCAAGATATAAACCGAATGCAATAAAAAATAGCAATTAATATTTTTAATTGACATTTTCAGGTGAATTTGGTATCATGGGAAATTATTATTGGGCGTCTCATCATTATGCAGGAGAATATCTATGCGTTGGTTGCCTTTTGTTTACCAGTATGCTGTAATGCTGATTGTTTTTTTTATTGGGATTTATTTGGCTGTTAAAAGCAAAAATCTCGATCCTAAAACTTCCTATGGGAAAAAATACCTGTTTGTCCTTATTGGCGGACTTTTGTTTATGATGATACTGCAAGCCTTCCTGCAGTTCATTGCTCCAATCATATAATCATAACCCTTCACATTAAAGTACGGAGAAATCTATGCATCCCACAGCCGGGACTCCTCTTGATCTCTGGATTATCGTTGCTTACTTTGTCGGCGTCATGGCTTTTGGTAGTTTTTTTGGCAAGTTTATTCGCGGAACCAAAGAATTTTTCTTTGCAGGACAAAAATTATCCTGGTGGCTCATTGCCATGTCCAGCATTGCCACTACGGTTGGTTCCTATAGTTTTGTCAAATATTCCCAGGCGGCTTTTAAGTATGGCTTTTCCTCAACACAAACATATTTAAACGACTGGTTCTGGATGCCCTTTTGGATGTTTGGCTGGCTGCCGATCATCTATTTTTCAAGAATTGCATCGGTACCCGAATACTTTGAAAAGCGTTTTGACCGCAAGACGCGCACTGCTGCAACCGTGATCATGCTGCTCTACCTCATCGGCTATGTTGGTATTAATCTTTACACAATGGGTGTGGCGCTGCACCGTTTGCTCGGATGGAATATTTTTACCGCTGCTGTATTGACTGCCGTTATTTGTGCTGTTTACGTTACCTTTGGCGGACAAACGTCGGTGATCATGACCGATTTGTTGCAGGGCTTTTTACTGTTGATTGCCGGGTTTGCTCTGTTTTTTATCGGATTGCATTACGTAGGTGGATTTGATGCTTTCTGGCATCATCTTCCCATTTCGTTCAAATCCGCTCTGCCTGCTTTTAACAAACCGCCGGAATTTAATTTTGTCGGCGTCTTTTGGCAGGACGGGATGGCAAATTCTGCTGCTTTTTATTTTATGAACCAGGGAATACTGCTGCGCTATCTTTCCGCCAAAAGCGTTCGTGAGGGAAGAAAAGCCGTTACGGCCGTTGTGCTCATTCTTATGCCCCTGGCTGCTTTTGCCGTTGCCAATGTCGGCTGGATCGGTCGTTCCATGGTTGGCCTTGGCTTGCTTGATGCGAGCGTAGATTCCCGCGATGTTTTTGTTGTGGTTTCCGAAGTGCTTTGCAAGCCCGGTGTGTTCGGCCTTATTCTCGCCGCGCTGATTGCGGCGCTCATGTCTACCGCGGATACGCTCATCAATGCCGTGTCCGTTATTTCGGTCAATGATATTTATCGCCCCTATATCAAAAAGAATGCCTCGGATAAACATTATTTGCTGGTAGCCAGAATTGTTTCAATTGTCACAGCCGGAATCGGAATTTTGCTGGTTCCTGTTTATATGGGTTTTAAAACAATTTATGCTGCTCACGGTGCTTTTACCGCCATGATGACGCCCCCCATTGTTGTGGCTATTCTTTTCGGCGCCTTTTGGAAACGCTACACGCCAAAGGCCGCTTTCTGGACTTTACTCGGCGGTATGGTTGTTATTTTCGTTTCGATAAAATTTCCGGATATGATCAAACCGTTCAGTCATGGAGTCCCGGGGGATGACGGCTATACATACATGCGTGCCTTTTTCGGGTTGATTGTTTCGGGTGCCATCGGAATCATTGTCACCATGTTCACAGAGCCTCGTTCCGATGAATCCGTCAAGGGACTTGTTTTTGACAGTGTTCAGGATGCGATGATAAAATTCAAAGGCGGGAAACCTAATCTGCAGCCCGGCAAAAAAGTTCCCGTTGCTTTAAAGCTGGTTGCATCCGACGCTCAACAGATTGATCACGTTCGAGTATCCATTGAAGACATGGAAAAGATGCGCGCAGACGAAGGAGATTTTGCAAATCTTTCCGATGCACGCTGGTGGACGGGAGGCCTTGCTTCGGCGAATGTTGTATTAGGTGCTCCACACGATGAGGCCGGGGTTGTTTATGTAAATGAAGACCTTTTAAAGCAGGAAAATGTACCGGCGAAAAGGCCGCTGGTTATTGAAAAAACGATCTAAGATTTGAGCATGAAAGAAAAAATTGACGGAAAAACTGTTCTCATCACCGGCGCTTCATCGGGCATTGGATATGAACTGGCGAAACAACTGGCTCAAAAAGGCTGCCGATTGATTCTCATTGCCAGAAGGGATGAATTGCTGCGGCAGCTCATTGATTCTTTGGCGGGCAATGGGGAAAAGCACAAATATTACAAGTGCGATGTCTCCGATCAGGGAGCGGTCGAAAAGGTGTGCCGGGATATTCTAAACTCTGAGAAACGTATTGATATTCTTATCCTCAATGCCGGTGTGAGCAGCGGATACAAGCCGCCGGACCTGGATATCGAAAATATCAAATTCCAATTCGATGTTAATTTTTGGGGTGTTTTATATTTTATCAAATACTTGCTGCCTTCCATGATTGAACGCAACGAAGGCCTTGTTGCGGCAACGGGCAGTCCTGCCGGTTTTCGCGGTATGCCGAAATCCGCACCCTATTCTGCCGGTAAAGCCGCGCTCGACCGCTTTATGGAATCACTGCGAATCGATTTCTGGAAAACAAATGTTCATTTCACACTCATAACTCCGGGATTCGTCAAATCACCCATGACCGACAGCAATGATTTTTACATGCCGTTTTTAATGCCCGTTGAAAAAGCGGCAAGAATTATTATCAAGGGTCTTGAGAAAAAAAAGCCTGAAATTTGTTTTCCCTGGAGGCTATGCTGTATTGCAAAATCTGCCCGCATATTACCTCCTCGTTTTTATGCGTGGATTATGCAGAACAGAAAGAAATGAAAGTTAAAAGCATCAAAATCATGGAAATACTGAACGACCTTCTTCAATTTGTAAGACCATTTGACAGCCCAATTGAAAAACTGTTCGTCGGTGTTCATTGGACTGTGGTAATGAGCCGTGTCTGCGGCATTGCATCTACCCAGATTGAACCTCCGCCGCATTTTAACCAACAAATTCGCGATGTGGGGCATTTGCATGAAAAATCCGCTTTTGAAATCGGCCAATTTGCCCAATCCGAAAAATGGCTCGAGGCTTCTGTAGGAATGGCTGCGATTAATTCTTTAATCGAAATTGATGAAAATAAATGTAAGAATGAAAATGCCTACGACACGATTTGTGAAGAAGGAGCAGGGAAAAATGTGGCAATAATCGGCCATTTCCCTTTTGTGAAGAAACTCAAATCCATAGCCGGAAGACTGTGGGTGATCGAATTGCAGCCGCGAGAAGGCGATCACGACGCAGAGAAAACGTCGGAAATTTTACCGCAATGTGATGTGGTCGGTATTTCAGCGACAACGCTGATTAATCATACGCTTGAGAATGTCCTGAAATATTGCCGGCAAGATGCGTTGAAGATTATGATCGGTCCGACAACACCCATGTCTCCCGTATTATTTGATTATGGGATTGACATCCTGGCCGGTTCAAAAATTTATGATCCGCAGGGAATAATGCGGGGCATTGAGCAGGGAGGAAATTTTCGGCAATTGCATGGAATCCAGGTTTTAACAATGCGTAAACAGTGAAATTTAGGGATGAAGAATCAAGATGGAATCGCAATATACAAAAAAAGTCATGGAGCATTTCAATAATCCCAGAAATGTGGGTGAAATGCGCGATGCAGATGGACGCGCAAAGGTCGGCGACCCCAGTTGTGGGGATTTTATTCTCGTCTGGATTAAAGCTCAGGATGGCATTGTTACAGATTATAAATACAAAGTTTTCGGCTGTGCAGCGGCAATTGCAACGACCAGTGTCGTTTCCGAGCTGGCTGTTGGTAAGACTTTCGAGCAAGCTGCCCGGCTGACGGACGATGATGTTGTAAGCTATTTGGGTGGTTTGCCGGAAGGGAAAAAGCATTGTTCCCTCTTGGGAATTAAAGGCCTGCAAGCTGCCATCGATGATTATAAAATTCGTGAAAACTACAAAAGGCTTGAGCAGCGGAATGCCCTTTATCGCAAACTGGGATATAATATTCCCAAGAGTTGCGAAGATATTGCCGGCCGTCTGGATGATCTGTCGGAAAATGCCAACGTACTGGAAATTGGCAGTGGAAAAGGAAATTTGGCTATTGCTCTCGCATTGGCGGGAATACCGCTCACGTCAATTGATCGTTCCGCGGAAGAACAAAAATACGCTGTCCTCAATGCGCGTTACCTCAAACTTGACGATATGATTGATTTTGAAGTGCAGGATGCTTCGCATACAGATTATGACGAGTCCTCATTTCACTGCATCGTTTCGGCTGCCACACTGCATCATATTGAAGATACAGAGCCTGTTTTAAAAGAGATTGATCGACTCTGCAAAAGGGGAGGGCGAGTTATCCTGGCGGATTTAAATAATAAGGGCCGCGAAATAGTAGCAAAAGTGCATGAAATGGAGGGGAGAGAACATAAGCTTTTCGGGTGGCAAAAGGAAAGAATAGAGGAGTGGTTTCAGCGGCAAGGATATAAAACCGAGATGTCTGAGAAAAACTGCCTGTGGATTTTAACAGTTGAATGTTAATCGGTGAGATGACAAAATGATATTCAAATATTTGTTCATTTTTATTCTTTTTATTCACGGTATGATCCATCTTTTGGGCTTTGTTAAAGAATGGCAACTGGCTAAAATCAGCCAATTTACCGGCGTCACGCTTTTCCCGCTGTCCGCTTTCATATCCAAAGTGGCCGGTTTGTTCTGGCTGCTTGCTTCGCTGCTTTTTATCGTTTCATTATCCGCTTACTTATCCTTAACAAGTATACAATGACTGGAGAAAAAAATGAGTCCATTTAAAGCCAAAGTCGCACATTACACTCAAATTACTGCAAAAGAATTCGGCCCCACTGCGCCGGGGACATCCATTCGCGTACTAATCAATGACGAAAACGAAGGTGCTCCGGTTTATAATATGCGTATGATCGAGGTGGAAAAAGGCGGACATACGCCGGACCATTCCCATCCGTATGAACATGAAAACTTTATTATCGAAGGCAAAGGGCAGGTGATGATGGATGGTACATGGTTTGACCTCAAACCGGGAGACGTGGTTTTTGTCCCGCCAAATGTGCGTCACCAATATCGAAATACCGGTGATAAAACTTTGAGGTTCCTTTGCAGCGTACCCGTGGAGAAATTGAGACCAACCGGCTGATGTTATTTATTCAACGTGCGATTCTTGCTCTTGAGCGTTACATCTTGTTCGGATGGTGTTCATTGAAATTACAAAACAAATCAGTAGGAGAGAAACAGGTTGATTAAAGAATTCTTTGATATGCCGAGAATGGAAAAATTTGTGGGTAAAAGTTTCAGCTTTTTGTCACCAAACACGTGGACGACGATCTCTCTGCTCATTGCTGTTGTGGCATTTATTGCTGTAGTGTGTGGGCAAACTACAATTGGCGCTATACTTTTTATCATCTACACACTCTGTGATCTTGTTGATGGAAAAGTCGCTCGTTTTACGAATACTTCTTCAAAGCTTGGCGCTTTCTGGGACGGAACTGTTGATCGCTTTGTTGATGGCCTTTTGATCTTGTGCTTTTTCTTTCTCGATTTCCCGGTACCGGAACGGCAAATGGCGCTCATTCTTTTTGCTCTCTTGTTTACAACTTTGCTGCCGCCGTTCATAGTCGCTTATGCAAATCATCGTGGCGCGGTACCCGATCCAACGGAAAAAGTCATCTGGCGATTTGCATTTCGGATCGAGTATATTGTGTTTTATATTGCCGCCATTGCCCTTCATCCGATGAATCCAATGATCAGTTACTATTTAATTTGGGCTGGACTTGTTTTAATGTCCGCCACGGTTGTACAATCAATTGTCCTTGTATTTATAAAATCAAAACTCTATACCTGACGAGGGGGTTATGCTTTCAAAAGTCCTTAGTGCTGCGGTCGTTGGAATTGATGCTTACATCGTCAAAGTTGAAGCGCATCTGGAAGGCAAGCTGCCGAGATTTACGACTGTGGGGCTTCCCGAAGGTGCGGTTCGTGAATCAAAAGAGAGAGTGCAGGCCGCGGTCAAGAACTCGGGCTTTAGATTTCCGGTCAAGCTGATTACCATAAATCTTGCTCCGGCAGATGTGCGCAAGGAGGGGGCAGCGTTTGACCTGCCGATCGCGATTGGCATCCTGGCTGCAGTTGGCCAGGTAGATGACAGCCGATTGCAGGATTACGTCATTCTCGGCGAACTCAGTCTGGATGGCAGCTTGCGGCCCATTCATGGCATTTTGCCCATAGCCGTTCAGGTTGCAAAAGAAAAGATTCGCGGTGTCATTGTTCCTGCTGAAAATGCCAAAGAAGCGGCTATGGCAAGAGACCTGGAAGTTATTCCGGTATCTTCTTTAATTGAAGCTGTCGGTTTTCTTAACGGCGATGATTCAATTTCTGCCTTTCATGCTGATCTCAAAGAAGTTTTTTCCAGTCAGCGATTTTATCACGTGGATTTCAGGGACGTGAAAGGGCAGGAACATGTCAAGCGTGCGCTGGAAGTTGCCGCTGCCGGGGGACACAACATTATTATGGTCGGCCCGCCTGGCTCGGGCAAAACCATGCTTGCCAAAAGGCTGCCGACCATTCTCCCCGACTTGTCCCTGGAAGAAGCTCTGGAAACGACGAAGATACATTCCGTTGCCGGCCTGTTGGCCGAGAATGAAGCGCTTATTGCAACACGACCGTTTCGATCACCGCATCACACCATCAGCGATGCAGGTTTGATTGGCGGCGGCACCATCCCGAGGCCAGGTGAGGTGAGTCTTGCACATAACGGTGTTCTGTTCCTGGATGAATTACCGGAATTCAAAAAAAATGTTTTGGAAGTGCTGCGCCAGCCTCTGGAGGACGGCAAAGTAACCATTTCCCGGGCCATGTTGTCTCTCACTTATCCGGCGGAATTTATGCTAGCCGCCGCGATGAATCCGTGTCCCTGTGGTTATTACACTGATCCTACTCGGGAATGTTCGTGCACAATTCCGCAGATACAGCGCTACAGGTCGAGGATATCAGGACCGTTGCTTGACAGAATAGATATTCATATCGAAGTCCCGGCAGTAAAGTACAAAGAACTCAGCGGGGATGCCATAGGAGAATCGTCCGCAAATATTCGTGAGCGTGTTGAAGAAACGCGGCAGAGACAAATTGCCAGATTCAAGGGGCATCCCGGATTGTTTTGCAATGCTCGCATGGAGCCAAAAGAGATTAGAAAATATTGCCATGTCGATTTGCAAGGCCATGAACTATTAAAAATGGCCATCACCAAACTCGGGTTGTCTGCCCGCGCTTACGACCGGATTCTCAAAGTTTCCCGCACCATCGCTGATCTGGAAAAATCCGAGAAAATTAAACCGGAACATGTCAGCGAGGCAATTCAATATCGTTCGCTGGATCGCAAAGGCCTTTTATAAAAAAAATACTCTTATCGGAGAAAAAAATGAGCAATAAAACAATAAAAGTCTCAACGGAAAAAGATATCACGATCATCAGAGTGATGCAAAAGAGAATATTTTTAGAGATATCTGACCAATTTCGGGATGAAGTTGTCTCAGTCATTGAAGATGGCGGGACGAAGCTCATTTTCGATTTGAGCCAGGTACACGTTATGAACAGCTCAGGGCTTGGAGTTTTAATGCTGGCAAGAGACAAAATAGAAAAACGCGACGGGAAAATTGTTATTTGTTGTCTCATGCCGCTTATGGATGAGATCTTTACGAGAATGCGATTTACGCACTTTTTCGACGTAACGAGAGATTTGAAAAGTGCAATTGAAAAAATGGAATAGCACGTGATGCAGCGGGGTCAGCCAAACAACTACGATATTATTCCCGGGCATAAAAAACCCTGTAGCTGATATAGCGCAATAATAGAACCGTGTTTTACACGGTGGGCACCGCCTGAATATTTTTTACGTCCACTCATTTTCCCCGAAAGAAAAACGGAGGCATGTAATCCATACCCAGAGCTAAGCTCCCAATATTGCGGTGTTGGTTCTTTTTTTGCTTTCTACACCAACTACAGGGACATTCTTGATACTTTTAATTTGTAAAAATATGATCTAAATGTCAAGTAAAATATTTCCTATAGGGGAAAAGCCGCATTTTATTTTTTGATATTTCTATGAAAATTAAGATTGCATTTCTATTTACTGTTTTATACATTCCAACAAAGAGAAAAAATATTATTCGAGTTTTAAGATGAAAAAAACAATATTTATTTTTACTATCCTTTTTCTCGCAAGCCTGCCGGTTTTTGCCAATGCACAAAAAGTTCTCAAGATTGTTATTGATGGTGATATAAACCCTATTTCAGCTAAATTTATCGTGGATAATATTGATCGTGCGGAAAAAGGTAATTACGAATGCTTGCTCATTCAGATGGACACTCCGGGCGGCCTTTTGCAATCAACTAAAATGATTGTTAAAAAAATTCTCAGCGCCGAAGTGCCTGTCGTGATGTATGTAGCGCCGAGCGGCTCGGGAGCTGTTTCAGCCGGTGTTTTCATTTCAATGTCATGCCATATTATTGCAATGGCTGAGGGAACAAATATTGGTGCAGCGCATCCGGTGGGAATAGGGGGAAAGCAGGACACCAGCAAGGTGATGGGGGAAAAGGTCCTCAATTATGCCTCTGCATGGATGCGGGGCATTGCAGAAAAACGTGGCAGGAATGCAGATTGGGCGGAAAAAGCTGTGCGGGAAAGTGTTTCAATCAATGAAAAGGAAGCTTTGAAATTACATGTCATTGATCTCATTGCAAACAGTGAAAAGGAATTATTGGAAAAAATTGATGGCAGGGAGATTCAACTCCAGAGTTCAAAAAAAACGCTTGCAACAAAAAATGCCACAGTTGTTTTAAATGAAATGAGCTGGCGTTACAAAATTTTATATAAAATATCCAATCCTAACATTGCTTACATTCTTTTGATGCTTGGAATATACGGTTTGTTTTTTGAGCTTTCAAATCCGGGTGCAGTGGTTCCGGGAGTCGTCGGAGGCATTTTTATCATTCTCGCATTTTTCGCTCTGCAAACCTTGCCGGTTCGGTCGGCTGGATTGCTTCTCATCATTTTTGCCATCATTTTATTTATACTGGAGGTTAAAGTGACAAGCTACGGCGTTTTAACGATTGGAGGGATCGTGTCTATGTTTCTCGGTTCGATTATGCTGTTTGAAGAAGCACCTGGTTTCCCGGTTCGTGTGGACTGGGGTGTTGCTCTTGTTGTCGCATTGTCTACCGGCGCTTTTATTGTTTTTGCACTTGGCATGGCTTTAAAAACGCGCATGAAAAGGCCAACCACGGGACGCGAAGGCATGGTCGGAGAAAAAGGTGTGGCAATCACGGCAATCAACCCGGAAGGTGATGTCAAAGTGCATGGCGAAATATGGAAAGCGGTGAGTGAAGAGAAAATCAGAAAAGGAGAAAAAGTGCAGGTTCTTGCAGTTGATGGTTTGGAAATTAAAGTAGCCAGTATTGGCGAAAATAAGCTTGCGTAAATTTTAATTTAAAAAAGGAGAGCTTGAATTATGCAACCATTAGCGATTATTGTCATCTTGGCGATTCTTTTAATTGCCAGTGCAATTAAAGTATTCCGTGAATACGACCGAGGCGTTGTTTTTCGTTTAGGAAGGTTGGTTGACTATAAAGGTCCTGGAATCTTTCTTATCATCCCAATTATTGATCGTGTTGTAAAGGTGGGTTTACGTACGATCGTCATGGACGTACCTCCTCAGGACATCATCACAAAGGATAATGTTTCTGTTAAAGTAAATGCTGTGCTCTATTTTCGAGTCGTTGATCCAAGCAAAGCTGTTGTGGAGGTCGAGGACTATTTGTATGCAACATCTCAGTTAGCACAGACGACGTTACGAAGTACATTGGGGCAGGCTGAACTGGATGAATTGCTATCCGCACGGGACAAGATTAACCAGCAATTACAGGCGATTATCGATCATCACACAGATCCTTGGGGAATAAAAGTCAGTCTTGTAGAAGTTAAGCATGTCGATCTTCCGGTTGAAATGCAGCGCGCTATGGCCCGGCAGGCAGAAGCGGAGCGCGAACGCCGTGCAAAAGTAATTCACGCTGAAGGTGAATTTCAGGCTTCGCAAAAACTGGCCGAGGCCGCAGAAATTATTTCCAAACAACCGGCAGCGTTACAGCTTCGATATTTGCAAACGTTAACTGAAATTGCATCCGAAAACAATTCAACAACGATTTTCCCTGTACCGATAGATTTAGTAAAACCGTTTCTGGAAAAGAACAAGTAAATATTTAGTTCAAAACTTTGTCACAGGGTAAGCATTTAGTTTAAGGCTTATCAAAAAAGGTGGGCGAGCCAGTCAAAGATTGACTCGCCTTTTTTCGGCATTGTAGTACATTTCCCAAAGAATTTTTCTTTTTATGTCTTTATTGATTTATCCTGAAACGTGTTGCTGAATTTCTGCAATTTTTGCGTTAAGACACTATATCTAACGAGAAATAGTTTAAATTTTACATAAAAAATATTGTTCAAACTTTTGGTGACTGGAAAAAATGAGAATTTTAACCAGCAAAATATTATCAACTTGGGATGGAGGTAGGCGAATGGGCTGGAAAAAGATAACTTGGCCGCTGTATGTTGTCATCTTTATGATGATTCAATTATTATACGGCCAGGATTTTAAAATAGATAAATCCATTTTGAACGAAGCGGCTGTGGGTGCCCGTGCAGCCGGCATGGGAAGAGCATTTACTGCTCTGGCAAATGATGCAAACGCTCTGGACTGGAATCCTGCGGGACTCGCCTTTTTCCACAAAAGCAGTGCGATTGTTGCCTCCTCTTTTGATTTTGGAAAAATTAATATCATTCCGCCATCTAATTTAGCGAATAGCAAAAAGAAATATCAGGGTAGGGAGGATGGCAGCTTTAATTTGAATTATATCGGATTTACTTTTCCAATGCAGGCACAAACTCTCGAGATAACAAGCTCAATAGTCATCAGAAATATAACCGATTTGAATGAGCATCCGGTATGGACAACGATTGACGAATCAAAAGATACGCAATGGGATATTGAAGAGGATCGCAGCGGCGGATTGTTTGCGCTGGCAACGGGTGTCGGTATCAAAGTTCTCGATAATGTTTCTCTTGGGACAACGTTAAATTTTTTAACCGGAAATCACGACTACAAGAATACCGATATATTAAAGACAATGGATTCCGATTTGGAAGACTGGTATGAATGGAAAAACAAATTTTCCGGTTTTAGCGTGGATTTTGGTTTTATATGGAATATTTCCAAACTTGTTGCTATCGGTAGCAGGCTGACTTTTCCTTATACCATAAATTATGCAAGAATCGAATACAGCAATTCAAATACTGAGCCCCAGGGAGGAAGCGCTCAGGCAAAGTTTGATGCACACATAAAGAAGCCGCTTCATGCTTCTTATGGCCTGGCCCTTAATCTGAGCCCTGATCTTGTTTTTGCATTTGATTACGTTTATCGCCCGTGGGAAAAGGTCACTTCTTACGTTAGGAAGAATGCGGAGGGGGCTGTTACAACTGAAGACGAGTCTTTCGCAAATGCAAATGCTTTTCGAATGGGAATTGAGTTTATCGCTAATTCAGGAAGCACTAAAATTCCATTTCGGCTTGGCTTTTTTACCAGCCCGGAGCAGATATTTGAATTTAATGTCACAAAGCCTGAGCAGAAGGGTAATCAGGTCACATCGCATTATCTCACCGGTGGTTTTGGTTTTGGAAATGACAATGTGGTTTTTAATCTGGCTATAGATTACAAGGTAATGCAATACAAGTCGGATTATCTTGGCTTGTTGGTTCCGTTTGAGTTACAGCGCTCCAGGTTTCAGGCCACTTTTGGTCTCGAATTTATACTCTAGAGGAAAGCCGTTTCCAGATCAATGAAAAGCAGGTCAAATATCTATATTGGCCCCGCAGGGTGGAGCTATCCCGATTGGAAGGGGATTGTTTATCCTGTAAAAAAATCTAAAGATTTTTCAGAGTTACTTTTTATTGCCCGATATTTTAACACGATAGAAATCAATTCGACATTCTATCGCCTGCCGTCTTTGCAAAGTGTGGAGAACTGGTCGCGAGTGCGATCCATCAATCCGGATTTTTTATTTGTCGTCAAACTCTGGCAGCGCTTCACTCATACTGACGCTCCCATTTCACAAGAGGAAGCAGACAGGTTTCGGCAGGCTATCGATCCCCTGCAAAAGAAAAATATCCTGGGATCGCTGCTCATTCAATTTCCATGGCGATTTAAAAATTCATCACAAGCTATTGAACGTGTTCTTGCTCTGAAAAAAACTTTCCGGCTCTATCCTGTGAATTTGGAATTCCGTCACGGCAGTTGGAATGATCCGAAAACAATTTCAATTTTAAAAGAGAATGATCTTGGCTTTGTTAATATCGACCAGCCGCTCATTGGAAAGTCTTTGCCACGTACCGTTTTCCTCACTTCTCCCACAGGATATTTTCGTATGCACGGGCAAAATCGCGAAAACTGGTTCAAGGAAAATTCCGGTCGGGATGCGAGATATAATTATCTCTATTCCCAAAATGAACTGGAAACTTTGATAACTGATATCAAAAAAGTTGCGGATAAAGCAGAGAGAACCTTTATCATTTTTAATAATCATTTCAGAGGCCAGGCTGTGGTCAACGGGTTGCAAATGATGGCAAAACTTTATCAAACCAACCCAAAGGTGCCGGTCTCGTTATTGAGAGCATACCCGCTTTTGTCTAAAACCTGTGTAGCTTAAAATGATGGGATGCCGATGGATTTGTTTTCCTAAAAGCATAGACGAGTATGGGGAATCTGAATCACTTTATATTCATTTCCATCAAACTATAATGTTCTTTTCAATGAATCGAAATCGGTACGCTCAATAGAAAACACCTTGCTTTTCATAAATACAGTCTCTAATTTTATAAAGTCGTAAAGAATTGATGAGCACCTCGTAAAAAGTCCAAAAATGTCATTGCGAGCGGCGCGAAGCAATCTGGTTGTCGGTCACAAGTTGCAGTTTTCTAAGGATAGTTTCGTCGCTCCGCTCCCCGCGATGACATGCTTTTCGACTATTTACGAATTACTCATTGATGGCTTGTTTTTTCCCGTTAAATATAATCAGCTAAAAGAGTTTTGTAATGGAATTCGATATTCCGGGTTTTGGAAAAATAACTATCGAAAATCTTGTTTTCGATGTGAATGGAACACTTGCAACGGACGGAGAACTTGTCGCCGGCATTAAGGATCGAATGCAAAGATTGGGAGAATATTTGAATATTCATTTGCTTACAGCAAACACGCATGGCAAGCAGGATGAAATCGACAAACTGTTAGGAACGAGTGCGGTAATTATCAGGGGTGAAACGGAAGCTGAGCAGAAGGAAGCTTTTGTTGATAATCTGGGTGCTAAAAGTGTCATTGCCATTGGCAATGGTGCAAACGACGAGCTGATGCTCAAAAAAGCTGCACTTGGCATTGTGGTGATCGGCCAGGAAGGGGCCGCAACCTCATCTATTTTGAATTCGCAAATCATCGTGAAAAACATTGTTGATGCCCTTGATTTGCTGCTCAAACCCAACAGATTAAAAGCAACTTTGAGAAGATAAAAGATGGAATTCAACCGTGAAAAAATCATTGTAATCGGTGGGAATGATGCAGGCCTGAGCGCAGCCGGACGAGCAAAAAGGTTAAGGCCGGATTTGGAAATCATTGTCATTGAGAAAACACCGTTTATCGGTTATGCTTCTTGCGGTTTTCCATATTTTATTTCCGGCCGGGTGATGCGCAAAAGTGTTTCCGGCCCGAGCATAGAAGAAATTGAAAACAGGCGTGGATTTCAGGTCTGGACAAATCACGAAGCTGTTCAACTCGATCTGCTTAAAAGGCATGTTGCTATTAAATCGCTTTTGAATGGAGAAGAAAAACGGGTTCGTTTTTCAAAACTTGTTCTTGCAACAGGAGCAAGACCACTGATTCCGCAGGCGGCAAAAATTAATGCCGATAATATATTTACTTTGAGGAATTTTGCAGATGCAGAGCGTCTGGTTAACTATATTAAAACAAATTCTCCCCAAAAGGCACTTGTGCTGGGCGCCGGATTTCTGGGGCTTGAAATGGCTGAAGCGCTCCGGCAGCGAGGTCTGCAAATTGTCATCATTGATCAGGCACCGAAACTCTTTCAAAACTATGCCGACAAAATAGCAGCAATCATAGAGGAAAGCATACAAAGCAGCAGTGTGGAATTGATCCTTGATGAAAAAGTCGCTCAATTTGATATTGAAAACAATAGAGTACAAAATGCGCATCTTGTTAAAAATGGAATAACAGAAACAGATATTGTTCTTCTGGCTACGGGAATTGAACCCAACGTTGCCCTGGCGAAAAATGCCCGTATTCCGCTGGGGAAATCCGGAGCCATTCTTGTGAATAATCGCCAGGAAACGCGAAGAATGGATATTTATGCTGTTGGTGATTGCGCGGAATCACAGCATTTGGTTACAAAGAAATCTGCGTGGCTTCCCTTTGCCGGTATTGCATCAAAGCAGGGGAGAGTTGCGGGTACAAATATTGCCGGAAAAAGAATGCTGTTTCCCGGCGCTTTGGGCACAGCAATGGCTAAAACTTTTGGATTGGAATACGGGCACACAGGCTTGTCGCTTTCTCAAGCACGCGAGGCAGGCTTTAACGCCATTGAAACAGTGATTACTGCTTATTCTAAATCCGAATATATGACCGATGCGACCGAAATCACTGTTGCGCTCGTTTCAGATTTAACGACTAAAAAACTACTCGGAGCACAAGTTGTTGGCAAAGCAGATGCAGGACAGCGCTTAAACATTTTAGCAACAGCAATTGCAGGTCATATTTCCCTCCACGAGTTGGAATACCTGGATTTCGGTTATACGCCGATGATTTCAAATATTTGGGACCCCATCGCTATAGCAGGAAATGCTGCACAAAAGAAAACAAAGGAGAAATAGAAATGAAACCTTTTTTTAAAATAGGAATTGGAGTATTTGTCGGCGGGATTTTAGGATTCGCTTATTATCACTTTGTCGGATGCCAATCCGGGACATGTCCGCTGACAAGCAATCCTTTTATCACCACAGGTTATGGCGCGGTCATCGGTTTGCTTATTACCAGCGGTGGATCTTCCAAAAGCAAAAAGAAAGAGGACTAGGAAAATATGCTTCGCCTTGTAAAAATCTTTTTAAATATAGTCTTTCTAATTCCCGTGCTTGTTTTTCCCCGTGATGTAAGAAATGCAAATGACTGCTCCGAATGCCACAGTAAAATTTATGCCGAATGGAAAACTTCACGTCACGCTTTATCTGCTGCGCAAACGAATCCATTGTATGCAAAAATGGTTGCATGGGTATCAAAAGCAAAAGGAGCGGAAGCAGGACATCGTTGCAAAAGGTGTCATGAACCCATCCGATTTTTAAATCTTCCGTCTGCCGTAGTGGAGCAAGTTGCCAACGAGGGAGTTACGTGTGATGTGTGCCACGCTACCCGGTTGGTTGCGGAAAACGGCCAGCCGTGGTTTGAGGTTGTTCCGGGAAATATAAAACTCGGCCCGCTCAAAGATGCCTTGTCAACCGTTCACAGTTTTGAATTTTCTCCGCAAATCAGCGAATCATCTTTTTGCCTTTCCTGCCACTCCAATGCAGAGAATCCGCATGGGGTTACATTCTGTTCTACGGAGGATGAATGGCAAAAGAGTTCTTTTGCAAAAAACGACATCACTTGCCAGGATTGTCACATGCCCGGCATGGAGGGAAAAGTTGCTCCTCTTGGGAAAATGCGGGAGCAGCTTCACTCCCATGTTTTTTACGGAGGCTATTCACAGGAAATGCTCAATGAGTGTGCTGACATTAATGTTCGGGCCAAACGTGTGGGAAATTCTGTCCAGGTAGAGATTGCAGTCAAAAATTATACTGTCGGTCATGCCCTGCCAACAGGGTCGCCGATGCGCATGGTTATTTTATCCGTTGAAGCACAGGATTCAAGCGGATTACCGGTGTGGAAAAATTATTACCAGAATCCATTGAAGGAAGACCCCAAAGCCGTTTTTATGAAGCTTTTGCAGGATAAAAATGGAAACGCTCCCGTACTGCCATGGGAAGCTGTCAGTGAAAAATTTGACCAGCGTCTTAAAGCGGATGAAAAACGGACATTGACTTATCAATTCACGGACACCAGTGCGGTTTTTATTCAAGCTGATTTAAACTACAGGGTTGCGCCCCCACCTTTGCTGAAGAAACTTGGTATTACGGATGAACAATATACTAAAGTCAAGGTGATCACGAAAAAGAGAGTAACGATTGATTGAAAAAGAAGCTTCAAAAATATATAGGTTTTTTGAGAGAACGGAAAGATGCAAATGTTAATGCAATTATTCATGAACTTTTTGAAGGCTGTTAGAACTTTTTTTCTAAAAGCTTTCTATTTGACCCCGGGTCTTCACCTTATCTTTCCCTCCAGAAACGGCACTTCAAAAACTTTTGTGTGCATAATCGGTCCATGGCCAAAATAGCCTTCTTCTCCAAACAGTTCGCCATGATCTGATGTGACTGTGATAAAAGTATTTTTGGGAACGATATCAAAGAGTTTTTCAAACACTCTATCCAAATATTTTACCGTATTTATCTGCCGCGTTTTCAGTTGATCCAGTTTTTCCTGATTAAAAAACTTTTCACTTTCTTCTTCAACGAGTTTCCCGCCAACAATATGATCGTCGAGATGTTTAAAAACGCCGTGAACGCCGCTGATTCTCGGCCACTCATTCTCCGGTTCATCAGGGAGCGCATAGGGATAATGCGTTTCGCCAACATTTAAAATATAAAAGGAAGGGTAATCCTGCGAGAATTCCATTTCGTCCACCATTGCTGCCATATCGTTATGTTTGTCCATTAATTTAAACATATCAAATCCGACATTGATGGGCGTTTTCGGATTAAGCACTGGCAGCGAAACCATTGCATGCGTTTTAAATCCCAATTTGTTGCGCAAAAAGGGCGGCAGGTAAAGTTGGGGGACAAGGTTTTTAAATTCGAATTCTTTAACGCCAAACCGATCGTTAAAACGAATAAAATCTTTTTTATAATACTCTGATGCGTAAACATTGGCCGGACTCGTGTGCGGTAAAAGTCCCATGAGCAAATTATAATGTGAAGGCGCCGTCCAGGAAGCGTACGAATAGCGGCATTCAACGTCACCAAGTTTTGTGATGGTTTTCGGCTTTGCGGCCATAAATGTATCATACCGGCAGCTATCGAGGATAACGATGATATAATTATTCATATTTGGGAATGCCGGAGCCGGTCGCGGAGGAAGTGCAAAAGTTGATTTTATAATTGGCGCCGAAATAGTAATGTTCTCTTTCTTTCGGCCAAAAATTCCCATGAGCTTGTTCTCCTTGGATGAAATTTTATTATTAGTATTTTAATATAAAAAGATCGTACAAGCAAGCATTTAATTTTGCAGTATTTTAAAAAAAGAAAAACCCCACGATAGAACGTGAGGTTTTTCTGAAATGTTCGTTTACATTTCAATGACCCAGGTGACGCTTAAATTCCTTCCGGGTTCAGCAGTAATCAAACCGCGGTTGGTCGCCAGGTGGTTGCGGTAGGACTTGTTTGTCAGATTTTCCAGACCAAAGAAGAATCGGCTGCTAAAGGATTCCATCCGAACAGGTCTGGTCGAAAGGTAAAAGTCAAAATAAGTATATCCGCCTGTTTCAATTTCCCAGTTTGCTATCCGGTTCTGCTTATTGTAAATTGTCGCTGCAAGTTCGTAAGAGAAATACTTTCCCAGCAGTCCTCTCAATCCCACTTTGCCATTCAAAGGCGCGATGAGAGGCAAGGGCATGTTGGCAAAAGTGTCCTCACCATGCACAAAGGCGATATTTGCAAAAACATTTGTGTTTTGCAGAAATTGCACATTAAGGCGGGCGTCAAACCCGTAAAGTTTTGCGCTGCCGACATTTGATTTTTCGTATGCAGGTCGGCCTTCGAATGTAGTGGGCGATTCAATGACCAGATCATTCATGCGATTGTAGAAACCATTTGCACTGATCGAAAATAAAGAATTCCAGTAGCGCAAGCCAACATCTGTGAAAAGACCTTTTTCCGGCTTTAAATTAGGATCGCCGATTTTTACCAAATTACCCAAATCTATGTATTGATAACGCTCTGCGAGATAAGGAGATCGAAATGACTTGCCGATGTTTAGTGTTAAATCCGCATTTTTCAGGGCATGGAACAGCAAGCCAACATTTCCGCTCCAGGATCGGTCGTGCGCTTTTATCGCTTTCCATAACACATCTTGGCCGGAGGGTGAATTATTTTTTGTTCCATCAACAATGGTGTAAAGAGGATTGAGTACCTGCTCGTTTTCGGCATTTATTTGATCAATTCGACCTCCCAGAGTGAGCGAGAGTCGATTTTTAAAGAGTGCCATTTCATCCTGAAGATAAGCACCCACGCTTCGGTAAAAAGCGACGGGCAATGGGCGCTCCCCAATGACCTGGGAGATACTCTTGATAACCCCTCCATCCGCAGGACTCAGAACATCGATTCTCATGTATCTTTCCCGATGACTGTCCAGATCCTTTTGCCAGGCATCAAGGCCGGCAATGAAGTAATGTCTTTCCCCAAAAGTCCAGTCCGTCTGCATTTGAATGCCCTGGGTGTCATGTGTTGCTGCGGGCGTCACTTTCAGAACATGAATTCGTTTTCCCGGCTGCCCATTGATAGACGGGATATTTTTTACCACATGAGGAATATTTTCCACATCACGCAAAATGTTTTGCATAAAATATTTTATAGAGATGCGAGCTAATGTGGAAGAAAATCTTTTGCCGACATATTCTGCGCTAAACATATCACGTTTTTCCTGAGGATAACGAACATCGGCAATCGAAGGAAAGAGAGGATACCCGCCGGGAATTCCGACATCTTTTGCGTAATAGCGCTGGTAATTTAATGAAATTTCGTGGTGAAGCGAGGGGCGAAGTCCGACGCGCGCTGAAACGTTGTTATCTGCATATTGGCTGTTCGGCAAAATGCCTTGCGGCGTTTTTGTGTTGCCGGCATTACGCAGCATGGTGCTTATGCGGGCGTACCATTTTAATGCGCCAGCATTGATGGAAACTCTTCCAACGCCGCTTTTATTCACTGTGCTATAGCCACCCAACATGCGCGCTTTGAAATAGAGGTGTTCGTCGTACCAGCCGCTTTTGGTGATGATATTGATTACGCCACCTACAGCCCCGGTGCCGTAAAGAGAAGAGGCCGCACCTTTTACCACTTCTATGCGCTCAATATCATCCACATCAATCATAGAAAGGCCGGCAGATAAATCCGTTGCCGTATCGATACGGTTACCGTCTACAAGCGTTACGATGTTGTTTTTGCTCAGTCCGCGAATGCTGACATTCGTGCCCCAGATGCCGTCGCGGTTTAATGAAAGGCCTGGTTCAGAATCAAGCGCCTGCGCAACATCGCGTGGTGCGGTTTGTTCGATGCGTTTCGCGGGAACGACACTTAACGGCATAGAAACGTCCTTGGCCTGTTTTTCAAATTTGTTGCTCGTAACAACAACTTCTCCAAGGGGCAAAACTGATCTTGTCATCTCTGCAGTAACTTTTGTTGTTTTATGGGATTGAACCTCAATCTTTAGTATCATTGTTTTATAGCCGACATAAGAAATGCTTATTGTTTGTTCATCTGCCGGTACTGTAAGTGAAAATTCACCCTGAGCATTTGTTGTTGTTCCCAGCATGGTATTCAGGATTGTAATATTTGCACCTTCAAGTGGTGTTTTTGTTGATTTGTCAAGCACACTTCCGTTAATGAATCCCTTTTGTGCGAAAGAAAAAGAAGACATTAAAATGAGAATTAAAAGAGTTCTCAAAGTTGATTTCATTTTTATTTTTCCTCTGGTTTAAAAGTAAATGCTATTCACTGATTTTCAGCATCAGATTAAAGCGTTAAAAACAATAATTTAACAGGTAATAAATAGGAGCAGTACAAACAGACCGAAAGAGTCGACTTTTTATTGTTCAGCAGGTAGCTTGGTAAAGGCGGTTTTTACCGAGACGTCTTCAAGCTGTCCCAACTGACCGGTCAATGCGCCGATTTCATCTGTCGTGCCGTCTACAATGAGAGAAATAATAGAGATGTTCCTTCGGCAATAGGGAAGTCCCATTCGCCCAAAGATGATGGAAGAAAAACTGTGAAGAATGTTATTGAGGGGGGTGTAGCTTTTGTCCGGGTTATTGATGATGATACCGATAACCCCCAGACGCCTGTCTTGAGAATTCAGGTTCTTGCTTGTCATTTTTGCCTCCTTAATGTCAGGAAAATTCCCTTCACTTCAGAAAATGTAAATTAATTGTCGACGCAAATATAGCAAAGAAAACTAAAGTTGCAAGAGAAAAGTT
>Ga0114931_10002293_pt1 | contig 24350 bp, 18 predicted proteins | sample 2SBtaG_FD_89579 | JGI IMG/M metagenome (GOLD analysis project Ga0114931, IMG submission 89579) | Deep subsurface microbial communities from Kolumbo volcano to uncover new lineages of life (NeLLi) - 2SBTROV14_V59a metaG | ecosystem: Environmental > Aquatic > Marine > Volcanic | place: Kolumbo... | reverse complement strand
TTCCTCGCCCTCGGGCTGGCGGCAGGCGCCCCCGGCGCGATCCCCGCCGACACGATCATCGCCTGCCGCGACGCCGCCTCGCGCGTGCTCTCGGGGCTCCGCCGCCCGTGGCACCTGCGGGCCGCCGCGTGCCGCCTCGCGGGCGTGCTCTCGACCGCGGATCTGCCCGGCGCCCCCTCGGTACGGCAGATGCTCCTGCAGCTCGCACACGCGGTCCAGGATGACCCGTGGGTGCAGGACGCCGCGCTGGCCGCGTGGCTCGACCTGCAAGAGGACCCGGTCGCCATCGAGCGGGTGCTCCGCGGCGTGCTGCTGCCCCCGGCGCCGCTGCGCGCGATCCTCCCCGAGACCCACGCCTTCCTGCGTGCCCGCGCGGCCCGCCGCGCCGCCGAGCACGGCTGCTGGGACCTGCTGCAGGAGGCGCTCGCCCGTCCCTTCGACGGGGAGCACGTCTCGGGCACGGTGGCCGCCGCGCTCACCGGGTCCGACCGGCCCGGCGACCGAGAGGCGCTGGTCCGCCTGGTGGAGAGCCCAGCGAACCCGCGGGTACGTGGCGCCGCGGTGATCGCCGCCCTGGGGCCGGTCGAGGCACCCGGCGACGCGCCCACCTGGGTGCCCCTGGTCACCGCCGCGCTGGGCGCCTAGGACGAGGGGCTCGCGGCGCTGGTGGTGCGCGCCCTGCTGGACCGGCTGCCGGCCCTCGCCGACGAGGCCCTCGTGCACCGCCACTCCTGGGAGCCGGCGCTCTCCCGGTGGACCGAACTGGCGGAGGCCCCGGACCTGAGCACCTCGGCGGCGACCCTGCGCCTGTCCCTCGAGGTGTACGCCGACCCGGCGCACCGGGTCGCGCTCGAGGCGCTCCGGAGCTGGGTGGGCGGCTCCGCCGAGGGCGCGAGCCACGTGTTCGCCAAGGGCCCGATCGCCACGCTGGCCCCCGACGAGCTGCTCGACGTGCTCGCGGTCGCGGCCTCGGACGGCTTCGACCTGTCGGCCGATCCGCGCGGCGGTTCCGCCGATGCCGACCGCCCCCCCAAGCGGGGCTACCGCGTGTACCACGGCACCCCGCCGCGCTTCGCCGCCTGGCGCCTCGGCTACGAGCTGTTCCGCCCCCGCCCCGACAAGCGGCAGGCGTGGTCCTTCATCACCGACCGCTGGCCCCGGGGCGCGCTCGTCGCGCTCTCGGAGCGCCTCGCCGAGGTCACGCCCACCACGGTGCCCGGGCAACGCCAGGCCACGCCCACCCAGCTCGAGTGGGGCGCCGAGCTGCCGCTCCCCTCGCTGCTGCTCGCCGCCGCGCGCCCCGGCGGAATCAAGGTCCGGAGCGCGCGCGCCGCCTACCGGATCGCGCCGCAGCGCCCAGCGTGGCAGGTGCGCGCCGTGGTGCACAGCAACTACGCGCTCCTCGCCGACCACCGCCTGCGCCTGCTCCAGGGCGCCGACCTCGACCCGGTGCGCGCCTGGGACGCCGAGGTGAAGAAGGTCGGGCTGCAGGTCGAGCGCGGGACGTTCGCGGCGCTCCCCTTCGTGCTCGTCGACGACCTGGCCAGCCGCCTGCTCGCGCTGGATGCGAACTCCGTCGGCCAGCTCGCCGCGATCAGCGGCCTGTTCCTCGCCTACTGGGTCGGGCGCGGACTCGGCCGGCGCGCGAACGAGCATCGGTGGCGGCGCTCGATCCCGCTGGTGATCGGCGGGTGGGGCTCCCGCGGCAAGTCGGGCACCGAGCGCCTGAAGGCCGGGGTCTTCCACGGGCTCGGCTACCGGGTGCTGTCCAAGACCACCGGGTGCGAGGCGATGGTGGTCAGCAGCATCCCGGGCCGGGCGCCGACCGAGATCTACCTGTACCGGCCCTACGACAAGGCGACGATCTTCGAGCAGCGCCACGTGCTCCGCCTCGCCTACCACCTGCAGCCACAGGTGCTGCTGTGGGAGTGCATGGCGCTCAACCCGAACTACGTCGAGATCCTCCAGCAAGACTGGGTCCGCGACGACTTCACCACGATCACGAACACCTACCCCGACCACGAGGACATCCAGGGCCCGTCGGGCCGGGACGTGGCGGAGGTGATCTCGCGGTTCATCCCCCTGCGCGGGCGGGTGGTCAGCTCCGAGCAGCACATGATCCCGGTGCTCACCCAGCAGGCGCGGGCTCGGGGGAGCAGCCTGTCCACGGTGCGCGCCGAGGAGTGGCTGCTCCTGCCCAACGACCTGCTGGCGCGCTTCCCCTACAACGAGCACCCGCGGAACATCACGCTGGTCGCGCGCCTGATGCAGACCCTCGGCATCGAGCGCGACGTCGCCCTACGGGCGATGGCCGACCACGTCGTGCCCGATCTCGGGGTGCTCAAGGAGTACGGGCCGCTCCCCTACGACGGGCGCTCCGCCTCCTTCGTGAACGGCATGTCGGCCAACGAGCGCGCCGGGTTCCTCTCGAACTGGGAGCGAATGGGCTTCGACGAGCAGCCCGACGACGCGGGGCTGTCGACCTTCACGATCACGATGCTGAACAACCGGGCCGACCGCCTCGCGCGCCAGGGGGTGTTCGCGCAGATCGCCGCGCTCGACATCTCGGCGGACGCCATCGTGGTGATCGGCACGAACGTGATCCCCTTCCACCAGGCGTACCTGGCCGACCTGCACGCGGAGCTGGTCGACCGGATGCGCGACCTCGCGCCCGACCCGGCCCGCCTGCGCGAGGAGATCGGCCGCCGCCTCCGCCGCCGCCCCTTCCCGCCCGAGCGGGCCCGGCAGATCGCCGTGGACTTCGGCGGCGATCCGGAGGACGTCGACCGGTGGATCGCCGCCTTCTTCACCGACGACCCGAGCCCCGAGGCGCTGGTGCGCCACCGCGCCGCCCAGACACCGCCCACCGGACGCACCCGGCCCGACGCCATCGAGCAGTGGCTGCGCGAGACCGGGTGGCTCCACCGGCTGTCCCGCACCGAGGGCTGGTCGACCGACCGCGCCATCGAGGGCTTCGTGGCGCTGATGGCCGCCCGGATCCGACCGCTCGCCAACCCGGGGCTCACCGGCGACCAGGTGCTGCACAACGTGGTGATGGTCGCCCCACCCGACGCCGACGTGCGGATCCTCGGCGCCGAGAACATCAAGGGCACCGGGCTCGACTACGTCTACCGCTGGCTGTCCATCCAGCGGATCCTCGACCTCACCACCGACCTGCTCGCCGTGGAACCGGACACGGTCCGCGACCGGGTGCGCACCCTGGCCGCGCACCCGAACTACGGCGTCGCCGACACCCGGATCGCGATCCGCACGCTGGGCGAGGCCCTCGAGGGCGGTCGCCTCGCCGCCATGGGCCTCGAGGACGAGGCCCGGCGCACCCTGAGCCGCCTGCGCGAGATCCTGGTCCACCGCGAGCGCGGTCTACACGCCATCGCCGAGGAGACCCGCACGGAGCGGTTCAAGAAGTGGCTGTGGCAGGCGGTCGACTTCTGGGACAGCGTCCGTCGCCGCCGCGAGGCCGACGCCCTGTACGAGGACCTCGCCGCCCGCCGCGTGGGTCAGGAGGACGCGGCGAAGATCGCCAAGGAGATCGTCTACCGCCAGAAGTAGCGGTCCGTCCGATGGCTCTGGTCAGCCATCGAGCGGAGATACCCGCGCCGGACCGTCATAGACCATGCGGGTGCAATCGAGGATATCGCGCCCGATCAACGCCACGACCTTGGACCCGAAGATCGGGCGAAGTGGGTGCAGGCCGGCGGTGACCGTGAACGGACGCAACCCGACCACCGTGACGCGTACCTGCCTGGCGTCGACGAACCCTGGACCCTGGGGGGCCCACGCCTGTTCACCCGGCTGCATTCCCTGGACTCGAAAGGCCGGGGCAATCATCGCGCGGAGCGCGTCGGCCACCATGGGGTCCACCATGGTCGTGGCGGCGCCCGTGTCCACGACGGCGAGGCCCGCCACGGGCTGCGGGGCGGCAGCACCACCCGCCTCACGCTCGAGCATGTCCTGCCACGGAGGCGGATTGCCCAATCGGACTTCCAGGAGCGCCCCCTTCGAGGTGATCCGACCCTTTGCCGACATCTACTCCGCGCGCCACAGCAGTGCCGCAGGCAGGACCATGGGCTCCGGCTCGGCCACGAGGCGGCGAGTGAAGAATTCTGGGCCTCCGGTGCTCTCGAAGCCCAGGCTCAGGGCCTCCTCGAGCGTCGTGGTCGTCCCGAGGATCCGATCGCCCTTGATGACGACATGCTCGCCCTCGTGCTCGGTGAGGAGGCGGTCCCGATGCTGTGCGAAGGTCGCTCTCTCCGCGGGAAAGTCGGGGTATTCGGGCATGAGCACACCTCGGAGCGGGAGCGCGGCATGGAGTCGCGCTGCGGGGCGCCTCGGAAATTAGCACGAAGCAGGCCAAAAAATGACCGCTTGGTGAAATGTCGAGTTCAGGCGAAGAGCTGCTGCACGCGCTCGGCGAGGGCGACCGGGTCGACGGGCTTCTGCAGGTAGCCGACGACCTCGGGGATCTGGAGCAGGTCGTCGATCTGCTCGGCGGGGACGGCGGTGAGCAGGAGCACGCGGCGGCCCTTCAGGCCGTCCTTCGCGTGCAGGTCGCGCAGGAGCCGGGCGCCGTCGAGGCCCGGCATCATGATGTCGCACAGGACGAGGTCGAAGAGCTCCTCGCTCTGCAGGTGGCCGAGGGCGGCGAGGCCGTTCTCGGCCCGGATGGTCTCGGCTCCGGCGATCAACGACGAGAGCGCGATGGAGACGAGCTCTCCGACGTCCGGGTTGTCTTCGACGACGAGGATACGGCGCGGGGTGGGCTCGGACAGGGGAGACTCCTTGAATGAACCATCGGCTGCACCCCGTGGAACTTGACCGTCAGGGACGCGCCGAGCTCCCTCCCGGCAGGGCCGCGACATCGTCGCCGGCCTGCTTGGCGAGGAACCCGGCGATGACGGGGTAGACCTCGTCGCGCGCCGTGCGACCCACGATCGGGTCGATGTGTCCATAGTCCGTCGAGAAGCCCCCCGCCTTCCCGAGCAGGCGGTAGGTGCAGTCGGGGATCCGGTCGCAGGCGGCCTTCACGTCGGCGGCGGGGACCACCTTGTCCACCGCGCCGCCCATCACGAGGAGCGGGACGTCGCTGTGCACGTCGTCGAGCCAGGGGCGGCCGTCGAGGGTGACCAGGTCGCTGCTCTTCAGCCACCTGGTCACCTCGAGGACCATCGGGCGCGGCAGGTCGACGAGCGCGCGCTTCGCCATCCCGTTCGCGATGGGGAAGTCGAGGTTCGCCTTGTTGCCGAGCCGCGCGTACAGCGGGTTCGCGCGCCCCAGCGGTGCGGAGAGCTTCGCGAGGAAGGCCGCCGGGATCCGCCCCCGACCCTGCACCGCCCAGCCCATGGCGCGGATCTTCTTGTGGATCCCGAACAGGGTGTCGAAGTCGGCGGGCGAGCCGACCGCCACGCCCGCGGCGATGCGCTCGGGGTAGCGAGCCAGCGCGGTGTACAGCAGCATCCCGCCCATGCTGTGGCCCACGAAGTAGACCTTGGGCGCGCCGGTGGCGACCCGAACGGCGTCGATCACCGGGGGGAGGTCGTACAGGGCGTGGTCGTCGAAGCTGAACTCCTTGGCGGCCCGCCGGTAGGGGGCCACGGCCCCCGGGTCGCCGCGAAGCTCGGGGACCCACACGTCCCACCCCTGCTGCTGCAGGTAGGCGGCCAGCGACACCTCGGGGCGGTAGTCCCAGTTGTAGTGGTTCGCGCCCATGCCGTGCACGAGCACCACCGGCTTGCCAGGGCCCGGGTAGTGGCGCAGGGGCAGGGTCCACCCGTCGTCGGTGTACGCCTTCACGATGCCGGCAGGAAGCATGTCGGGGGGCAGGGACTTCGCGCAGCCGGCCAGGAGCAGCAGGACGGTCAGAAGCAAGTTTCGCAGCATTTTTCACACCGAGATGGCGGCGGGCCGCGTACCGTAGCGCGCGTCTGACGGATCCGTCATCGTTTTCTGCGTCCCTGGGGAGGATCGTGCATGGACATCAACCTGATCGCGCTGGCGATTCCCGTGTTCTTCGCGATGATCGGCGTCGAGATCCTGATCGCGCGCTGGCAGGGCCAGACCGTCTACCGGTTCAACGACGCGATCACCGACCTGTCCTGCGGGATCGGCCAGCAGGTCACCGGCGTGTTCATGAAGACCGCCGTCTTCGCCGGCTACCTGTGGCTGTACGGCCACGCGCGGCTGTTCGACCTCCCCGAGCACCACTGGGCCGTGTGGGTCCTCGGCGCGCTGGGCGTGGACTTCGCCTACTACGGGTGGCACCGGGCCAGCCACCGGATCAACTTCGTGTGGGCCACCCACGTCCCGCACCACCAGAGCCAGGACTACAACCTGGCCGTCGCCCTGCGGCAGGCGTGGTTCAGCCGCGTCACGAGCGCCCCCTTCCACTGGCCGCTCGCGCTGATCGGGCTGCCTCCGGTCGTGTTCCTCGTGAACGACTCGCTGAACACCCTGTACCAGTTCTGGATCCACACCGAGACCGTGCAGAAGCTGGGCCCCCTCGAGTGGGTGCTGAACACCCCGTCGCACCACCGGGTGCATCACGCGGTCAACCCGCGGTACGTCGACAAGAACTACGCGGGCGTGCTCATCGTGTGGGACCGCGCCTTCGGCACCTTCGAGGAGGAGCGCGAGCCCGCCTGCTACGGCACGGTCAAGCGCTACCGGTCGTGGAACCCGATCTGGGCGAACTTCGAGTACTGGGGCTACCTGCTCGACGAGGCCCGCGCCGCGACCTCCTGGCGCGACCGGCTCCGGATCTTCGTCGCGCCTCCCGAGTGGCGCCCCGCCTACCGCCCCGCGCTGCCCCAGCCCGTCGAGGTCTCCCGGGACACCTTCGAGAAGTGGCAGACGCCGGTCGGTCCGGGGCTCACGGTCTACGTCACCGCGCACTTCGTGCTGATCGCGGTCGCGGTCACCACGATGCTGTTCATCGAGGACCAGGCCACCTGGGCGGTGCTCGGCACCCTCGGGTTGCCGGTGCTGTGGACCACGGTGACCTGGGGCGCCCTGTTCGAGGGCCGCGCCTGGGGCGTGGCATCGGAGGGCGCGCGCCTGGGGGTCCTCGGGGTGCTGATCGCCGTGTGGGGCCTGCACGACCCGAGCGGGCTGCCCTTCGCGGTCGGGCTGCTGGTGGTGACCGTGCTCTCGGCGCTGTGGCTGCTTCGCTTCGGCCCCGGCTGGAGCTTTGCGGCTACCAGGGCCCCGGCGATGACGTGAACGCGCCGTCGCGCACCGCGGCGCCGACCGCGCGCAGATCGGGGTAGAGCGCCCGGTCGCGCTCCCAGGGCGCCACCAACACGCGAACCGCGTCGTACACGGCACGGGTGGCGGGGGCGGCCTGCCGGGGCGCGCGCCGCTCCACCTCGCCGTCCCGGCCCACCGCCTCGCCCGCGAGGTGGAACTCCAGCCCCTGAGCGCCGCAGATCAGCTCGATGGCGAGCACGTCGGCCAGCGCTTCCGCGATGGCGAGCGCGCCGCGCGCGGCGATCGGCCCCATGGACACGTGGTCCTCGTGGTGCTGCACCGTGGGGATCGAGTCGGCCGAGGCGGGGAAGGCCAGGCCCTTGCACTCGCTCACCAGCGAGGCCGCGGTGTACTGGGCGAGCATCAGCCCGCTGTTCAGCCCGGTGTCGCGCGCGAGGTAGCTCGGGAGCCCGGAGAGCTGCCCATAGGTCATCCGGAAGATCCGGCGCTCGGCGATGGAGGCGACCTGCACGAACGCGACCTTGAGGTGGTCCATCGCGAGCGCGACCGGTGCGCCGTGGAAGTTGCCCGCCTCGACCACGCCCTGGCCGGGAAACACCAGCGGGTTGTCGCACGCGCCGTTCAGCTCCCGGCAGACGATGCCGCGGACATAGTGCAGCGCGTCCCACGCCGCGCCGAGCACCGCCGGCGCGCAGCGCAGCGAGAAGGGATCGGGCCGCCGCCCGGTGGCGACCAGCTCCGAGCCGTGCAGGAGCCCGCGCAGGCGCTCGGCGACCCCGACGGCACCCGGGTGGTGGCGGGACTCGAGCGCGCGGGCGTCGACGCAGGAGAGATCGGCGCGGTTGACCTCGAAGCTGAGCGCGCAGGCGGCCTCGGCGGTCTGCAGCAGCCGCTCGGCGCGGGTGCACGCGAGCCCGGCCATCGCCGCGGTCAGGGTGGCGCCGTTGATCAGCGCGAGCGCCTCCTTGGCGTCCGGCTGCATCACCGGCAGCCCGTGCATCGCCTCGGCGGCCGGTCGGAGCGCGCCGTCGCGCCAGGCCCGCCCCCCCCACCCACACGCGACCCGCAGGATGTGGGCCAGGGGCGCGAGGTCGCCCGCGGCGCCGACCGAGCCCTGCGACGGCACCTCCGGCACCACGCCGGCGTTCAGCATGGCGAGAAGCACGTCGATGCACGCCGAGCGCACCCCGGTCGCTCCGGTGGCCAGCACGTTGCCGCGCGCGGCCATCGTCGCGCGCACCACCTCGCGGGGGAGCGGGTCGCCGACCCCCGCGCAGTGACCCAGCACGAAGTGGTGCACGAGGTCGCGGTCGTCCTCGGGCGCCTCGCCACCCACGAGCACGCCCCACTTGCTGCGAAGCACGCTGGGCAGCCCCTGGGCCCGGTACCAGGCGGCCGTCTCGTCGACCCGCGCCCGCGCCCCGTCGTCCAGACGCGCCGGCGCCCCCGCGCCGATCCGCGCGAGATCGGCCGGCGTCAGCCCGACCCCGTCCAGCACCACGGCCTCAGACATCGTCGACCCCCGCGAGTGGCCCGATGGCGTCCTGCACCGCGGCCTGCAGGGTGCCCGCCGCGAGCGCCTGCTCCAGCGCGGCGATCTCGTCGGACGGACACCCGAGCCCGCCGCGACCGATGGCCTCTTCGACCACCTCCAGCGCCGCCCGCGTGCCCGCGCCGAGCGCCGTGATCCCCTCCTGGGACTGCCGCCACCACAGCCCGCTCGCGGCGGCGAGCAGCTCCACGGCGATCACGAACCGGCTGTTCTTCACCACCTCGGCGGCGCGCCGCGCCGCGGTGGTGGACATCGCGACGTGGTCCTCCTGGTCCTCGCAGGTCGGGATCGAGTCGACCGAGGCGGGCCAGGCCAGCGACCGGTTCTCGCTCACCAGCGCCGCCGCCGTCGCCTGTGGGACCATCAGCCCCATCCCAGGCCGATCCTCGCGGACCAGGGACGGCGGTAGGCGCCCGGAGAGCGACCCGGTCGTGAGCCGGTAGGTCCGTCGCTCGGACAGGGCGGCGAGCTCCGAGACCACGAGCTTGAGGTGGTCGGCGGCGATCCCCACCGGCTCGCCGTGGAACAGGCCCGCCGAGACCGCCTTGTTCACGTCGTCGAGCTCGAGGAGCACGAGCGGGTTGTCGGTCGCCGCGTTCAGCTCCACCCGGATCTGGCTGCGCACGTAGCGCAAGCCGTCGCGGACCGCGCCGAGCACCTCGGGGGTGCACCGCAGGGAGTAGGCGTCCTGGACCTTGTCGGGCAGGGAGTCGGTGAGCTCCGAGCCCGCGAGGAGCCGCGCGAGATCCGCGGCGACCTGCCGGGAGCCGCGGTAGGGGCGCAGGGCGTGCACCTCGGGGGCCAGGCACCGAGTCACCCCGCGCAGGGCCTCGAAGCTCATCCCGGCCGCGATCTCGGCGCCGAGCAGCAGGCCGAGGGCGTCCTCGCAGGCGAGCGCCGCCCAGGCGGTGGTGAGCTGGCTGCCGTTGCACATGGCCAGCCCTTCCTTCTGCTGCGGGACGAGGCGCGCCAGCCCGGCGCGCGCCATCGCCTCGGCGCCGCGCATCCGCTCGCCGTCCATCCACGCGAACCCGCTGTCGCCCTCGCCCTCCGGGGCGCGGAACACCACGAGGCCGAGGTGCGCCAGCGGCGCGAGGTCGCCCGAGGAGCCGCAGGAGCCGCGGGAGGGCACCTCGGGCACCACGCCCGCGTCCAGCATCCCGAGGATCGTCTCGACGAGCGCCGGCCGGCACCCCGAGGCGCCCTTGGCCAGCGCGTTCGCCCGGAGCAGCATCATCGCGCGGGTGACGTCGGGCGGGACCATCGGCCCCACCCCCGCCGCGTGGGACTGCACGAGGTTCCACGACAGGGCGCGGGCCTGGCTGCCGTCGAGGTGGATCCGCGCCAGGGAGCCGAAGCCGGTGTTCACCCCGTAGACCGGGAGCGAGGCGCCGTCGGGCCCGCGCACCTCGCCCGCGGCGGCCTGCTCGACCCAGGCGCGGCTCGCCTCCATCCGGGCCCGAGCCGCGGGATCGAGCGCCACCGGCCGACCCGCACGGGCCACGACGACGACATCGTGCAGGTCGAGCGACTCGCCGTCGATGTGCAGGGGTTGCATGATCACGGGCTCCCCGAGAACGCATCGAAGGTAAGCCAGGGGGCCCGCGGTCTCAAGGACCCCTCGCCGCACCGGCGCCGACGTGCCAAGCTGCGTCCATGGCGACGGACGATCCCTACGGCAGTCCCTTGCACTACGACCTCGAGTACGGGGAGTACCGGGACGACCTGGCCTGGTACGTGCAGCTCGCGAACCGCTTCGGCGGGCCGATCCTGGAGCTGGGGTGCGGCAATGGCCGGATCACCCTGGAGCTAGCCCGCGCCGGGGTCAACGTGCACGGGATCGACGCCAACCCGCGGATGCTCGAGGACCTCGCGTCCAAGCTGCACGCCGCGCCCGACGAGGTGCGCGCCCGAGTGACCTCCGCCCGCGCGGACTTCCGCGCGCTCGAGGTGGATCCGGAGTACGCGCTCGCGCTCCTGCCCTTCAACACGATCCACCACTGCCGCACCCACCGGGACGTGCTCGCGGTCTTCGCCGGGCTGCGCCGCGCCCTGCGTCCCGGGGGCCGCTTCGCGCTGGACATGTACCTGCCCTACCCGACCCTGTACGAGCGCGACCCGGCCGAGCGCTACGGCGAGTGCGTGTTCACCGACCCGCGCACCGGCGAGCCCATCGAGTCCTGGGAACAGAGCTGGTACGACCCGCTCGAGCAGCTCCACCGGGTGACCTACTCCTACGACCACGGCGGAGGGCGGGTGCACGAGGTGCGCCTGGTGCTCCGGATGTTCTACCCGCAGGAGATCCGCGCCCTCGTCGACTGGGCGGGCTTCGACGTGATCGCCGAGTCCGGCGACTTCCACGGTCGTCCCCTCGGGCCTCGCTCCACCAAGTGGGTCGCGGTGCTCGCGCCGCGCTGACAGCGACACGAAGCGCCGATCAGGCTCGCGCGAAGCGACTCACTGGGTCGCCTGGTCGGGGCCGACGCCACACAGGGTGGTGTTGTTCTCCTTGAGCTTGGCGGCCACCACGTCCTTGGTGACCCAGCGGTCCTTCTTGATCCGCGGGACGTCGAAGCTGCCGGTGACGAACACGCGCGTCTGCGAGTCGGTGCCGTCGAAGACGATGGTGAAGTCGCCGCTGACGTGGCCGCCGACGGTCATGTCGGCGTCGGAGTCGAAGCGCACCCACGCGTAGTCGAGCTCGACCCAGGAGTCGAGCCCCGGCGGCAGGCCGTCGACCGGACGCCACTCGTTGGTCTCGACCATCGGGGTGAAGTCCACGCCGACGGTGGAGAGCTCGTCGGCGGTCTGGCTGGCGACGTCGTCGACCTGGCTGACCATCGACTGGTAGGCGCTGCTCGCGCTCGGGTCGGTGCCCGCGTCGAGGGGCACGTAGAACAGCGACGCCGCCGAGAGCGTGGTGTCCTCGGACTCGAAGCTGCTGTAGGCGCTGGGCAGGCCGTAGCGGACCCGGCGCATGCTCAGGTCGTCGCCGCCCAGGCGACCCGCGGCGTAGCCGGCGCGCCACTCCTCGGGGACGGTCCACACCTGGGTCGTGTCGTTCGGATCGAACTGGTAGGCACCCGAGTTCAGGAAGTACAGGGTGCCGCTGTCGACGTCCTTGGACCACTCGTCGAGCCAGGGGGCGCCGTCGACGTCGACGAGCTGTACGCCGCCGTTGCCGTCCTCGGTGCAGCGCTTGGGCTCGAAGGTCGGGTCGACCACGAAGGCGAACCGGAGGTCGGCCGAGCCGGGCAGGGCCTGGTGGAACCCGAGCTGCAGGTCACCCTCGGAGGTGAGCACCGCCTCGGCGCGCCACGGGTTGAGGTCGCCGGAGATGACCTGGTAGCCGTCGTGGGTGAGCCAGGACTCGTGCTGCGGGTCGAACCCGGTGCAGATGTCCTCGGCGCCCGGAAGCTGCGCCTCCCCGTTCGCGAGGTTGCGGCAGTCGATGGTCCAGTGTTTGTCGGCCTTCGAGAGATCGATGCCGCCATCGAACAGGGTCTGCGAGCTGGTGACCGGCAGGAAGGCCGTCCACGTGCCGGAGGTGATCTGCACGTTTTGCGGCGTGCATGCCACGGAGGTCAGCAGCAGGAGCGGAATGAGACGACGCATGGACAGGACTCCGAGAGGCCCGGATGTGGAAGTGGGCACATATAGGCGCTCGGTCCGCCCGTGGTCAAGGCGAAGGTGGATCAGCAGACCGGAAAATGACGGTGCGGCGCCGCCAGGCGGCCTCATCGGCCCGCGATCACCAGGTTCCCCGCGGCATCGACCCACACCATCTCGTCGGCGCCGTCTCCGGTGAAGTCGGCCAGGGCGGGGACGCCGAGCGGTGCCGGGTGGGCGTGCAGAGACCAGCCGGCCCCGTAGCCCTGCCCGGTCGACGGGTAGATGGTGATCCACCCGCCGCCGCTCGCCACGAGATCGGAGTGCCCGTCGCCGTCCACGTCGCCCGCGGCCAGGGCGAGGGGTCCGTCGAGGCGGGTCTGCACGTCTGCTTCGTCCACCGCGATCCCGGCGGCGTCGGAGTGGGCGAGCCCCACCTCGCCGGCGTCGCCCCAGGCCCAGGGCACCACGGTGCACCCGGGCGTGTCGCAGGTGGCGAGATCCGGTCCGCTCGGGCCGGGCACGAAGGCCAGCCCCGCCGCGCCGGGCACGTCGCGGGTCTCGGTGACCACGAGCGCGGCCTCGCGCAGGGTGGCGACCCCGCCGTCGAGGATCGCCACGGTCGCGAGCCCCGGGCCGTCGCCGCAGGCGAGCGCCTGTCCGCTCTGGGGCCGGGCGTCGGTCTTCGCGAGGGTCGTACCGTCCCAGGACAGCGCCCACAGCCCGTTGTCGAGCAAGGCGTAGACCACACCGTCGCAGGTGACGAGGTCCACGGGCACCCCCGAGGCCGACAGCGCGGTGCTGCCCACCTTCACCAGCGTGGGATCCGGCCCGACGGTGGCGCGGTACAGGTCGACGGTGGTGCTGCCGCTCGCACGCGACAGGGTCGCGACCTCCATGGTGGCCGGGTCGCCATCGAGATCGGCGGCCACCGCGGCCACCTCGCCGCCAGCCTCGACGGAGCGCACCGGGTCGAGGGCGGCACTCCACGTCCCGCCGGTCGTCCGGGCGCCCGGCCAGAAGCTCCACGCCCGCTCCCCGGCGAGGGCCAGGTAGGGCACCCGGTCGCCGTCGGCGTCCCCCGCGGCGAAGGGCGCGGACTCGGGCAGGGTCGCGACGGGCTGCTGCGCGTTGGTCCCGTCGACCTGGGCGAGCACCGAGAGCTGCCCCGACCCGTCCAGGGTCCACAGGTCGACGAGGCCGTCCCCACCGGCATCGGCCAGGGCCGCCCACGCCTCGGACGCACTCGTCTGGAAGACCGACGGGCGGTCGCCGGCGAGGTGCCACACCGAGAAGGTGCGATCGGCACCGAGCACCCGGGGACCGAACAGGAACAGCTCGTCGGCGCCGTCGCCGTCGTAGTCGCCGCCAGACTCGGGGACCGTGCCCACGGGGAGATCCAGGGCGAGGGAGGGCGGCATCGGGCCGGTGAACGCATAGCGATCGTCCACCGAGCGCGCGAGTCGGTACCACCCGCCGTCGTCGCCAGTGACCGTGATCTGGTCGCGCCCCAGCCCGGCGTTGTCGCTCGCAGTCATCCCCACGGGGGTCGCGGGCAGGTCCGCGGGAATCGCGGGCGCCCAGGACTCGGGGCCATCGGCCTCCCACACCTCGAGCACGGGATTCGCGCTCCCGTTCCACGCGATCGCCACGTCGGGCAGCCGATCGCCCGTGGTGTCGCCGGCCGTCGCGCTCCCGACCCGCGAGGACGCCCGGATGGCTCCGGCCCAGGCCACGCCGCCCTGGGGACGGCCGCGCAGGAGCACCACGGTGTGCTCCGTCCACGCGATCGCGTCGATCACCCCGTCCTCGTCGAGGTGCACCGCCTGCAGTCCATCGATCCGGCTGTCCAGCGGCGTGAGCACGGGGAACCGGCGACCGTCCACGCCCGCGAACCACACCGCGTCGTCGGTCGCCACGAGGACGCCGCAAGAGGCAGGGACCACGACCCGCGCTGGCCCCGCCGCCGGAACCGCGCGAGGCAGCCGAGGCGGCGCGCTGCCGTTCGCGAGCGCCTGGACCCCGACCGCGACCTCGCCCGCGCTCACCGACACCGTGCCCGGGGTGTCCACGACCACCGTGCCGTAGCCGTAGGCGTCCAGGGTCACCGTCTCCGTGGTGTGGCCCACCACCACGTCGACCGGGTCGTGGGCGACGGGCACGCCCCAGGCGTTCACCGCGCGCACGCGCACCGCGAGCGGCACCGGCCCGGCGACCGCGTCGATCTGCACCGCATCGTCCCCCGGAGGCGCCCAGGCCACCCCGACGGCCTCCGGCGCAGGCTCCGGACCGCAAGCGCTGGCCAACAAGAGCAGCAGCAGGGTGGGGAGGGGGGCGTGCACGAGCCCCATCTTAGGCCCGGCGGCGCCGGCGCCGGAAGAACAACGGTGGGAGGAACAGCGGCAGCAGCAGCCGTCCGTGACCGCATCCGCCCGCGGTCGCGGTCGCGTCGGGATCGGGCAGGCGCGCTCGCCCGGCGCCCCAGCGCGGATCGGAGCGCCAGGGCCCCACCGGGTCGCCCGCGGCCCAGCCCTGGAGCCGGTGCGCCGCCTGCCACGGCGTGAGCGTCGGGTCGTCGGACATCGCGAGCGCGATCGCCCCGGCCACCGCGGGAGCCGAGGCCGAGGTGCCGTAGAAGCCCCGGGCCCCGTAGGCGACGGTGGTGGCCCCGTCTGGCCCGGCGATGTCGGGCTTGCCGAGCCCCGCGTGGGTCGGACCCTGACTCGAGAAGCTCTCGACGTCGTTCGTGAGGTAGCCGGTGGCACGCACCGCGCCGACGGTGAACGCGTTCGGGCTGGACCCCGGGTCGGCGATCGACCCGGCGGGCCGCGCCCACGCGATGCTCCCGTTGGTCGCGAGCACGTCGACGTCGAGGTCCACGGTGGAGCCCCGGCGCCACACGACCTCGAGCCGGTACCAGCCATCCTCGGCCACCGTCCCGGTCAGGCGCTCGACCGGCGCACAGCGGTCGGCGCTCGCCACCTGCGGGTCCTCGCTCCGGTCCACGAGGTTCCCGTCGCTGTCGTACAGGTAGGCGTCGAGATCGGTCTGTCCGCAGGCGGCGTGCTGGTTCCAGTTGACGTAGATCCCGCGCGCCGAGCCGGCCGGCAGGTGGATCCACAGCCCGGGCGACCCGTCGAAGAGCATCCGACCGTCGCCCGCGTCGGTGAAGGGTCCCGACCAGTGCGCCTGGGCGTAGTTCCCGGAGCTGACCACGAGGAGCACGCCCGCGGCGGCCAGCTTGTCGATCTGCGCGGAGATGGGCCCGGTGCCGTCGTAGAAGCTCGCGTTGAAGAAGGACAGCGACATGCTGACCACGTCGATGCCGTTGCGGATCGCCCAGTCCGTCGCGTTCTCGAGGGTGGTCTGGCCGTTGACCCGCACCAGGTACAGCTGCGCATCCGGCGCGATGTCGTGCACCACCTGGGCGCAGGCGTAGCCGTGCACGCCCTCCTCGAAGGAGAACCGCGGCCGCAGGGTGTCCATGGGCAGCTCGCAGGTCGGGCTCGCATAGCAGTCCTGGGTGGCGACGTCGCCGAGTACCGTCGGGGCGAGGCCGGCCCCGAACCACTGCAGGTCGAAGACCGCGACCTTCACCCCCTAGCCGCGAGCCCCCAGGGCGTGCCACGCGCCGACGTTCATCGCGTCCATCGCCTCGGACGGCGGCGCGTCGTCGACCTCGGGGACCGTCTCCCACCGCCAGGGCACCCCTGGGGCCGGCGGGTGCAGGAGGACCGCGCCGGTGGCCGAGACCGCGTCCGCGCCCGGGTAGTTCGGGTCGTCGACGTGCACGAGGTCGAAGGGATGGATCGCCAGGGTCGTCGCGAGCAGGACGGGGATCACGAGCCCTCCACCCACACCCCGTCCCAGGGCTCGTCCCACTGCAGGCGGCCTCGCCGGCGGGAAACCCCCGCATCGAAGCGCCCGGGACGCAGGGTGTCCCAGGAAAACCGGCGCGTCGCCTCCCAGGTGTTGCCGTCCTCGCGGGCGCAAACCCGCACCGCGAAGGTGCCCGGGCCACCACACCGGGCGCCTCGGTCGACCACCGCGACCGTCCACGGCCCGACCGCGGCGGGGAGGCTCGCCACCACCGGAGTGAGCTCGCTCGGCCCCGTCGGCCCCTCGAAGCGCACCTCGACGCGGACGTCCCGCGCGGGGCGGCCGTGGCCGAGCCGCGCGCGGAACCGGTAGACCGGCCAGCCATCGACCCGTCCGACGAGCGCCTTCGGCGAGATCTGCAGCGGTAGGGAGGCCACCCGTTGCCGGTGCACCCCCGCGGCCACCGTCGCGGCCGCGGCGAGGGCGGACAGCGCGACGAGCACCACGTCGCCCGCACCGGTCGCGAGGATCGTCCCTGCGAGGGGCGCGCCGATCGCCGCGACGCAGGTCGCCCAGAAGGCCCGGGAAGAAAGGCCCTCGACGCGACGTAACGGTTGAAGGGGAGGGGTAGCCAACATGATCCAGGCGATTACCCTTATCCTCGTACCCTCTGGAGGGAGCGCACATGGGCTTGTGGGACACGCTGAAGCAGCACGCTGGCGCCCAGTTCCTCGACGTGATCGAGTGGCTGGACGATAGCCGCGACACCATCGTCTACCGGTTCCCGATCTTCAACCAGGCGATCACGGACCACTCGAAGCTGATCGTCCGGGAGGCGCAGACGGCGGTCTTCGTCTCCGAGGGCACGCTCTCGGACGTGTTCGGGCCCGGCACCTACACGCTGGACACCCGCAACCAGCCGATCATGTCGTTCTTCAAGTCGATCGCCTACCAGCTCCAGTACCCCTACAAGGGCGACGTCTACTTCGTGAACACGCGGCAGTTCACCGACCGCAAGTGGGGCACGCCCAACCCGATCCCCATGCGTGACGCGGAGTTCGGCCCGGTGCGCATCCGCGGCTTCGGCATCTACTCCTACCGGATCACCGACCCGGCGGTCTTCATCCGGCAGATCGTCGGCACGGACGGCCTGTTCACCACCGACGAGATCGACGGTCAGCTCAAGAAGAAGCTCCAGGGCGCGCTCGCCGACACCATCGGCCAGGCGAAGATCCCCGTGCTCGACCTCGCCGCCAACTACATGGACCTCGGCGACCAGCTCCGCGACCGGATGAACCCGGCCTTCCAGCAGGCCTACGGCATCACCCTCGCCGACTTCACCATCGAGAACATCAGCCTGCCCGAAGAGGTCGAGAAGGCGCTCGACACGCGCACGAAGATGGGCGTGCTCGGCAACCTCGACAACTACACGAAGCTCAAGGCGGCCGACGCCATCCAGACCGCCGCGGCCAACCCCGGGATCGGCGGCGCCGGCGTCGGGATGGGCGTCGGCTTCGGCATGGGCAACATGATGGGCCGGCAGATGAGCGGCGCCATGGGCGGCGGGGGCGGTGGGAGCGCCGCACCGCCCCCGCTCCCCGGCCAGGGCAGCTACCACTACGCCGGTGCCGGCGGGCAGCAGGAGCTGTCCATCGACCAGATCGTCCAGAAGATCGCCCGGAACCGCGGTGGCCAGCACCTGCTGTGGCAGCCCGGCTGGCCGGCGTGGAAGCCGTGGACCGAGGTGCCCGAGGTGGCCTCCCGCGTGCCCCCCGAGCCCCAAGCCGCGGCACGCTTCCACTACCACGGGCCCGCGGGCGACGGGGAGAAGTCGCTGGACGAGATCGTGGCGGCAGTCCGAGCCGCGCCCGACGCCGCCCACCTCGTGTGGCAGGCCGGCTGGGCCGAGTGGAAGGCCGTGAAGGACGTGCCGGCGATCCAGGCCGCGCTGCACGCCGGGCCGCCGGCGCCGCCGCCCCTGCCGGGCGCCGATCAGCCGCCGCCGCCCCCGGCCCCGCCGAAGCCCCCGGCGCCGCCCGAGACGCCCGAGTAGCCGTTCCAGAGGCCATCGCCCGAAACGCGTCGCGGCCACGACCACGACGGCAACGCATCGACGCTCGGCCTGCCCACGGTCTCGTCCCCTCGACCGCCCGCCCGGACCACCTCCCACCCGCGCGTCTCACTCCGAACGGATCGCCCGGGCCACTCCTGACCGATGAGGCCGGGTGGACGCCGAGGCGGCTCCCTGCCAGAACCGCCCCGAGCCGCAGCTCCCCCCCCGCCCGGCGCTCCCCCTCCGCGAATGCTCAACATTTCGATCAACGATCCCGTCCCCATGCGGATCGTAGCCAAACGCTCAGTGCCTGACCCCGCTCACGGCCACCGCGAGCCGGCGGCTCGGTGCAGCCGGCGCACCGACTCCTCGAGGTCGTCGAGGATCTGGTGCGACCAGCCGTCGCACAGCGCCGCGAAGCACTCCCGGTAGTACCAGAGGGTCTCGGGCTTGTCGGGACTGAACCGATCGAAGATCGCGTCGCCCAGTCGGACGTGGTCGCGCACGATGCTCCGGCTGTTGTGGAGCTTGTCCGCCGCGCAGATCAGCTTCGCGGCGGGATCTTCGTCGCGAAGTCGCGCGATGTAGCGCAGCTTGCGCTTCTTCCAAGGCGGCTTGGGACGGGTCGTGGTGTCCGACAGGGCGAGCACCAGATCGGCGACCCGCACGCCAAACACGTCGTGCAGGTGCGCGTAGGAGGAGCCCTCGATGTCCTCGAGGTAGTCGTGGAGCAGCGCGGCGATCATCTGGTCTTCGTCGCCGCCGTGCTCGCCGACGAGCGCACACACCATGAACAGGTGGGTCACGTAGGGGACGTTGCTTCCCTTTCGCAACTTTCCTCGGAACGAATCGACGGCCAGCGCGGCGGCCCGGTCCAGGCGGTCGGAGTAGGCGGGGCTCCCCATGGCTCCATTGTAACTGCCCGGCGGACGGGATGCTGCGGCGCCACCGCGCCCCGGAGAGGCCCACGATGACCCCGGAGTGAACGGGGCCGCGCTCCTGCATCTTCGACGAGCCCACCCCAGTTGGCGATCAACGGTCGGATGCCGCCAAGGTGGTCGCGCGCTCCGACCAGGCCACCACGGCACCGCTCGACCCGCAGCCCCCCTGCACCGACAACATCCAGGACCAGGACGAGACGGGCATCGACTGCGGCGGCGGCGCCTGCCAGGCGTGCGCGGTCGGGGCCTACACGGTGCAGGGCACGACCGACATCACCCTCGACTCCGCCTCCAACCCCGGCTGGCAGACGATGCCCCAGATGGAGGTGACCTTCACCCTCGACACCGACTCGGTCGTGCTCACCCAGCTCGACTGGAACGACGTGTCGGCGCACAACGCCAACGAGTACGTCGCGGTACGGCTGAACGTCGACGGGGTCCCCGACGCGCACGGGATGAGCGTGTGGCAGCGGTCGAGCTTCGACGAGGACAACGCCCAGAACCTGTTCCGCATCGAGGAGTTGCCCGCGGGCGGACCCTACACCGCGAAGGTGGAGTGGGCGGCGGGGACGGGCCAGGTCCTCGACCTCGCCGGAGACAGCCGCCCCTGGTGGGCTCGCGTGCTCTCGGTGATCACCATCCCGACCCGCACCGGGGTGAAGTGGGCCTACGCCGAGGGCAACACGGACGCCTGTTACACGGGCGCCCGCACCGCTTTGCCAAACTACGCGAGCTACACCGTGATCCTCGGAATGTCCGTCGACCTGACGCTGGACGAGCAGCGCGTCGTGCTGTCCCAGTTCGACCTCGACTTCCAGGGTCCGAACCTGGCCTGGACCGGGGCACAGCTCGCGATCGACGGGGACCCCGGGCCCGACTGGACCCACGACCAGACCTACAGCTCCGCGGGCCCCGAGATCGAGCAGCTCCACCTGCACCGCCTCGACCTGAAGCCCGCGGGCACGATCAACGTGGCGACCCGGTGGGGCGACGGGTCGGACACCGTGTGCAACAACACGGCCAGCGACGGCCACGTCGGGCGACGCGTCGGCGCGATCGCCATTCCCAGCCGGGTCGGCGCCACCTTCAGCGAGATCGATCCGGTCACGGACCTCACGCACTCGGCCGAGTCGGGCTGGTCCCTGTTCCCGGGCATGAGTGCCTCCCTCGATCTGCCCCGGAACGACGACTACGTGGCGCTCACCCAAGTGGACACCAACGGGTACGGCGCCACCAACAACGGCGACTGGATGGCCCTGACGCTGGCGGTCGATGGCCAGAAGTCCCCGGGGATCCACTCCCAGTCGAGCGATGCGGGGGAGGACGTCGGGATCCAGCTGCACCGCACCGACGTGCTCGCGGGCAACCAGGTCCACTCCTTCGAGGCGGACTGGGGCTACGGCGGCGGCACCTTCTCGATGATCCCGAGCAGGGCGCTGTGGACGCACCGGGTCGGGATGCTCGCGGTCCCGGTGCACGCCGAGTAGCGGCGCCCGACCTACACGTTGGTGACGTGCAGGTCGGCCAGGTCGCCCTCGTGCACGGGGCTCGGGGCGCCGGACATCAGGTCCTGGGCCGAGGTCGTCTTCGGGAAGGCGATCACGTCGCGTAGGGAGTCGGCGTTCGTGAGCAGCATCACACACCGGTCGAAGCCGAAGGCGAGGCCACCGTGGGGCGGCGCACCGTGAGCGAGGGCCTCGAGGAGGAACCCGAACTTCTCCTGCTGCTCCTCGGAGCCGATCCCCAACGCCTCGAACACCTGCTGCTGGGTCTGTTCGCGGTGGATACGGATGGAGCCCCCGCCGATCTCGCTGCCGTTGCACACGATGTCGTAGGCGTTGGACAGGATCTCGCCCATCTTGGAGGTGCCCAGCCACGCGACGTGCTCGGGACGCGGCGCGGTGAATGGGTGGTGCATGGGGGTCCAGTGGCCCTCGGAGTCCTTCTCGAACAGCGGGAAGTCGACCACCCAGCACAAAGCGTACTCCCCCTCGGGGAGCATCTCGCGGTCGCGCGCGACCCGGACGCGCAGGCGCCCGAGCCCGGCGTTGACTGGGCCGAAGTCGCCCGCCGCGGCGAGCACGAGGTCGCCGTCCTGGGCGCCGATCTGCAGCAGCACGCCGAGCGGGTGGTCCGGCAGCGCCTTGTTGAGCGGGCCACTCACCGCGCCGTCCTTGACCTTGCCCCACAGCAGGCCGCCGAGGCCGTAGTTGCGCACGAAGTCGGTGTAGCCGTCGAGCACCTTGCGGGAGGTGTCGCCCGCGCCGCCCTTGACCACGAAGGCCTTGACGATGCCGCCGGCCTCCAGGGCCCGGGCGATGGGCGGGAACTCGGTGTCGCCGACGAACATCCAGATGTCGGACAGCTCCATGCCGAACCGCATGTCGGGCGCGTCGACGCCGAAGCGGTCCATGGCCTCGATCCACGAGAGAACGGGCACCTCGCCGACCTCGACGCCGATCACGTCCTTCCACATGGCGCGCACGATGCCCTCGGCGATCTGCATCACCATCTCGCGGGTGGCGAAGGACATCTCGAGGTCGATCTGGGTGAACTCGGGCTGGCGGTCGGCGCGGAGGTCCTCGTCGCGGAAGCAGCGGCAGATCTGGAAGTACCGGTCCATGCCGGCGACCATCAGGATCTGCTTGAAGATCTGCGGGGACTGCGGGAGTGCGTACCAGTGACCCGGGTGCACGCGGCTCGGCACGAGGTAGTCCCGCGCGCCCTCGGGCGTGGCCCGGGTGAGGCACGGGGTCTCGATCTCGAGGAAGTCCTGGGTGTCGAGGTAGCGCCGCACGGACTGGGCCGCGTGGTGGCGCGCGACGATCTTGCCCTGGAGCGCCGGGCGCCGCAGGTCGAGGTAGCGGTAGCGCAGCCGCGTGGTCTCGCCGGCGTCCAGCCCCCGCTCGTCCAGCGCGAAGGGGAGCGGGCGGGTGCCCGAGAGCACCTCGATCTCCGTCGGGATGATCTCGATGGCGCCGGTGGCCATGTCGGCGTTCACCGCGCCCTCGGCGCGGGCGGCGACGGTGCCGCGGACCTGGACGACGTACTCGATGCGCACGGACTTGGCCGTGTCGCGCGCGGCCTCGGAGCACCGGTCGGCGGCGGTGACCTGGACCGTCCCGAAGCGATCGCGCAGGACGAGGAAGGTCACGCCGCCTCGATCCCGCACGGCCTGGGCCCAGCCCTGCACCACGACCTCGCTGCCCGCGTCGGAGAGCCGAAGCTCTCCACAGGTGTGCGTCCGCTCCACCAACATGTGGCCTCCATGGGAGCCCCACGTGTATCCGGTAGCGGGCGCGTCTCCAAGATATGCAGAGCCCCGATGACCCCCCGCGCCTCCGTTGCCGCGCTCGGACTGCTCGCCCTGGCCGGGTGCGGCCTGCCGCTGCCCTACCCGCCCGAGCGCCTCGCCGCCGACGCCGCGCACATCCCCGCCAAGGCGCTGGTGCACTACCTCGGCCAGCCCGATCCTCTGCGGCTCGCGGTGTGCGACCCCACCGCGACCGGCCCCCACCTCCCCGCGGTCGACACCGACCTGGTCGACAAGGTGACCCGCGCCTTCCTCGCCGGGAAGGTGCCCGCGGCGCACTGGAGCGGGTGTCTCGTCGCGATGTGGCACGGAGGCCCGCCCGAGGTGCAGGACCACCTCGCCGGCGTCGCGATCCTCGCCTTCCGGCAGGTCCTCGACACCCGGGGGCTGCCGACCAACGAGCGCCTCGTCCGCCTCGGTGCCGTGGCGGGCCTCGTCGAGCGCCGGCCGCCCGGGACCCGCCTCCCCGAGACCGCCGCGACCGCCACCCTGGCCACCATCGACGCCCGGCGGGCGGAGCTGGAGCCGGAGGTCGCCGCGATGGCGGACCGCTTCGAGGCGGAAGTCGGTCTCGATCTCGGCCTGTGGCAGGGCGAGCGGGTCGACGCCGCGCGGATCGACGCCACGACCGACGAGGCACTGCTGAAGCGCTTCGCCACGCGCCTCCCCGACCCGGCCCTGCAGCGGGCGGCGCGGGCCCGCATCGTCCGCCTGCGCATCGCGAAGAGCCCGCGCGAGGTGGTGCGGGCGCACGCCGAGGAGGTGGTCGCCGCGGTGCTGAAGACGGGGCACTGGACGATCCCGCTGGACCAGTTCCCGGTGCAGTCCGTCGACGTCGGGACCGGTCCGAAGGGCGCGGTCACCTGGCTCGTGGTGCAGGATCCCCACGCGCGGACCGCCGGGCTGCGGGCCCGGCTGGGGGACGGCACCCTGCTGGACGCGCTGCCCCTCGCGCGCCGACTGCACGTCCACCTTCAGCGGATGCAGAGCGCCGTGGGTCCCTGCACCGAGGACGACGGGCTCGATCCGGAGCCGTGCGTCGCCCCCGACGCGATCGCTGTCGACCACCCCCTGCTGAAGCTCGACGCCGAGGGCCGGCTCGTCACCCCCGTGACCCTGCCCCCCGCCACCGTCGCGAGCCTCGCCCGCCTCTCGGAGCTGGTCGTTCCGCTCGCCGTAGGCGGCCAGCACGCCGAGCTGACGCGCCCGCTACACTTCGCACCCCCCGAGCCCCTCGTGCTCCAGGGCCCGGTGGGCTCCAAGGGTCCCGCGCTCGTCGTGCGGGTGCGCCCCGAGGGCCCAGACCGGCTCGTGTACGCGATCCAGGACGGCCCGACCCGCTACCAGGTGGTCGTCGAGCACGAGGACCTCGGCCGGTTCCGGGTGGTGAGCCAGGGCGGGCGCGGCGTCGCGGGCACGCGCGGGCGGGACGGCAGCCCCGGGCGCCCCGGCGAGGACGGCATGGACGCCTTCTGTCCCAACAGCTACGGCGACAACGGCCAGATGGGCGGCGGCGGCGGCGACGGCCAGAACGGCGGCGCGGGCGGTCGCGGTGGGGACGGTGGCGACGTGCAGGTCTACCTGAAGTGTGCGGACCAGGCCGCCTGCGCCGGGCTGCTGGACCTCGTGGAGCCCACCGTGCACAGCGTGGGCGGCCCCGGCGGCAAGGGGGGGCCCGGCGGCCGAGGGGGCGCGGGCGGCGAGGGCGGCCGCGGCGGTCAGGGCATGGGCTGCGTCGTCGGCGGGATCTCCAGCTACCTGCAGGGCGGCCACGACGGGCTGCGTGGCCTCGACGGACAGCCCGGAAAGCCCGGTCCGGGTGGTCCGGACGGCGGTCCC
>Ga0114931_10002292_pt1 | contig 24352 bp, 30 predicted proteins | sample 2SBtaG_FD_89579 | JGI IMG/M metagenome (GOLD analysis project Ga0114931, IMG submission 89579) | Deep subsurface microbial communities from Kolumbo volcano to uncover new lineages of life (NeLLi) - 2SBTROV14_V59a metaG | ecosystem: Environmental > Aquatic > Marine > Volcanic | place: Kolumbo... | reverse complement strand
GGGCGACGTCATAGGTCGGGCGGGCGACGATCACCGGACCGTCGGGGAAGGGCTCGACCTCGTCCAGCTCGCCCGTTGCGAGCGCATGACCCCACCGACCGGACGACGGGATCCAGGCGGCGTCCTTGAGAACGAAAAACGTCGGCCAGACCTCGATGAGGCGACCGGTATAGGTGAAGTTGGCCCGGATGATCACCTTCTGTCCGAGATCGATAGGTCCGATGGATTCCAACACTTGTTTTCTCCTCCTGCGGGGCTCACCCCCGCAACCATATGGTACACCACGCGGTGTCCCCGTCTAGCGGATTCGTCAGAGCGGCACGTCGCCGGACTGCTCGGGACCACGAGCCGCGGCGTCGGCATCGAGCGCGAGCGCCATGCGGCGGCACGCGGCCTGTAGGCCGTCGGTATTCACATGCGTGACGTTGGTCGTCCCGGCGCTTTCCTGAAGAATGCGCTCGGCCTCGTCCTTCCCGATCTCGCGCGCCATGACCCACCAGTCGCGGACGCTGTAGGTCCGGCGGTAGGCGTCGGTCCCCGGGGCGTCGATCTCGCCCTGGATACCTTCGAGAGGATCGCCGGGGTCGCCCTGCTCGGGCTCGGCGCGCTGGCGGTCGCGCTCGCGAGCGGCCTCGACCACCCGGGCGATCGTTGACTGCGGGCCGGTGAGACCGCGCGCGACCTCGGCGGGGTCGGGGTCACCGCGAGCGGCCTCGGCCGGAGCTCCGGACGTCGCCGGCGAGCTCGGACGTGCCCCAGCGTCCGGCCACGGCGTATCTATGTCCTCCTCCGAGAACCGCTCCGGGGTTCCTAGCTCGCCCTCCACCCGGCGTGCGTACGCTTCCCACGCCTCCGCGTTGGCGTCTCGGCCGGGCTTGCCCTCGACCGAACGGCACGCCTCGACCCCGTGGAAGTCGGCGAGCTGCGACAGGCGACGTAGGGCCGCCTCACGTCGCCCCACCGCGTTGCGGGCTGTCGTGCCAGCGTCCGGGCGTCCGCGTTCATCACGCGGGCTCTGGGGCGCCCTGGCGCCGTTCTGCCGGGTCGCCTCCTCATGGGGCGCCGGGACGTGATCGTCGTCCAGCGTCCCGAGGTAAGCCTCCCGCCCGCATCCGAACATGGCGGCCGCCTTTTTCAGCGCGTTTGTAAACGCGCCCTTTCGGGCATCCCCGGGGCTAGCGCCCTCGTGACCGCCGCTCGAGCGGGCCTCCGCCCACGGAACCCATGCGCCGGCGTCCCACGATCCGAGCGTGAGCACGAGATCGACGTAGACGAGCCAGCGCTTGGATCCACGACCGGTCTCGCGGGTCTCCATCGTGTAGGCGGGCTCGGTCCGCCATCCACCGAGACCGCATGCCTCGGTGAGCCGATCAGCTACCGCCTGATACTTGATCCCCGTGGTGTCGTATCCCTTGCGGGTTCCCCGGGCCGTCCGCATGCGTCCATCCGGACCGCGGACCTGGCGATCGTCCGTGTAGGTCCGTTCGATCGCCTCCTCTGGAAAGGGCTCCCGCAGGAGCGCGTAAATCGCGCCGCGCGCCTCATCCGTGGGCGTCATAGCGTCGCATCCTGGGCCGTCTGCGCCAGGGTCTCGGCCTCATCCCAAGCGTCGAGCGCGCCGTCGGCGAGGAGCGGGGCCCCGTCGAGGAACACCTCCGAGGCGGTGAGGAGATAGCCTAGGAGCGGAGCGGCGAGATCGTGATGGGCGCGCACCACCCGGTGTGGACTCGCGGCGATCGACTGCTCGAGCCAGGTCAATGACAGCGACCCGCGCCCATAGCCGGTCAGACTGACGACCCGCGGGCCGCGGTCGAACCAAACCGAGACTGCCCACGGTGCGGCCCGGCCCTCGCCAAACCGCTCCGTGAGTCTGTACTCCTCGATCGTGCTCGCGATCAGATCCCAGATAGCCGCCTGCTCTTCGCGCACGTATTCGATCGTTGCTGCTGTCATTTTGTCGCCCTCCTGACCGCGCACCTGCGGCCGGTTTGGTTTATGCGTCGCCCTGGTCCCACCGGGCCTTTGCGCCAGCGCGCCCGAGCTCCGACGCCCTCCGTCGTTCCACACTCGTAGCATCGGACCAATGGGCATCGAGCTTGAGCCCGTGGCGACGATCCGCCTCGAATTGTTCGCGGATCAACCTCGCCGCTCGGTGTGCCGCCGTCTGGCGTTCCATCGCTTCCCGGCACCGTTCGCATGTGACGAGGGCGCTGAGCCACGAGGTCAGGGCCGGCCGGCGATCGGCGAGACACCCGCGGGTCCGGCCGCCTACCCCGGATCTCAAGAGCGTGTGCTCTGCGACGGCGGCGCGGATCGCGTTGAAGGATGCGTAGTGAATCAGGGCTGAGCGTCCTGCCATAGGCTTATGGTACACCCGGAGGTGTACCTGTCTAGGCGGATTCGACCGCGCTGGGCTTTTTTCACGCGGCGGCGGTCAGGAGGGCCAGGGCGTCCCGCCCTTCGGACGCGGCGGCGAGGATCGCCCCCACCCGCTCCACCGCCTCCTCCGAGGAATGGGCCAGGAGCGTGATCTCGCCCATGCTACTGAACAAAAGCGCACGGGCGATCTGGATCTTGGACGGCTTGCCGGTGGGGCGCTTCACCTCGACGCTGATCGGGTAGGCGCCCCACGAGGTCCGGAGGATCCCGCCTAGGTCCGGCGTGCCGGGGAGATTGAACCGGACAAACTGACCCCGGTGATCCTTCATGCCGCCGGTGTTCTGGCGCCAGACCAGGATAGCCGGCCCGTCAACCGCCGCGAGCCGACGGAGCGAGACCTCATAGAGGTGGGCGATCTGGCGGTTGCGGTGGTTGGACCGCTGAGATTTAGTCATTCCTCGCGGTCCGTTCCCTACGCCGCTGAGGTCGAGGACTACGATCCGGCGGTCGAACGCAAGGGCCCGGAGGATCCACCGCTGGATCGCGGTTTCCTTCGCGGGCGGCGGCGCCCGGAGCTCGAACTTGCTTTGGACGCCCGCCATGGCGCTACCCTCCGCATGCGACCTTGATCTCGCCAGGCGGCATCCCGAGCTTGCGGAGCTCGCGGGTCCGCGCCTCGAGCAAAAGCTGGACGGCCTCGCGGATCAATCCGCCGGCGGTCGTTTTGCCGCTCGCGTCGGCGGCGGCGAGCCGCTCGAGCGCCGCCACGGTCTCAGGAAGAAACTTCGCTGTTTTGGGGGCGTACTTTCGTGCCACGTCGCAACGGTACACCCGGTCAGTGCACCGTGACAACCCCCGGTGTACTGGGCGCGATCGCGAGGACGGCGAGCGCGACCGCGGCCGCACCGGCCGCGAACGACAGGACGAGTCGCCAGCCGTCACCACCGGCGCTCGACACCACGAGCTCGAGCGCGGCGCGCTCCGCCTCGCGGGAGTCGGCGAGCCGCTTCTCGAGCTCGTCCACGCGCGCTTGGGCGCGGTCCGTGGTCCGGGTGAGCACAAGCGCTTGCGCGCGGAGCGCGTCTATCTGGCCCTCGAGGGCGGCGATGCGGCGCGCGCGAACCGCCGCAAGGTCGGCTTGCGCATCGAGCCACCGAAACGTGCCGGACGCGACCCAGAACCCGGGCGCGCCCTCGAGCTCGAGCGCGCGCGTCGGCGGATCGTCAGGAGGTGGCCGATCCGGGGCGGCGCTTGGACGGCTGTCGGTTGGGCTTTCGTCGGCGGCGCTCGAAGTCCGTGGCGAGCTCGCGATCACCACGAGGGCGACCCAACCGATCGCGGATCCCGGTCTCCTCCCGCTGTAGGGCGCGCGCGCGCGCGGCGAACTCGGCGGCCCGCTTTTCGTGCGCCGCCGCCGCGGTGAGATCGCCAGACTGCTCGGCCTCGAACCGCGAGCGCTCGGCCTCATCCGTCGCGACCTTCCGTTGAAGCTCCGCGAGGCGGATCTTGGCCACCTCCACCCCGTCGCTCCTCGCCCCGATCAACCAGGCCAGGAACGTCCCCAGCACCGCCAGGGCCGCCCAGAAAGCTATTTTCGCGTGACGCATATCGTTCCCTTCGCCCGGCATCGATAACCGAGTCGTTCCCAAGAATGGTTTGACCCAAAACTTTGTGGATCTTGCTGCTCACGAGACCGGCCACCAGGCCGAGGAGGACGAGCTCGGCCGGACTCCGCGTGTTTCTGGATGCGATCACCCCCGGGAGTTGGGCGCCGAGCACGCCGAGGATCTCCGGCAGAACCGGCGTCCATCGGCGCGCCCACGGGGCACGCCGCCACCACGGAAGGGTTTGCAGGGCCCGCATCGCGGCGAAAATACCCGCCGCCAGAAGCCCGATCTCGGCGAGGTCCCCGCTCAGGACGTCAGCGATGCCCACGGCCTGAAGGGTGCGGCCAACTAGGGGGCTAGGTCAACCGAAGGGCATCAACCGTCGCAACGATAGGGCTCATAGGGGCGCGCGTGGAATTTCTGCAGCAGCACGCCTCGGGGTGTGCCGCCATCGCGTGCGACCTGGATATGCACCCATCGATCGTATTCGTAGATCGCCTTGTCGAACGGCACCCGCCACCGGTTTGCTTTGAGCCAAAGCATGACCTGGTGGAGCTCGCCCGCGCGGTCACGGGCTCCGAGCGGCCATCCGTCTTGGGCGCGTCCCTCCATGTGAGCGCTGCTAGGCGAGCCGCCGATGAGCTCGTTTAGCTCTGGGCACCGGTACCCGCTCGAGGTCCGGTAGGGTCCGAACCGGTTGCGCACGGGCTCGAGGACGTCGTTCGCGAGGCGGGTCAGATTCCGGATCTGCTCGGCCGTCGGTTCGTTGACGATCCCGTGCCGAGCCGCGGCCCCGGACTCGGTGAGCTCCTCGAGGGTGAAGTGCGGCGATAGGACGATCATTCAGGCTCTCACAATCTCGGTGTACCAGGGCGTATAATGTAGGGACGTCCCGCCGGCGTTCGCGACCCTGAACCGCCAGCGCCACTTTCCAACCGTCTGGAAGTGAAGATCAGTGACTAAGGTGGTGTAGCGGGCCTCGATCCCCGATGCGAGCCCCGAGCTCGTGCGGACCGTCGTTCCGTCGTCGGTCTCGAACGTCACGGTATAGCCCGAGATCGTAAGGTCCGCGCCGTCCTGGGTCGTGCACTCGTGGACGAAAAGCGTCCCGTATTCGCCCGTCACCATTTACTCGGTCAGGGTGCCCCTTTGGCGGCGCTCGATCAACACCGGCCCGCGATCCCTGACCTCCGCCGCAAGGGCCGCGCGCTCTCGGCGCTCGAACAGCAAAGGTCCGCGACGCTGGACGTTGAAGGTCGCGGCGAGTCCGCCGGTGAGGTCGACGGTGTGGGCGGTGTTGGCGAGCACCGATGCGCCGAGGAGCACCTGCAGCGCGAGCTCGGCGGTGTGGGCGCTGTCCGCCGTCGGGCTCGCGTCCAGGAGCACACGGGCCTCGAGCGAGCCCACTACGTGGGCGCTGTCCGCCGTCGGACTCGCATCGAGGATCGGGGCCGCATGCGCCGCCACCACGTGCGCGGTGTCCGCCGTCGGCGAGGCGTCCAGGATCGGCGCCGCGATCGCTCCGACCGCGTGGGCAGTGTCTGCGGTGGGCGATGCGTCGAGGAGCGGGCGGACGTCCAGGCTCCCGATCGCATGCGCGCTGTCCGCCGTCGGACTCGCGTCGAGGTCGATGTAGCTCGACAGCGAAAGCTGGACGGTGTGCGCGGTGTCGGCGGTGGGCGATGCGTCCAGGAGCGGCGCGGCGATCGCCCCCACCGCATGCGCCGTGTCCGCCGTCGGGCTCGCGTCCAGGAGCGGGCGGACATCCAGGCTCCCGACCGCGTGGGCAGTGTCTGCGGTGGGCGATGCGTCGAGGAGCGGGCGGACGTCCAGGCTCCCCACCACGTGCGCAGTGTCGGCCGTCGGCGACGCGTCCAGGATCGGCGCCGCGATCGCGCCTACCACATGCGCGGTGTCCGCCGTCGGCGACGCGTCGAGGATCGGGGCCGCAAGCGCGCCCAGCGCATGCGCGCTATCGGCGGTGGGCGATGCGTCGAGGAGCGGCTCCGATATCTCGAGGACCAGGTGCGCGGTGTCGGCGAGCGGTGAGACCGCCGCGACGGTCGCATATTGAGTCAGGCCGTCGGCGGCATAGGTGGGCACCCCGGACCCCGAAAGGGACATGGCCCCGTTCTCGTGCTCGTACAGCGTTCCTTGGAGCGGCGCGTAAAAGATCCGATTGGTGGGGTAGTTGATCGGCGAGCTCGTGCCCGACAGGGCCGTCCGAATGGTCGATGATAGAACGATATCCCACATGCCCATGTGGGCGATATCGCCGCCGATCTGATCGGTCGCGCCGTCGTTCCCGAGCATCATAACGGCGCCCTGGGTCTCGAGGGTGCCGGTCGGGTTCGTGTCCTTCGTCAGGGTCTGCGACGTCCCGTCCACCTCGATCGTCGGATCGTTGCTCGCCGAGGCCCCGTCCCGGGAAAGGCAGATATGATGGAAGGTGTTCGCGCTCGGGATCGCGATTCCCCACGACCCGCCGGCGTTCGCGGTGGTCGAACCGAGGTACATCTGCAGGCGGTTCATCCCGTACCCGAGATAGAAAAACTCGAGCGCGTTCTCGGTCGTGGTGCCGGGGATTACGGCGAGGAGGTCAAAATCGTAGGTGACCGCCGAGTCGCGGTAATTCCAGATCGAAAGCGTGAAGGTCTGGGTTCCGACGAACCCGGAGCTATAGGCGGTATCGATCGTGCCGGTGTTGGAGTTGCCCCCGGCGAACGACATTCCCATGGGTCACCTCGCCGCGCGCTGGCGCATCGCATTGATCGCCAGCGCGCCCTCGGTCCCGGTCGATGTTTTCAGGCCGCGGCCCTTGCCGGGCGTGCCCGACCCCGCGCCGAACACTCCCTCTACCACCTGAACGATCGTATCGTAGTCCGTGGACCCGGCGCGGATTGCGTCGGGTCCTTTGAGGTGGCCGATCACGCGGGCCGCCGCGAGCGCCGCGGGGAAGTCCTCGGAGGCGATCGCATCGCGGAGCATCGCCAGCGCGGCGCGTTGCGTGGTTGATCGACCAGACCCAGCCGAGACGCGCGGCACCGCGGCACCTACTGACAGCGGATGTTGAGATCGCCCGCCGGGATCCGGGCCTGGTTGCCGCTGAGGACCGCCTGCGGGGTCGTGATCGGTGCGAAGCCGAGAAACGTTCCGGCGGTGGCTGCGCTGTAGAAGACGGCATGCGTCAGGTTCGCGCCAGACGCCCAATCTAAGGTCGCGGGGGCAAACACCGCGTCATTCGGGTTGTCCGACTCGGCCGGATCCGCGCCGGTCGCGGCCGGGAACGGGTTCCCCGCGTTCGTGAGCTGGATCCGGGCGTACGCACCGCCCGTCGGCTCGGTGACGTTTGTTCCCGAGCTCGTAGGCGTGGTGGAGCTCAGGCCGACCCAGATCGCGGTGGGAGGTGTCCATGTCCCGGGCGCGGTCATCACGGTGCTCAGAAAATGGTCGACGATCGAGCGCTGGATCGCATCGCTGAACGGCATGCGGTGAAGCTACACCGGCCCGCTCGGCGGCGGCAAGGGTGCGCGACCTCGAGCTTCGCCACCGCCGCGATAGGCAACAGCGCCACGCCACCGATGACAGCCGCACCGAACACGACCCACCGGAGCGGATCGCGCGACGGGTGGGGGTGGGCGGTACAGGCAATCAATCGACGAACATCCAATGGGCATCGACCGAGGTCCGGGCTCCGGCGGAGGCCGTAACCTCGACGGCCAGCACCTTCGAGCTCCCGCTATCCTGGACTATCTCGGCCGTCCACCCGTCGCCGGAAACGGCCTCATCCCACACCACCTGCGACCCCGCGACCGTCGAGACCGTCACGTTGCCCGACCCGTCCACAACGAAGCTGGCCCGGAGTGTCCACGAGTGCTGGTCGGTCCCGTCGCGCGAAACGACCTCGGCGCGGATTGACCCCTTCGCGCCGGGCGACCAGCGGATCGGGATCTGGATCGCCGATTCTGGGGTGCCGCCGGTGTGGACGTATCGGCGAGATCGCCGGCGCACCCCAGCGTCGAGCCCGTCGGCCTCCTCGGTGCGGAACCATTCCCCTACCGGCTCGCGGAGGTCGGTGGTGCTGGTGACCGAGGTCGCGTCGGTGGCGAACATGTAGAGCGGCACGAGCGATCTCAGAGGCGGCGAAGGTCGCGCGCTCCCTGGCGCCAGCGGCGAAATTACAAAGCCGCCACTCCGAGCGTCTGCGTATACGTAAACATCGCTCGAGGCTTTGAGGGGCAAAAGCTTGGTCGCCGTGAGGTAGGACCCGATGTTAGGGCCTCGGTACACCCAACCATCCGTAAGATTCACCACCAGGCCGGCGATTGAATCCACACCGAAGTCCGACACCGAACGGACGGCCGGCACCGCGCCATCGAGCTGGTCGGTCAGGTGTTGGCGGGGTTGAGAGACCGGGGTTCGAGCTGTGATCGTGGTCGTGGGCGGGGGCGGTACGGCTGAGGTGCGGACCCAAACCAGATCGAGCCACACCCCAGGTTTATCGCCGAGCCAGTCCTGCTCTATCCCGACGATCGCCCACGATCCGATCGTGCTTAGGGTCGGATAATCGAGGCCGGTGGCCAGCACAAGATCGTCCTGAATATCTACGATATCGAGATAGTCGAGATCCGTTTGGGCGAGGGTGCACCGCACGCGGATCTGAGGCACACCGGATCCGAGCCACGCTAGGCGCTCCTGCGCCCACGCGACCGGGATCGTGGCGTCGAACGCGTACAACCCCCCAAAGGGAATAATGTCGGTGACACCCCATTGCGCGTTGCTCCCGAAAAGGTGGCGCTGGTCGAACGTATATTCCGCCCGCGGTGGCCACTCATAACGCTGGTCGAACGGATCGATATATGATGATGCATTCCCGAACACATCCGACCAGAATTGAAGGACGCTCGGGCATCGGAAAAACTCGTAGTGCCCCTTGGCGTCAGTCAACCCGATGTAGGCGTACCGGCCAGCGGCGGCATCCAAAAGCTGGGCCGCCGGGACTCCGCCGCCAAACACGCGCGAGGACGGGGGCAGACACATACCCGCCCACCCAAACCGAGCCGGTGCGTTCAGGACATGAATGGTGCTAGAAGCTAGGGACGCGGCCTTATTGAAGATTAGCTGGAAATCCGCTTGTTGAAGCCAGGGGGATCCGATCTCCTCAGATAGGATGCGCCCGGCACCACCGAAAACACCGATGTCCGCCTGCAAGGTAGTGGCGTCGGCGGTCACGCGTATACGATCAAGGAAGCCCTCCGCATGCATACCCGCCGAAAAGTCTATGCTGGTACCTAATTCAACTGATACCCGATTGATCATCCCGCCCCAGATCCCCTTGGTTTGCACCTCGAGGATATCGTCGGCGGTGAGCGTTCGCACGGATGCGGCACTCCGATCGATGCGGCGCAGTCGTAGCTTCCCGTCCGGCCCCTGGATCGGAGCACAGTTTGTGATTTGGCAGAGTTGATTCCAGCGCTCAATCGCTGAGGCGGGGGGCAATTCGACTACCGGAGTAGCTAAATTTCTTTCGAAAAACGTACTATTACCTGCCAGGGCACAGCCCCAGTGCTCGGTTCCATCCCAGATCGCATGTGTTGGGTCCATCTCGGCCGCGCTGTAGAACGACGGATCGACGCCGACCGCTTGCAATATGGCCAGGAATTGATCCGCCGGGTGGGCGCCCCACGCGAGTGTCTGTATCTGCTGATCACGAATGAGGGACTCGGGGCCCTCCACCTCGAGGCTGATCCCGGCGCGCGCCGAGTTACCATCCCGCGCTAATCCGCGAAAAAACGTCTCGAAGTCGCCCTCCGCCAGATCAGGATACCCGACCTTGAATGTCACTTGGGCCCCGCCCAGCACTAGCGAAGAGGCGATAAGTCGCATCCACCAATTCTGGCCAAACCCGACCGTGAGCTTACCTACTGAAAAGCGCTGGGACCGCCAGTCCCACGTTCCCCGTTGCGGCGTTAGTCGGGTGATCACGTTGGGGTGACCGAATAGCCGACGGTCGCCGCTCACCGCGTAGTAGACGTTGGCGTTCTGTCCGGTGCGGAGCTCGAGGAGCACCACCGGGTGGCCTGCGCCGCCTTTCAGACGGTTGATTAGGTTCGTGTTCCACGCGTTCGGCACCGGTGCACCGTAGCACCAAGGCCGCCGATGAGCGATCGGCGCTACTCGGTGAGGAGGAACGGGGCGGTCTCGCTGAACGCGAGGCTGGTAGCGCGCTCGGTGGGCCCGCGGGCGACCCGTTGCACGAGCTCCGGATCGTCCCACACCATCATGTGAACCTGATCTGGGCTCGTAAGCGGGAGATCGCAGAGCAGAAAATGGCGCGCCCCGTAGTCTGTCCCATCGAAGATCCCGCGAAAAGCATCGCGCTCGGAGTCCAAACCAACCCGATAGTCGAGCGCCGCCACGCGCTGGCCCTTCGCGCGCGTGTAACTAGAGATAACCCCCGACTTGGACACCGTCCGGTCAACCGTCGACCGGATGCCACGGTCGTCCCAACCGGCGCTGGGCATCCGGCGGAGCGCGTGACGCGTACCGGCGAATACCTCGGTGATCTGAGGTACCACGGTGCCGGCGCTGGTGAAGCGCACCCTAAGGCGCGATACGCCAGTCCAGGAGGCGTTGAGCGCCGCGCTGAGGCGACCGTCAACCGCTACGGCGCCGAAGTTGTGGACGTCGGTCGGGAGCGTAAGGAAGTCGTCGGAGTCTGCCGTTTGAACGACCACTTCGGTGTAGCCCCCGGATACCGTGCCGTTCACGCCGCCGAGCACAATCCAGTCGAACGGGATCGCGGGATCGCACCGCAGGAGTAGCGAATTGATCGAGCTCGCCGAGGCCGTGGCGATCCTGGTGTCGACCGCGAGCATATCGTCGGCGGCGGCGCGCACCGGAAAAAGCGGATCCGTGACGTCGGCGCCGCCGAATCCGTTCGATCCTACGACCCACCTCGAGGCCGGGGATCCGGTCAGAGGTGTGACGGCGTTTCGAACGATGAAGGTCACGTGATCCGCGTGGGCGGCAAGGGGGGTGGTCGAATAGGCCACGCTATCCGTTCCCCCATTGCGCGAGCTTCCCGTCGCGGGCCCACCTCTGAAACATCGGGAGGAGCCGCTCCTGCGCCCTGCGTTCCGCCTCCGCCATGTCGGTTGCGTCGAACAAGGTGATCATGACCTGGGGCGCGAACACGGAGCCTCCGGAGGTGGGAGATCCTCCGGATGCGCCATGTCCGCCTTGGACGAGGGCCGCCGCCGTCGCGGCCGCCGCCGCCGGAGCTCCGGGCGGTGCCACATATTCGCCACGCTTCAGGAGCGCCAGCACCTCGCCGTTTCGATCGCCGGAGCCGATGAAGCCGCCCTCGTGGAAGTTGGCTAGACCCAGAATCGCCGCCACAACCGCGGCACTGATCCCGAGTCCGATCGCGAGCCCGACAAACGGAATATCGGCGTGCGCTGCGATCGCTCGACCGCCACCCTCGGCCGCCGATGCTTTCAGGTCGAGGGCGGCGGCCGCCCGCGTTGCCGCCGCTTTGATGCCTTCAGCTACCACCCAATCGGTCGCGGAGGATAGGGCGCGCTTCCCTATGCCCTCGAGGAGGGCGGACATGGCGTCACCTAGAGTCTTGCCGTCCTGGCCGATTCCGACGAATGCCTCCTGAAACGATCCCCGAATGATCCCGGCCACCGTGGTGAAGGATTCCTCATAGGATGAGGCCAGGCTCGAGGCCGATTCGTCGGCGGCGGCCTTCTGTTCGGCCTGGGCCGCCACGAGGGCTTCGCTCACGTCATGGGCGCTCTTTTGGCTCAAGGTAAGGCGGAAGCGATGATAGTCGGCCCACGCGGCCCGCAGGCCCTCGACGGTCTCGAGGTTCTGATCGAGGATCAGGCGTGCGGTGTGGGCGTCCGCGTCCGCCATGACCTGGAACATCCCTTGAATCGCTGATTGGTCCCGCTTGAATCGATCCATGAAGTGTTCCCACGCGGTCTTTGCGCCCCGCAGCGAGCGGTCGATCTTGTGGATCGACTGGCGAAAACGATTGATCACCTTCGTGGCGACGTCGGCGATCGCGTGCTTCACAGTCTTGCCTAGCTTGTCCACCCCGTCTTCGAGCTCCGCCTGCTCGGCCACCGCCTTGGTGGTTTGCGCGATCCAGTCGTCATAGGTTCCCGCGCCGGCCGATAGGTCGTCCGAAAGCCCCCGGACATTGTCGCGGGCGTCGGTGAGCGATCCGGCCAACCCGTCCGCCCCCACCGCCTCGGCGAGGCTGGCAAACGTGCTGATCATAGACGAAGCGCCCGCAAGAACGCGGGAGTAGTATTCCGCCGTGATTCGGATTAGGCCATCAACCACGGTGTTGACCCCCATCCAAGCCCTGGTGATCCACTTGACGGCGCCCCCCACGACGTCAACCAGGACGTCAGCATAGCCCCTAGCGTCGGCGACGGCATCCGCCCCGAACGCGGCTCGGTTGGCCTTCAAATAGTCCCGCCACGCGCTGGTTGCCGGACCGAGCGCGTCCGAGATCCCGAGGATCACCGGGATCAGGAAGTCACCGATCAGGCCCGCAACGCGCTCGGTCTCGAGCCCGAGCGCCTTCATGTCTCTGGCCTGTTGATCGCTGGCGTCGCGCTGCTCGAGCGCCTTCGCCACGAACCGGTCATAGACCGCCGTGGCGATCTCCACCGCCGTTTTGCCGAACTCAAAAGCCTGGTTCACCGCCGTGACGGCACCGCCGAGCTTGATAAGCGCATTCGATGCCTTGGTTGCGGCGGAATGGACACCGGCCCGGAGGCGATCGAACCCCCGGCGAGCTTTGTTGACGCCCGCGGTGGTGTTGTCCTTCGCGGTGATCGCGATCCCAAATTCGACCGACCGCTCCGCCACGAGCCGACACTACCCGCGTTTGGTCAGGCTCGCCAAGGCGCTCCGTAGGACGGCGCGCTCCTCGTGCTCCGTGCGGGCCTTCACGCGCTCGTGCTCGTCCTCTATGAGGAGGAGCGCCTCGACCACCGGCGCGGGCTGCTCGCCGAGCGTGCGCCCCCATGACGGGCAAGGGAGGAGTCCGTAGCGGTGCCACCGATCCCACGTCGCGAGCCACCGCCACGCGTCCGGATCGAGATTGCCGGGGGCATGCGGACACCCGCGGAGCCCTTCGGGGAGGTCGAGCGCCAGATCTTCGAGGGCCTCCTCCGATAGTCCGCCGTCACAACCTCGCAGTCGGCGGCGCTCGGCCTCGGGTAGGTCTATGAGGCCCTCGTCAGGCTCGACCCAAGAAGATCCGCGGCACCGGGAGCATCCCCAACGGAGCGAGGGGTGCCCGGTCGCGAGGAGGCGTGCGGCAAGCCGAATGCTTCCCCCAAGCCGGACTCCAATCGAGATGAGTCGGTCAGCGCCTCGAAAATGTCCGATAGCACGTCGCGCTCGCTTGGATCGCATTCCGTGAGAATGAATTGCACCAGCTCCTCGCTGGTCGTGGGGCGGTACTCCTCGCCGGTCACCCCGTTGCGACCGACGTATCCGCGGACCTCGAGGCACCGCGCGGCGATGATCGAGTAGGTGAGGTTTTTGGTTGCGCGGTCCACGTCCTGATCAAGGGTAGCTCGGCGCGCCTTCCGGTCGATCTTGAACGACATAGCACCGGTGACGTGCGCCGACTGCGCCTCGGCGAGCTCCTCGCCGGTCATGGGCAGGAGCCGGACCCAGAATGATGAATCGGCCTCCGCCTCGATCTCCGCGCCGCTGGCCTTGCCGGCCCGGAGCGCGACGAGTGGCGACCGGTTGTCGTCGATGTCGACGCAATACCAAGCCCCTAGGGCCGGATTGCGGTGGTTCTGATTCGGTTGCTTCGCGCGTCGCGCCATACGGTTGCCCTCCTAGACGGTCAGCGGCCGGCGGTTCTCACGGGAGGGCGATCTCGCGTTCCCCGCCGGCCGCCGCCGATGCCTTCCCGGAAGGTGTACCGCTAGTTGTGGGTCACCGTCAACGCGTCCAGCGCACCCTCGGCGCTGTCCTGCGCTCGCCCGGCGATCGTCATTTCGCCCTCGTCCACTGGCGTCGAGGCGCCGTCGCGCTCGAACTCCACCTGGGGCATCGAATAGATGAACCTCGAGCCCGCGACCGAGCCGGTGGTCAGGACGATCGCGCGTTGGGCGAACAGCGCGCGCCGCTGCATCTCCACCACCATATCGCGGCGCATCCGCACCACCACCTCGAACGTGATATCGCGGTATCCGGTGATCGCGTCGGAAGTGAAGGCCGCGAAAGCTTCGTCCTTCACGTAGGCCAAGTTGTGGGTCACGGTGATCTTGGCGGACTTGATCGCCCACGTGATCCCGTCGACCGTGAGCGAGCCGAGGGTGTGACTGATCGGGCTCCCGGCGGTGACGGGGGTCGGCCCGTACGGCCGCACCACGTCATTGTCGGCGAGCGTGTAGGAACCCGGGCCGGTGATCGTGTCGTTCGAGACCGAGGAGATCAGGATCCCGGTGGTCGATCCCGCTTGGATGTACGCACCGGCGGAGAACCCGTCGCCCTCGTTCGCCTGGACGTCGAAGTTGTTCTGCGCCGAAACCGCCCCGTTGACGGTCCCGTATCCGGCCGCCCCGTAGCCCAGCGACTCACCGCTGAACGTCCACTTGGGCGGTGCCGAACCGCCGATCTCCACCATCCACTGGTTGATCGTGCACCCCGGGACGAACTCCCCGAAGATCTGATTGCCCTGGTTGAATACCCGGGAAAACGACACGGACCCCAACGCCTGGACGTCCGTCAGACTGTAGACGACGGATGTCGATGCGTTGACCACGTGCGTCCCCATCGCTGACCGGAGCCACGGATGGGCGTCCGGGAGCGTGTCCACTACGCCGCTCGGGATCGAGTGCATCGAAACCTGGTAGGCCGCCTCGCCCTTGCCGGTGATCGCCTCGTATTCGCCGCGGCCGGACATGACGTCGCGTCGCGGCTCGCGGGCGGTTTTCGGGGTCACGGTCGACTCGAGGAACTTGAAAGCGCCGGCCCCGGTCGGGGGGATGAACGTTCCGGCGGCCGACTCGAGCTCGGCGTAGCCCACCGAATGACGGCCGAGGACGTGCGGAAGAATCAGGCCCATATCAGATCACCTCCTCGAACATGTTCGGGTAGCGCTCGAGGAGCGCACGCGCCTCGAGCTCGGGGTAGGCGTAGGTCGCCCTCGGGTCGAACCGGCGACCCTTCCGTCCGCCGACCGCGCCGATCCGGAGCGGCCCATCCTTCGGTCCGACGTAGCGCAGATCGACCAAATCGACGGTGGACGCCGTGACCGAATGAGCACGGCTCCGCTCGTGGAGCTCCTCGAGCTCGACCTTGGCTTTGCGCTCGGCCTCCGAGCCCTCCACGTATTTTCCGCTGTCGAGCGCCTTTTTCAGCGCATCGTAGGCTTCGGCGCATGCCGCTGGGTCCGTCAGATCCGGGGCGGTCTCGATCGCCTTGGGGGTCGGTTCTTTCACGGGTCCTCCTCAGTCGTACGGGTAGAAACTACAGCGGAAAGCGATCCGAAGGCTACCTGTTGAGCCCCGCTCGCCACGTTTCCGTGACTGTACCTGATCCGGCACGCCCTCGTCGGTCGAGGCCGGCGCAACCTGCAGCGTGTCGACCGCATACCCGCCGCGCGTCGGGTCCACGTCGAGGGCAACCAGGATGTCCTCCTCGAGGCGCCCGAGTCGTTGGATGCGCTCCGTCCGCCCGGCCTCGGTCGTGGGATCCTGGTCCGTCGCGACGTGCGCCCACACCTCCACCTCCAGGATCTTGGCGTATTGCCCAAAGGGATATGGGACCACCGGCGGTTGGGTCAGCGCGGGCCAAAAGCCGATCCAGGGCATGCGCGAGCGCTCGACCTCCTCGTAGGTCCGCCGCTCCTGCTCGACCAGCTTGACGTCTGAATCGTACCCGTTCGCCGTCGTGATGCCCTGTAGGGTCGTTTTGATGTCCGCAAGGATCGATTCGCGGTTGCGGGTCGTGGACGGCACCGAGCCCAAGGTGCGCCGGGCCCGGCGCGGGCGTCAAGTCGCCTCGTCCTCGACGTCGGCAAGCGCGGCGTCCACATGCTCGCCGACGATCGCATCGAGCTCGGCCTGGACGGTCTCGGCCGCCGCCGCCACGTAGCCCACGCCGGTGATCGCCACCGAGCGCTTGAGCACATAGGCCGGCCGGTCGTTCGCGACGTCCCATAGGAGCGAGGCCCGACCGCCGCGGCCGGGGACCAGGCGGAGCTCGTCCTGTCCCCAGTCGCGAGGCCACTTCCCGCGAGGCACGCGCCCAGGGATCGGGATCGATAGCATCCGGTTGCCGTTGATGCCGTGCTGCGGGTCGCCCTGGTCCTGTACGACGGCATAGGGCGTATAGGGCGACACCACGGCGATCAGGCTATCGCCCTCGCCGGCGAGCTCGGTGCGGACGGAGCGTGCCAGGCGTCCGGTGGGATCCTTCGCGAGCCGCTGGACGATCTCGGTCCGCATCGCGGCCTCGGCGGTGAGCGCCGCCTCGCGAATCGTGTCGGCGAGCTCGCGTCCCACCTCGCGCGGGATGAGGATGAGGGTGGGACCGATATCGGGAGCCTGGACCTCGAACGCTGCCACCGATCGAGGCTACCGGATGAGGGCGTCCAGCGCGATCCCGAGGACCGAGCCGATCAGGAGCGAGGCGAGGAAGAGGGGGGCGATCAGATAGACCATACCCGTATGGTGTACCCACCGGGGCCGGGGTGTCTAGCGGGCGCGCCCACGGTAGTCTCCGGGGCATGAGCCAGCGCTTGATTCACAGCGCCGCCACCGGGCGAGTGGTACGACCGCCGGCGCTCGGTTGATTCTCGCTCTCGACACCGTGATTCAGACGGCTTGACGGGCGGTCAGTCCTCGGACGTGTCGGCGGACCCGATGCGCCCCGCCATCCAGTCGCCCGACTGGATGATCGGGCCCTTCCAGTCCGAGTCCGATTCTTGGGTCTGGCGCTCGGCCTCCGAGATCCCGCCCATGAAGGGCGCCACAGTCCGCATGAGCTCGTCCTCGAGGCGGCGGAGCCCGTCCTGTAGCTGGCGGACACGAGCCTCGCGGTTCACCGTCTGACCGCTCACCGTGGTGTTGACCTCGAGCGAGGCGCGCATGAGCGCCCGTTCGCAGCATGTCACCGAGGCGTGAAGGACCGAGTCGCCGCGCTCCGTAAGGACCGCCTGGATCTCCTCGTCCTCGAGTAGGCTCGGCTTGGACGTATCGCCGATCCGAAACCGGACCTTGTCGAGGTCGGTGGCCTGGCCGAGATCGTAGGAGAACGACACCGGTCGATCCTACTCCACCGGAGGCGGCGGCGCGACGTATCCATCCAGCTCGAGGAGCGCGCGGACCGCGCCGTCGCGGTCAAGTCCGTCCGTGTCGAGCTGGCGCTTGGTGGCGAGCTCCGCGACCTCCTCGTCCGTGAGCGCGTCATACAACGCCGCTGCAGGGCTCGGGTCGGCATCCACCGGGGGCGCCGCGTCCGCGACCTCGTCCACGTCGGCGGTCTCGGCGAATTGGTCGACCGCCGGAACGGAGTCGGGATGCGGCGGTGTGCCTCGAAGGGTGGCGCCGCCGTCGGAGCTCGAGGACCACTCGAGGTCACCGTAACCGAGGGCGAGCCAGTGCGCCTCCTGCTCGGCTCGGATCTGCGGGAGGTCGGCACCGCCCGGGAGGCGGTACAGCTTGTCGCGTCCGTCGCTCACCGGGGCCGGCTCGGGTGCGGGGGGCACTGCGCCGCTGGTCTCGAGCAGGAGCGCTACCAGGTCGGCCTTCGAAGCCTTGGACTCGTCCAGCTTTCCCGGGGCGTAGTTGGTAGCCAGATCGCGGAGCTTATTGACCGGCACCGCCTCGAGGACGTCGGTCACGAACAGGGGATCGACCGTCGGGTGTGGATTCCAGACCAGGATCCCGCGGGCGAGGTAGTCCCGGACGCGCATACGATCCCACTCGAAAGCATCGGGGACCACCTGGCCCGTCACCGGGCGGGACTCGCCGAGATACATGCGGGCAGGCCAGTTGGCGCCGACCACGAATTGACCGTTCTCTGGGGTGAAATCCACGGGGGACACCGTGCACCGGTACCCCCGTGGCGTCAAGGCGGGGCGCTACACGAGGACGTTGTGGGCCACGAGTCCGGCCGCGGCCGCGACCACCGCGTGCTGGTAGTAGGACTCGCCCTCGAACTTGTCGGCCTTCAGATCGCGATCGTACCAGGACTCGATCCCGGCCGCGGTGCCGACCAGATCCCGGACGTTATCGTAGGGGCTCCATGCGAACGTGCGACCCGCGGTCATGACCTTCTTCGAAGTCCGCTCGTCGCGCACGCCGAGAAACACGCGCTCGGTGGCCATGAAGCTCATCACCGCCGCCGCGCCCTCGTTCGCGGAGTTGTAGATCGCGTCCGAGATGATCACCTCATCCACGCTGATCTGGCCCGCGAACCAGGTCAGATCGAGCGGCGTATCGCTCACGTATTGGTGTCGGCTGAGGACGTTGCTGTCGTTTCGGACGACGTCCCAGACGTCGGAGGTCATGATGCAAACGTTCGGACGCTTGCCGCACGTGAGCTTCACGGTCCGCGACCAGTTGTTCAGATCGTTGATGATCGTCGGGCTCGCCTGGTTCCATTGGACGAACTCCGACGACGTTGGACTCGCCGCGACGCCCGCGCGGTACGTCGACCACACGCCCGACGTGGGGGTCAGATACGCGGTGTGAAAGTCGGTCTCACGGCGGATCATGAGATCCTCGGTGATGTACTCGGCTTCCGTCTGATCGTCGAGCGGGCTGCTCTTCGTCGAGCGGTCCTCGTCGGCGAGGAGCGTGTGGACCGCCCACCGCTTGAGCGCGTAGGTCTTCGTCGAGATCGAGAACTCTTTGCGCGCCGAGGCGGTCCCGGGGGCGCGCTCGCGCGCGTCCGAGCGGAACTTGTCCGCCAGATCGAACGAGTAGTACCGCCCGGTTTTTTCCTCGGTGTCGAGCGGGACCTGCCCGAACGCTTTGTAGGCGAACCCGGAGGCGTCCTGCTCGTAGGCGACCGAATAGGCCGTCAGAATGTCGTTCGCTCGAACGTCGCGGTTTGCGTAGGGCATCTTTTCCTCCTCCTCTGCCTAAGCCCTAAAGGACCCGGCCCGCGCCGCCCAGCTTGACGGTGATCAGGTCTCCGGCCGCGGCACCAGCGTTGATCGCGACGCCCACGGAGCGGTTGGTCGAGGTCGCGGTGACGGCGCGCCCGGTCGCGTCGGACATGACCTCGGCACCGGCCGCGACCGCCGCGCCGGCGGTCACCTTCCCGAATCCGAAGGCAACGCCTTCCATCGGGTCACCGCTCGCCGGTTTGTTGTAGCAGATCGCATCGGCCCGCGCGCCCGCGCCCGTCAGGGTCGCGGTGTTGGCGGCGGTGATCGAAACGAATCGGTTCTGCGCCGAGCCGCTTGAGTAATCGGCGGCGGCGACGATCCCCACCAGGGAATTGGCGGCGGTTTTGTGGTCCCACGACATGGTTTGCTCCTCCTCCTCAACCGACCGCTACGAGCGGCTCCGGCGCTTGGCCACGTCTCGCGCGTAGGCTTCGCGGTACTTCGGATCCTTCGCCACCTTGGCGACGGCCTTCGCGACCGGGATCCCGTCCTTCGCCGCGAGCTCGCGCGCCGCCGCCATGATCACGGCACCGCCATCATCCGCGTCGATCGGGAGGCCCTCGGCGCCGGTCCCGAGCGCCTGGAAAAGGCTGGCCTCGCCGAGCGCCGCATTGAGGCGTTTCAGGATCACCAGAACCTCCTGGAGAACCTCGCCGTCCGCGCTGTTCGACTTTGCGACGCGGTCCGCCATGGTGACGAGCTTGGCGAGGAGCTCCTCGCCGCCCTCGCCAGCCGGGAGGCGGGCGAAGTCCTTCCGGACCAGTTCGCGCGCGCGGTCCATCCGACGCTCCTCCTCGATCGCCTCGAGGCGCTTGGCCACCTCGGCCTGGCGGGCTTCCGCGGCCTTCGCGCGGGCCTCCGCGTCCTCGAGCCGCTTGGTGAGCTCGGGCGCCGGGGAGCCCATCTTTGCCGTCGGATCGGGGGTCGGCGGCATCGGCGCCATCGGCGGCATCGGCGCCGTGGCGGCGTCTCCGGCCGCGGCGGCCGGATCGGCCTCGGGAGGCCGCTGTGCCGCCAGGGCCTCCATCGCGGACATGACGATCGCGCGCGCGTCGTCCGGAAGCAGCGCCAGCGCCTCCTCGACGGTCATGTCTTTGCGTACCTTGGACTTGAGCGCCTTCCGGATCTCGGCCGCCTTGGGCTTCGTCTCCGGGTTGGCTTCCAAGTGCTGCAGGATGTTCGCGATCCACTTCGGCATGCTCTGATCCTCCTCGCGCGCCTTTCGTAGGGCCACATTGGCCCCGAGACCGGCCCCGGTGTCAACCAGGCTGACCTCCCGGATCCGGAGATTTACCAGATCGGCAGTGCCGTCCGGGTTCGGGATGCGGTCGCCAGTGCCGCCGATCGAGAAGTCGCGGAGCTCGCCGGCGTCGAGGCGGTCGAGCGTGTCCTGGTCGAGGACGCGGAAGCCGAGCCACCACCGGACCGGCCCGTCGGGCATCCCGAGCGCCGCTCGCTTCTCCGGCGTGAGCACGATCGACTCCACGAGCTCGCCCACGCCGATCCGCTCGTGCATGTCCCCGAGCGCCCCCGAGTCGGACACGTAGTCATACGCGGCACCCTCGATCGTCTCGACCGGGATCCGGTCGCCCTGGTGGTCGGAGACCAGGTTCCCGGCCGCATCGGTAACGGTCGAGGCGTACCCGAATACCAGTCGGCGATCCGCGTCGACCTTGGCGACCTCGACGGTGGCGGCCCAGGACACGGCCTCGAGCCCGCCGCGCTTCCGGATGGCCGTGCGTCTACTGATCCGCACGGGGTGAGATTGCGCTACGTCGGGCGCACCGTCAACGTTTCACGTGGGCACGCGGGCGGAGCACGTAAAACGGGGACCCATTGGCGGGTCTCACCTCGACCGCTCGGCGGCGGTGCCCCGGTATGGTCGCCGCCTGGAGGCGGGGCCCCGCGCCTATCCGGAGGGCCCATGTCACTGGCCGATAAACTCGGGGATGGCGCATGCGCATGGGTTTATTTCCTTCCCTCCCGCGTCGCAGACATGAGCGTGCGGAATGCACTTGTCGCCGCACGGGTAACCGTAGGTCGGGTTACATACGACGCAGCACTCGAGCGGTGGATCGGTGAGCTCGCCGGCCGCGTCATACAGGCTCGGCGAGCATCCGGCGAACCAAAGGACCGCCACCGCGAAAAGTAGGAGCCCTAGGCCTGTGATGATCTCGTGATCGGATGCCCTCATGCCCATACTATGGGGGCCCGGTGTACCAACGTCAAGCGCCCGTCACTGTGACGCGTAGGGATCGGCCGCCGGATCCTGCCCCCCGGCGGCGAGACTGCCGGCGAGTTGGTCCAGGAGCCCCTGGGGACCGGCCCTCGGCGCGGCCTCGCCCGGAGCTCCGACCGAGGGTGCCGGCCATCCGGCCTGGTCGCGGATCCACCGCTCGAGCGCATCATCGACCACGAGGAGCCCGGCCTGGACCGCTTGCGCCATCGTGGTGATCAGCTTGGTGACGTCTTGCTGATCGATGTCACCAAACGCGAGCTTGGGCAGGATGTCGCGGCGAAACCCATTCAGGCGGGCGAGCTGCGGGATCGCGACGTTCGAGACCCCCTCGACGATCACCGTCAGGAGCGTTCGGATCGCCATGGCCAGGACGTCCGTGCTGTTCTCGGCGAGCGAATAGCTCCCGGTGTTGGCGTTCGGGGCGCCCTGGCTCAATAGAAGGAATTGGGCCAGAAACGCGATCATGATCGTGCTGTTGAGCCGACGGATCACCGGGTCCGCCTCCGCCACCGAGCGGCCGTCCGACTGCAAAAAGCCGACGTCGAACCCGGTGTCCTGGCCGTTTTTGTCCTTCGAACCGGGCCAGACGATCCCCGCCAAGGTATCGGCGCGCATGCGCTGGACCATCTTTTTCGCGAGGGCGAAGAGGTCCTGTTCGGCCTGGGTCGCGCCGGCACTCATTGTTTGCCAGGGCACGCGGATCGTCGGGTAGCCCGCGAGCTTGCGGTAGATCCCGATCGATTCCGCCTCCTCGTTGTTCACCACGAGGTGATACGGCCGGTAGACGGAGCGGAGGAGCGAGTCGGACTCGGGCGAGCCCTTCACCGAGCGAACGCGGAAAAGCAGGGCCTTGGCCATCGGGACGAAATAGCTCGAGCCGTCCGTGTCGACCTGCTGCCACATGCCGAGGAGGCGCTTCGTCGCCTTGTCGATCTCCCACCGATAAAGGCTGTCCTGCGACCGAGGCGCGAAGTCCCGCCAACCCCAGAGCCGATCGGAAAACCGGCTGTTGAGATACGGGTCCGCGCACGGCCTCGTCCGGATCTTAAACAGGACCTCGTGGTAGGAGAACCCGTACCACGGCATCGAGCCCATGACCTCGGAGACGAATCCGGACCACGGCATCTCCATGTCCCGCATCGCGCCCTCGAACCAGTCGGCGAGCCGCTGGGCTTCCGCGCGGTCCGCGTCGGACGCGCCCTCCGGGAGCTCGGCGGGCGCCATGCTCCAATCAACCTGGCGCGCCATGACCTCGACGAGCCAGCGCGCGGCGCCGATCAGTGGGTGGTTCGTGAGCATCTCGCGGTAGATCCGGACCGCGCGCCGGCCGCGTAGGTCGGGGTGGAACTCCTCCTGCAGGCGTCCCCCGAGCTCGCGGAGCCCGGTGGTGCCGAGGACGTCCAAGATGGGGCCGTCATAGGAACCGGCGGCGCCCGCTCGAGACTTGCGGACGCGCTTCCGTTTGGGGCCGCCGGGCCCAGCGGCGAACCGCCCTCGCCCGTCACGCTTCCGTGTCGGTTCCGTGTTGGGTCCAGGCGCGGCCGGGGCCGCCGGGTCTTTCGCCATGGTGCGGGCCACGCTACACCAGCGCGGCCCGCGGCGTCACGCGTCCTCGCGGCTGATCACGATCCCGTCGACCCCGTCGAGGTAGTCAATCATCGCCGGATCCCGCCAGAGCAGAGCTCGAGCCCGGGCCGCGTGCTCCGCGTCTTGGGCCCGCAGGATGCGGACGCAGCCGTCGATCTGCCGGACTCGTGCGATCACGCGATCGTGGTCGGGGAGATCGATCGCGTAGGCGAGCCCGTCCTCGTTGCACTCGTACGGGACGGTCGGATACCAGTCCTCGGCGAGCTGGTAGAGCGCGCGTCCATCCTGGTCGACGCCGACTTGATGCGCCGGCGTCTCCTCGCCGGTGTTGCGGTTGCGGTAGGTGGTGATCTTGAGCACGTCAGTCCGCCTCTTGGGAGTCGTAGGCGTCGTAGTTGATCCACTCACCGGTCTCAGCGTCGTATAGGGACGGCGCGCCGTCGCCTATGGTCTCGCCGTCCCACGCATCGCGAGCGATCCGACACGCCTCGGCGTACGTCCACGCCGTGGCCACAATCTGCCCGCACTCTACGATGTGGTAGCGCCCGCTCATGACGTCACCCTCTGGACCCGCGGCGTCACGCGTCCTCCTCAGCGAGGGCCCGCGCCTCGCGGACGATCACGCACTCGATCCAGCTTACGTACCGGCCATCGGCGCGCAACGTGGCCAGGATCTCCGCGCCGTCGAGCCCCATACCGCGCAACCACCGGACGATCTCGACAGGCGTAGGATCCCGATTCAATCGTCGCCAGTACCGGCTCTCGATCCGACGCACCAGCGCCCGCCGCGTGTAGGAGTCGGCGAGCCCTGGGGTTAGGCTAGCTAAGGTGGTGATCGTGGGCATGTCAGTCTCCCTCCTGGGGTTCGTAGGCGTCGTCGGCGAGACGATCGAGAGCGGCCGCCAAACGGGCGCCATCGCCACTGCGATCGGCACCTAGGCGGCGGAGGGTCTGGCGCTGGCGAGCCGCCCGCGACGCCCGCTGCTCAAGGAGAAGCCCGGCTTTTCGCGCCTCGTCCTCGGATAGCTCTAGGTTGCCGATCGTGATCGTGGGCACGTCAGTCCTCCTCGCGGAGGGACCGCGCCTCGCGGACGATCTCGGCGCAGACGACGCGCGCGTCCGCGCGGTCCCCGGGGTGCCGGACCCAGCGGGCGACCGCCGGATCGTCGCGGCTGTCGAGCACCGCCGGCGAGAGCTCCTCGCCGAGCGCTACGGTCGCGCACGCAGCCGTGGCGAGGTCGCGGGCGATGTAAGCCTCGCGTCGGAGCTCCTCGAGGGCCTCGTCGGTGAGGGGCTCGGCGTGCGAAACGGCACATTTTCCGGGGTGGGCGCCATACTGGACTTGGACGAGGCCCGGCACCCACGAGG
>Ga0114931_10002291_pt1 | contig 24354 bp, 33 predicted proteins | sample 2SBtaG_FD_89579 | JGI IMG/M metagenome (GOLD analysis project Ga0114931, IMG submission 89579) | Deep subsurface microbial communities from Kolumbo volcano to uncover new lineages of life (NeLLi) - 2SBTROV14_V59a metaG | ecosystem: Environmental > Aquatic > Marine > Volcanic | place: Kolumbo... | reverse complement strand
GTCTCGCGCGAGGAGATCTATGCCAAGATCAGCGAGGGTGCCGTCCTCGATTGGGACTTCGTCTGGATGGCGCTGCTCTCGACGATCGTGGCGGCCGTCGGCCTCGTCACCGACAACGCTCCGGCGGTGATCGGTGCGATGGTGGTGGCTCCGCTGCTCGGACCCAACGTGGCGTTGGCACTCGGCCTCACCCTCGCCGACCGCGAGCTCACGCGAGCGGCCGTGCGTAGCAACGTCACGGGCTTCGCGCTGGCATTCGGTGCGTCCTTCCTGCTGGGCGTCCTCTTCCACGTCGACCCGACGATCCCCGAGATGGCCAGTCGCACGCACGTTGGCCTGCTGGACCTGGTGCTGGCACTCGCGGCCGGCTGCGCCGGCGCGCTTGCCTATACGACGGGAGCGCCCACCTACCTGATCGGGGTGATGGTCGCCGTTGCGATCCTGCCGCCGACGGTCGCGAGCGGCCTGCTCCTCGGCGATGGGCACGGACATGACGTCCTCGGCGCATTGGTCCTGGCGCTGGCGAACGTAACGGCCGTCAACCTCGTGAGCATGGCGACCTTGATGGCCAAGGGGATGCGGCCACGAACCTGGTGGCGGGCCGAGCGCGCTCGCGACAGCGCTCGCCGTGGCCTGCTCGGCTGGCTCGGACTCCTGCTCCTGCTCGCCGCCGCCCTCCTCCTCTCCCAACGCGTCTGACCCAGCCTGACGAAGGGGACGGTTCCAGATCCTGACGAATCCGCTGCGACGGGTCGACGGCTGCCCCCGTCGTTTCGTCAGGATCTGGAACCGTCCCCTTCGTCAGAGGGCGAAGAAGCGGCGGGCGTTGGTGGCGAGGATCTTGGCACGGGAGGCTTCCGAGAGGTCGTCGCGCTCGACCATCGCTCGGGTGGACTCCGGATAGTTGGAGTCCCAGTGCGGGAAGTCGCTCGCGAACATGACGAACCCGTCGCCCAGCACGTCGATCACGCCCGGCAGGATCGGCTCCTCGCCCTCGCAGGTCAGGTAGATCTGGCCGCGCGCCAGGTACTCGGCCGGGTCGCGGCCCCAGCCGTTCGCAATCCAGTCGCCGCGCTTCTGCCAGTGCTCGTGAAGCCGGTCGAGGAAGAAGGGAGCCCAGCCGACGCCCGCTTCGAGGAACGCCACGCGAAGCTTCGGAAAGCGCTCGAAGACCCCGCCGCTCACCAGCGCCGTCATGGCGACCATCTGGTCGATGGGGAACGAGAGGCAGTGCACCTGGACGTAGTTGTCGAAGCGTTCGATCCCGAGCTTCGGAAGATGGACTCCCGGCGCGCCGTGCACCCCGACCGCGAGATCCAGGTCGCAGACGGCCGCCCAGAACGGATCGAGGTCCGGGTGGTCGAGCGCCCGATCGCGTAGCGCCGGTGGCACCACGCAGCAGCCGAGGCCCGCGCGGCGCGCCTGCTGGAGCGTATGGATCGACGCGCTCACGTCCTCCATGGGCACGACGGCCACTCCGTGCAGGCGCCCACCGCCCTGCTTGCAGAAGTCGGCGATGTATTCGTTGTAGAGCTGCGCGAACTCGCGCGCCAGGGTGAGGTCGCGGAAGCTCGGGACCGCGAGTCCGAGGCTCGGGAAGAGGACCATCTCGTCGATGTCCTCGCGGTCGCACGCGGCGAGCACGCCCTTCACGTCGTAGGGATCGAGGCCGCCCGTATCGCAGATGGCATGCTCGGGCGGACAGCCCGCGCCGGGCCCTTCGAACTCGGGATAACGTCGGCCTTCGATGAACAAGGCGCCGCCACCTTCGTCGTCCTGGCGGTACTGGACCAGATCGGGCCAGCGTCGCAGCGCCTGGCTGCCGATCGCCGAACCCTCGAGGACGTGGGCGTCGGCGTCGATGATCGTGGGCATGGGGCACCTCCAGCCGGGATCTCGGCCCCATTCTATTCCCATCCCACGGATCTGTGTAGCCGGCCGCCGTCGGCGTTCAGGATCGCGTGGCCAGGCGCTCGAAGACCGCCTCCGGTGTGGCCGCGTCGTCGGCGACTTCGGCGTTGGCGCGCAGCCGCTTCAGGCGCGCCCGAATCGATTGGCAGTGCCCTTCGACGTCCGCGATGCGAAGCGACCGTAGCTCGGCGGGCAGCAGCTTCTCGGTGACCACTGCCATCTGCCCGAGCGTCACCGACGCCGCGTCGAGCCCGGCTTCCTTGAGCGCGAGCCGCACGGTGCCCCGCGCGGCAGGGCGGCCGAGCCCGGTGGCCCGCTCCAGCTGGTCGCAGACGGTCGTGAACGCCTCCGTCTCGACCATCTAGGCCGCCTGGGGCTCGCCCGCGGGCGCATCAGCCGCCAGCCAGCGGCGGTACCAGGCGGGCGGCAGGAAGGCGAGCGAGTACGCCGTCACCGTCCCGATGCCGACCATGGCGGTCGTCAGGAAGTTGAACGTCTGGTAGGGAGCGGCGGCCGCCGGATCGCTCAGCCACATCGGCCACGAGGTGATCCACACCGCCGCGAGCGTTCCCAGGGAGGCAAGCCCGAAGAGCAGGAAGCGGTTGGCCACCAAGGGGTCGGCGAGCCCGAGCTTCGCCCGCTTCCGCATCCGCCGGTGGTAGCGGAACGATTCGTAGGCACCCCACAGCGGGTAGCTCCAGATGACAGCGTACTCCATCCACCAGAAGACGTTCTGATGCAGCAGGTCCTCGTAGCCGCCCGTCGGGCCGAGGCCCAGCATGCCGATCCAGAGTGACGACACCGCGAGCCCGAAGAGGATCCGGCCGCGCGTGTCCCCCCTGCGGAACACCCTGAGCACGAAGAGCAGCACCAGAGTGACGCCCGCATCGTGCAGGAGCTTCCCGAAGCAGGTCAGCCCGACCATGCTCATCGTGACCGGGTTCCCGCCGGCGGGCCCGCCGCGCAGCACGACCGAGGCGATCTGTGCGCCGTAGCCGAAGACCGCCGTGCCGAGGATGCCGAGCCCGAGGTAGAGCTCGGGGCGCTCGCCGGTCCGGCGCGAGAGGGCCACGAGGCGAAGCCCGATGACCAGGGACACCAGCACGAAGGCCAGCGTCCCGACGAGGTAGAAGCTGCCGGCCAACGCGTTCACGAGGCACTCCCCCAGCGGGTTTCCGGGTCCGGCCCGAAGGCCCTCTTCGCGCGTTCGGTCACGGGCTGCCGGGGCTTGAGGCCCCCATTCCTTCCGCTGGGTCCGGTAGAGTCCGCTGCGTGTTCCCGATCGCGAGGGGGTAGAGCGGGATGGACGCGAGCCCTGCCGGTTCCTTGCGGGACGTTCCCCGCTGGGACGAGTCCTGCGGCGTTCTGGTCATCGGGCTCGGCTGCGCCGGAGCCTGCGCGGCACTCGCGGCGGCCGAGGCCGGCGCGGACGTCACCGTGCTCGAGCGGGCCGGAGCGGGCGGCGGGACCTCGGCGCTCTCGGGCGGTCTCGTCTACCTCGGCGGCGGTACGCCGATCCAGGCAGACTGCGGCTTCGAGGACGATCCGGACTCCATGGCGCGCTATCTGCTCGCGGCCTGCGGGCCCGACCCCGATGCCGCGAAGATCGAGCGCTACGCCGCGGACTCCGTCGCCCACTTCCACTGGCTCGTCGCCCGCGGGGTTCCCTTTCGGCCCAGCTTCCACCCCGGAACCGGAATCGAGCCGCCCACGGAGGACGGCCTGGTCTTCTCGGGGAGCGAGAACGCCCACCCGTTCCGCGAGCTCGCACGCCCGGCGCCCCGCGGCCACTGTCCGGCGCGGCCTGGCGCCGCCGGCGGTCTGCTGATGGACAAGCTGCTGGCCTGCGTCGCTGCGGCTCCCGGGATCCGTGTCTCGCCCGATAGCCGTGCGGAGACCTTGATCCTCGACGACGACGGCCGGGTCGTCGGCGCCGCCGTCCGGCGCGCGGGCCAGCGTTTCTTCCTGGGGGCCGAGGGCGGCGTGGTGCTCGCGGCGGGGGGCTTCATCCAGAACCGCGAGATGGTTGCGCGCCACGCGCCGGCGCTGCTGCGCTGCAAGGTCCGCCTCGGCTGCGACGGGGACGACGGGCGCGGCATCCAGATGGGCCTGGCGGCAGGCGGCGCGCCGCGGCGTCTCGAGGCCGGCTCCATCTCGCTGCCCTTCTACCCGCCCGAGGGGCTCAAGCGCGGCATCCTGGTGAACGCCCGGGGAGAGCGCTTCATCAATGAGGATGCCTACTACGGACTGGTGGGCGAGCACGCGCTGCTTCGCCAGGAGGGGCGCGTCCACTTGATCATCGACGAGGCCGTGAACGAGCGCCCCATGGCCGGAATGGAGATCGTCGCGTCGGGCGACACGCCCGAGTAGCTGGCCGTGGAGCTCGGGACGCCGCGGCTCGCCGCGACGCTCGAGGCCTACAACGCCGCCGCGGCGTGCGGCGAGGATCCGGCCTTCCACAAGGCCAGGCCGTACCTGACGCCGCTGGTGAACGCGCCGCTGGGCGCCCTCGACTGCCGGGTCGACCACGCGATCTACGCCGCGTTCACGCTGGGAGGCCTCGCCACCGACGTCGATGCTCGTGTGCTCGATGCATCGGGCTCTCCGGTTCCCGGCCTGTTCGCGGCTGGCCGCACGACCTCGGGCCTCGCCGCCCAGGGCTACTCGAGCGGTCTCTCGCTGGCCGACGGCAGCTACTTCGGGCGGCGCGCGGGCGCGAACGCAGCGCGCGGGGACGCTCGCGGGAGCCCTGGCTAGGACTCGCGGAAGCCCTTCCTACGAGGCGGGGGGAGGGGCCGCGCTCGAGCTCGTCCGCGCGATCTCGTCATCGATCACGCGGACGAAGCTCTCGAGCGGCTGTGCGCCGCTCATGCGAATCCCGTTGACGAAGAAGGCCTGGGTTCCGGTCACGCCCGCGGCGGCGCCAGCGTCGAGGTCCCGCTGCACCACGGCCGTCGCGTCTCCGCCCGCGAGGCACGAGTCGAAGCGCGTGAGGTCGAGGCCCACCGTCCCGGCGAGCTCCCGGATCGCTGCGTCCGCCAGGGGCTTCGGGTCGGCGAAGATCCGGTCGTGGAACGCCCAGAACTCTCCCTGCTCGTCCGCGCACACCGCCGCCTCGGCGATCGCCCGCGCCCGCGTGTGCATGGGGAGCGGATAGTGTCGGAAGACGATTCGCAGCTGGTCCGGGTAGCGCGCCTCCAAGGCCTTGAGCGTCGGGGCGACCCGCTGGCAGAAGGGGCAGTTGAAATCACTGAACTCGACGATCGTGACCGGGGCGTCGGCCGGACCGAGCGTCGGACCGACGGTCGCGACCTCGAGCCTCGGAGGCTGGAGCAGCAGCTCGACTCCGGCGCGCTTGCGCAGGCCATCGAGGAAGTCGTTCCACAGCTTCGCCTGCTCTTGCTGCTCGAGGTAGCCGCGGATGCGCGGTGCAATCTCGTCGAAGCTCGAGTCCACGAGGCGCTCGCGGTTGTCGTCATAGAAGGTCCGGATTTCCGCGTCGCTCACGGCCGCCGGCGCGACCGTCTGAGCGTGGAGGTCGGAGATCGCGAGGCCGCGTCTCTCAGACTCCTCCTCCAGCAGCCGGGCCGTCACCATCCGCTCGAGGCCGTCCCTGCGGAACTCGTAGAGGTCCGCGGCGTCCTTGTCGGCGGTGGCCTGCTCGAAGAGGTCGTCGCGCAGCCATGCGTCGAGCTCGCCCGCGGCGATGGCCTCGTCCCCGAACCGGGCCACGACCGCGCCCGCTTCTCCCGACTCGGCCGGCTGCGGAGAAGGTGTGCAGGCCAGCGGAACGAGCAGCACGGCCGCGAGGGCCAGCCGAGGTGTGCGGGTCATGGGTTCTCTCCTTCGGGGCGTCGGCGGTGGGGGCCGGATCCACGGACTCTGTCACGGATGCCCGGATCCCGCCCGTCGATCCGCGGGCACCCTTCGCCGGCAACTGGCGGGCAGCTCCCAGCGCGGATCCGCGTCCTACCGGCCGCTCGGCCACCCGATCGGTTTGTTGAGATTTCCCCTCAAGGCTTCCCCGGCACCCGCCGCAAAGAGGAACGGACCACGCGAGGCAACCCCATGAGCCACCCCCGCTCGCGCACGGACGGGTCCGTCCGCCCGCCCCGGGTCAGACCGCGCCCCGATACGAACTCCGTCCGCCCCGCGCGCGCACGCCCGCGCCCGGGCGAGCAGGCACCCAGCATTCACCCGAGTGGTCCGCAGAGTACTCGGCGGCGCGATCAGGGCGCGGGGGCTTCGCAGAAGGATCGGAGGGGATCCATGCACCGGGCCGGTCGAGCGGCGCCGGCCGGAGCGGCAAGGCTGGGGAGGGGTGGCGTCGGACGCGCAGCGGCGAGGGACGGTGAGGTCTTCCGGAGGGGGATGCCGAGCCGAGCTGCCAGGTCGACGCCGCCCCGTTCTCCGTGGAAGACGGCCCCAGGTCGGATGGCCACCAGGGGCCCCCGGCGCCGGCCCACGGGCCGAGGGCGGACGGGGCGCTTCGTCCCGCGGCGGACGCAAAGATCCGGCCAAACGGGGGAAGGCACCGTCCCAGGCGGCTCCCGGATCGCGCCGCTGGACGGTCCCTGGCGTTTCCGGGGTCGAGCCGGAACGCCGGGGGTCCGCGTCGTGGAACGCCTGGGGTCCGCGTCGTTTCAGGCGCTCCGGAGCAGAAGTCCCAAGGCATTCCAAGCAGATCGGGGCGCGGAAGTCGGGCGGGCGCCTTGCGATGGCCGGCCGCGGGGCCCACGACTTCATCCGATCGTCATTCCAATTCCGCTCGATGGGTCCATACTGTCGGAGCCCCCCGGTGCCGGGCGTCGGGTCGCTCGGGCGGAAGGCGATCGCCTCGAGAGTGTCGCCGCCGTCGGATCGTGCGCACGGCTGGATCGCGGGCTGCCGGGTCGCGCTGCGACGCGCCAGCCCGCCGGGTCGCCGGCGGACGGTGCCGCGCGCAAGCGACGCTCCACCGCCCGGAGTTCCCTCGCCTCGGCGCCCGCACCGGGGGGTCTCGGCCGCCCCGCGAGGGGCGCCTCCGTCGCCCGGCCTCGGGCTGGATCGTCCGGTTACAATGGGCCCCAATCACCGGAGGGCCCCCATGCCGCGCCGCGCCGTCCTGCTGTCGCTCCTGCTCGCCACCCCGCTCGTGGCCGTCACCCGGTGCTCGCCGGCGCCGCCCGACGGCGGCTACGTCGACCGCGTGGCCGCCCAGAAGCGCGCCCTCGCCTACCTCGAGTATGCCACCGAGGCCCAGGTCGACAGTCCGCTGAACGCGATCGCCCACATGGAGCGTGACCGCATCGACCCGAGCTACACCGCGCCGGCCGGCCAGGTCGACGTCGGCGCCTGGGCACGCGATTTCGACCGGATCGCGCGCTACCAGGACACCCGCGACTTCGGCGCGCTCTACATGCTGAACGCCTACCTCGGCTACGGCCCGAGACCCGGGGCTCCGGACGGCCACCCCTACCTGACCCGGGCCCAGTGGGCCCGCATCAAGGCCGCCCTGCTCTCCTTCAAGATGTGGTACACGGACGCCACGCCGCCCGTCCCGGACCCCGCCGACCCCGACTGCGCCGATCCGCCCGTCCTCGACGACGGAGTCTGCCCGGATTGGGACAACACCTTCTACTGGACCGAGAACCACCAGATCCTGTTCCACGTGATCGAGTACCTGTCGGGCATGCTCTTCCCGGACGAGTGCTTCGTCCAGGCCGGCTTCGACCCGACGGGGAGCTGCGACGGCGTCGATGTCAACGGCCGACGCTTCGAGTACACCGGCAGCGAGCACATGGCGCTCGCCCGTCCGCGAATCCTTCGCTGGCTCGACGACCGCTGGCAGATCGGCTTCGCCGAGTGGCACTCGAACATCTACTACCAGAAGGACGTGACGCCGCTGCTGACCCTGGTCGAGTACGGCGACGATCCGGAGCTCGTCCAGCGCGCCACCATCATCCTCGACCAGATCCTGTTCGACCTGGCCCTCCACACCCACGACGACACCCTGGGAGTGACCCACGGACGCAGCTCGATGAAGGACAAGTGGTGGGGCCCGCGCAACGACACCTGGGGAATCGTCCACCTGCTCTTCTACCAGCAGCGGGCTCTCGGATACTTCTCGCGCGGCGATCCCGGCGCGACGCTGCTGGCCCGCGCGAAGAAGTATCGCCTGCCCCAGGCGATCGAGAGGGCGGGGCGCTACGGAGGCGCGCTCGTCGACCGCGAGCGCCACAGCGTCTTCATCGACGAGACGATGGACGCGCCGGACGCTCCGAGGCCGTTCCTCGGCCCCTTCTTCGGCGGCCCGACCTACATGCCGACGGTTCCCGACGCCAATCCGCTCCACGGCTTCGACGTCGACATCCTGGATCCCGGGGCCTCGGAGGGCCGGTTCAGCTTCTGGTGGGGGCTCGGGGCCTGGACGGCCTGGCAGGTGGTTCCGCTGACGCTCGCCACCGGGGACGTCTTCAACCTGTGGAAGACCGACCTGCTGCGCGACTTCCAGGCCCTGCGCAAGCTGCTCGGTCCGCTCGATACGCCGGTGCCCCTCGGCCGCTACGGAATCGGGCAGTCGATCGCGCTCGGGCTCGCGCCGCTCGCCACGGTCGGGCTCCTGAAGGAGGCCAACACCTACACGTATCGGACCAGCGCCTACGTGCTCTCCACGGTTCAGGACTATCGCAAGGGCCGGAACGTGGGGCAGGTACACGCCTGGAACCTGACCCTGGATCCGGGCGCCATGGTCTTCACCCAGCATCCGATGAACCCGGTGCAGCCACCCTCGGAGTGGATCGATCGCGACGAGGGCGAGCCGGGCTACTGGAGCGGGTCCGCCTCCCAGCCGCGCTCGGCCCAGCACCACGGCGTCGGCATCCACCTCTACTCGCCCGTCTACGGGGACGGTGGCGTGCTCGGCTTCTTCGACTACGAGCCCTTCACCCACGCGTTCTTTCCCCGCGACCGCTTCGACGAGGTCGTGCAGGAAGGTCCCTGGACCTTCGGGCGCAAGGGCCACGTCTACGTGGCGCTCTACTCCTGGCGCGCCACCCGCTGGCAGGCTTATCCCCCCGGAGAGCTCGGCCTGCTCGGCTTCAGCCAGAGCTTCGACCTCGTAGCCGACGGGCCGCCGCCCGCCGAAGCGGCGAATCCGACGGTCGCGGAGATGGGACCCGACAACGTCTGGATCGTCGAGGTCGGGACGCCTCCCAAGTTCGCCAGCTTCGAGGCCTTCCGTGCGGCGATCGGGTCGGCTTCCTTGGAGGTCACCGCGACGCCGGGCGACATCCCGCTCGGCGGGACGGCGCCCCCGGAAGTGATGATCCAGCACTTCGACGTCGTCTGGGACTCGCCGCGCGAGGGGCTCATGAGGTTCGGCTGGGACGGCGATCTCGTCGTGCGCGGCGAGCCGACGCCGATCCACGACTATCCGCGCTTCGACAACCGCTGGATCCACATGGAACGGGGGGCTCCGGAGGCCACGATCGAGGTGCCGCCGTTCCGCGTCCACCACGACTGGCCGACCCACACCCGCGAGGTGAGCTTCGTGCCCTAGCCGAAGCGTTGCCAGCCGCCTAGGCGTCCGGCCGCAGCTCCTGGAGCCAGCGCCGCAGGAAGTAGAAGCCGAGGGCCCAGAAGGTTCCCGCCAGGAGCGTGGGCAGGAGCACGCCGTTGGGGTGCGGCAGGGCGCCGCGTACGATCCAGGCGGCCAGCGTGGCCACGACGAACGCCATCACGGTCGGCATGCGGGCTTCTTCGGAGGGAGTCCGAAGTCGCTTGAGGCTCCGGCGGGAGGTCCCGGGGGCGAGTGCGGGAGGTCCGAGGGGCGGCCCGCCCGGCCGTGCGACCTCCGGGTTGCCGGGGAGTCCGACGCCGGCCTCGGCCCCGGCTACGCTCCCGACGATCCGCACGGCTCGCGCTAGGGCCCGCCGGGAATCGGGCCGCCCTCGCTGACCCGAACGTAGTAGCCGCTCGGATCTTGCAGGCGGAAGTCGCGGTCTCCCCAGGGCTGGCGCCGGATCTCGCCCGGATGGTAGCCGGCCGCCCTCAGCTGCTCACGCGTCCGCTCCAGGCTCTCCGGGTAGAAGACGATCTCGGTGCCCAGGGGCGGGAGGCGCAGGAAGGCGAGGAAACGCATCGGCAGCCAGCCGGGCAGCGGCGAGAGGGCCACCACGACGCCGTCGAGCTCCAGGGTCGTGTAGCCGTCCGCCGCCTTCAGGTGCACGACGCGGAAGCCGAGCGTTTCGTAGAAGCGCGTCGAGGCCGCGACGTCGTCGACGAACAGCTCGAACTTGGCCGCCAGCCCGGCACCGGCGGCGAGCGGGAGGGACAGGACCGCGAGCGCGAGGACGAGAGTTCGAAGCGTGCTGCGAGCGCCCATGATTCCGATCCGATTGCCCGATCCGCGTGGGGCGGCCGGCGGTGCCCGCCCGGCGGCACGGCGCATGCCTCGCTCGAGCCGGCCTGCCGGATCGGCATCGTCCTCGAAGCCTCCGAGGGCGACGTAGACGAAGCCCTTCATCGAGCGCCCGGCGAGCCTATCACGGGATCCGGCGCATCCGGGGCGTCTCGGCTCCAACCTCGCGCGATGCTCTAACCTCGCCCCATGGTCCGGCCCCCCGACGAAGCGCCGGAGCCGCCCGAGGCTTCGCGAGAGCCTTCCGCACCCGGTGCCGAAGAGGCGTCGCCGGCGGGGGACAGCGCGGGCGTCTACTACCTGGCGGTCAAGGCGTTCGAGGCCCGCCTGCCGAGGCGGGGTGGCGCCAGGGGGGCGTGAGGAGGCTCGCCAGCGTCGCGGCGAGCGCCGGGTCGCCGGGCGGCGGTGGCGAGCGGCTGGGCGGCGCCACGGCGGTGCGGGGCGCTGGCTCCGGGCGGAGCGGGCGCCGGAGGGGAGCCCCGCGTGAACGGGGCTCCTTGTCCTCTGGCTCCGAACGGTCGGCTAGTAGCGGTCGCGACCGCCGCCGCCACGCTTCTCGAGCGCCTCGTTCACGCGCAGCGGGCGGCCGCCGTAGTCACGACCGTCGAGCTCCTGGATGGCCTTCTGGAGGCCTTCGTCGCTGATCTCCACGAAGCCGAAGCCGCGCGAGCGACCCGTCTCCCGGTCGGTGATCACGGACGCCGACGCCACCTCACCGTAGGTGGCGAACAACTCCTTCAAGTCTGCATCGGTGGTGGCCCAAGGCAGGTTGCCAACGTAGATCTTCTTCACGAACGAACTCCGCGCCCGGACGCTTCCGGGCTTCGAGTCGGTGCAGCCCGGTGGCGGATCGCGTCACAAGACGCGAAAGCCCGAGCGGACACCGACGGACTGAACCACGCGAGCACCTCGCTTGCGTGGTGCACTCTGGAAACGACGCTGACACGACTGGAATGGAGAATTGACACTCGAACCGAGATCGGGCAGGACGGTTTCTGGAGGCGACAAAAGGCTAGGTCAGGATTCCGGGGGCCGCCACAGCCCGGGGACCTCGCTGCGGCGAACGATCACTCGGCGGACGGTCGTCTTCCCGGCCCGACCCTGCAATCGATCTTGCAGCCGGCGGGACGCGCGCCCCCCCGGCCGTCCCACCGGGCCGGACCCGAATGAGTTAGGTCGTGCGCCCCGGAGCTCGCGATGACCTCAGAGAAGGATCCGGGCGCCGCCCACGGCGAGCACGACGCTCCCGAGGTCGAACCCGCTGAAGCCCCCCAGGCCCAGCGACGATTCCCGGAAACTGCCGATGCAGGCGCCCCCGATTCCGAGCAACATCGCCCCGCCACGCCGCCCGGCACCTTGCGCACAGCGTGTGGAGCGCCCGGACGTTCCGGCCCCGTTCGTCGGCTGGCTCAGGAGGGAGCAGCCCCGCTGGCTCTTCCGCGTCCGGGTCGGAGCGGCTCGCGGCACCGGTCGGGTCCCCGGGCGAGCCTCAGCCGATCCGGCGGCGGACCACCATCACCTCGACGCGCCCGCGCGGCCCGACGTACCAGGAGGCCAGCCAGCCCGTGAAGCCCACGATCAGGGAGCCCAGCATCGCCGAGCCGAGCCCGGCGATCCGGAATCCGTCGAGCAGCCACGCGACGATCCCGAGCATCGCCGCGTTCACGACCCAGAGGAAGAGCCCCAGCGTCACCAGCGTGATCGGGAACGTCAGGAACACGGCGATCGGCCGGACCACGGCGTTCACCACCCCCAGCAGCAGCGAGGCCCAGACCAGTGTCTCGTTGCCGTCGATCGAGATGCCTCCGAGCAGGCGATCGGCGAGCCAGAGCCCGGCCGCCGTGATGAGCATACGAAGCAGGAAGCCCATGACTCCAGGATAGCCCGCCCTTTGCGCCTAGCCGATCACATAGTGCTCGACCTCGGGGAAGGGGTCGTAGAAGTGGTGCAGCAGAGCCTTCCAGCGCGCGTAGTCCGCCGAGCCCCGGAAGCCTTCGGTGTGGCTCTCGAGCGTGTCCCACCAGACCAGCAGCAGGTAGCGGCCCGGGCGCTCGAGGCAGCGCCGCAGCTCGTGGCGCTGGTGCCCCGGCGCCGCCGCCAGCAGCGCCCGAGCTTCCTCGAAGGCCGCCTCGAACGCCTCGGCCTGCTCCGGCCCCACGTCGAGCCGGGCCAGCTCCACGACCGCCTCGCTCACGCTGCGAGTGTCTCCCGCATCCCGGCCATCGGGCGGAGCCGGAGCTGGCTGGCCTCGAGCCGGCGGAGCATCACCTCGAAGCCGACGATCGGGCCATCGCCGCGACCTCCAGGCGCAGCGCTCCCTCGCCCCCGAGCTGCCGGCGGTCGTCGGCGGGAAGCAGAAGCCCCAGGCCCCCAGGTGATCGGAGCCGACGTTCGCGATCCACGCCTCAGAGCGGCGCCGTGAAGATCTGACGTACCTCGTTGGAGCCCACCAGGAAGCGGCCGCGCCGTGCCCACTCGACGGCCTCGTCGATGCTCTCGGCTTCGACCAGGTAGTAGCCGCCCACCTGCTCGGTGGAGGCCAGGTAGGGGCCGTCCTTCACTTCGATGGTTCCATCCCGGCGCTTGCGCACGGTCTTGCGCGTCTCGGGCGGAGTCATGAACACCAGCTCGGCGCCCTTCTCCTCCCGAAGTTCCGTCACGAAACGCTCGAGCCACTCGTTGTGTTGCTTCCGCTCCTCGGGAGCCAGCCGATCCCACTCTCCGTCGATATGGTTGAAGGTGATCATGAACTGCATGGCACCCTCCCCCCGGGTTCGCGCCGAGGCGCCCGGCTCGAGCAGCCTAACACGGGAAGACGTAGATTCCCTTCCATGGAGAGGCGCCGGATTCGCATCGATCTGGCCCGTCAGCGGCTCGAGCTCCTGGAGGGCGGACGAGCCGTGGTCGCCTACGCCGTCTCCACGGCGACGCACGGTCCGGGCGAACGGGAAGGCAGCCAGCAGACGCCCCGCGGCCTGCACGAGATCCGCGCCAAGATCGGCGCCGGCGCGCCCGAGGGCGCCGTCTTCCAGGGGCGCCGCCCGACGGGCGAGATCTGCACTCCCGATCGGGTGCGTGCCGAGCCCGACCGCGACTGGATCCTCACGCGGATTCTGTGGCTCCGCGGCCGCGAACCCGGCCGCAACCGAGGCGCCGCCGTGGACAGCATGCGCCGCTACATCTACATCCACGGCACCCCGGACGAAGCCTCGCTCGGAACACCCGCTTCGCACGGCTGCATCCGCATGCGCAACGCCGACGTGATCGATCTCTTCGAGCGCGTCGAGGTCGGGCTCGCGGTCGAGATCGTCGAGGGGATCGCGGACGAGGGTTGATCCGGGGAGGGAGCCTCGCTCCCCGCGCCGACGCGCCGGGCGTCTAGACCGGGAGGTCCGAGACGTGCGTGGAGTTGAAGCGGATCCGATGACCGGAGGGGGAGTCCACGTCGAAGGAGCTGTGGATCGTTCCTTCCTCGATCGCCGACGGCGAGAGGCCGGCCGCGCGCAGCCGAGCGTGGGTCGCGGCGAGGTCGTCCACCATCAGATCGAAGTAGCAATCGCCCGAGGCGGGCTCGTCGGCGGGAACCAGCACGAGGTGCGTACCGCCCCGCAGCTCGAGCACGGCGAAACCCTCTCCCTGAACGATCTCCCGCAGGCCCAGCGTCTTCATGAACTCGTGGGTCGACGGCAGGTCGGGCGTCGGCAGCGTGACGTGACCCACCCAGACCGGCGGGCGCGGATCCGCTGAGCTCATCTCGGCTCCTGGGTTGCCTGCCGGGGATCCTACCAGACCCCACGGTGTTGGACCGATCGGGCCCGGGAGTCCGGTCTCGTTCCGATGCCCCTTCCGCCATGGCCCTCGAAGCGGCGGCTGGACTCGCGCAGCGAAGCGACGGAGTGGCCGTCGAGTCGATCGAACGGGGCGATTCCAAGGAGGCCTGGGACGAGGGGAACGACACGGAGCTCGCGAAGAAGAGCCCGGGCCTGGAGCCGGCGATCCTCTAGCCGCGCTCCCATTGGACCCGGTCGGGGTAGAAGGCGACGTAGTCGGCCAGCGCGGCCACCTCCTCGAAGGGATCGGCATAGGCCCAGGCGGCATTCTCCGCCACGCGCTCGCCGACCCGGATCGTCCAGTAGGAAGCTTCCCCCTTGAAGGGGCAGAAGCTCGAGTGATCCGTCGGCTCCAGCCGCTCGGCCACCAGGTCCTGCTGCGGGAAGTAGACGACCGGGTCGTGGTGGGTCTCGCGGACGGTCAGCGTCCGCTCGCTGTCGGCGACGACTTCGCCGGCGAAGCGGACGCGGATCCGCTCCGCGTTCGGCTCGAGCTCCACCCGGTAGTCCGGATGCTCGTGGATGAGGGATCGGCCTCTGGGCATCGCGTCTCCGATCGTGCGTCCTGGGGTCGCGGCATGCCCGCGCCGGCCGCAAGCCGGCCGCGGCCGGGAAGCGAACGCCCCGTCGACGGCCGGCCCTCCCCGGCAGGATAGAGGATCCCCGGCTCCAGGGTGCTCGGCGGGCCGGGCAGGCCGAGTTCGGCCCGAAGCATGGGGCGGATTCTCGGGCCGGCGAGTTGCTAAGGTCGCCGGCTGCGGAGGCGACGAGCGGCCATGCCCAGGGATGCGAGCTCACCGGAGGCCTACCGAGCCGGGCTCGGCGACGGCGAGCGCGAGGTGCTCGAAGAGATCCGAAAGGTGATCCTCGCCGAGGCTCCCGACGTGCCCGAAGGCATCCGTCACGGGATGCTCGACTACCCGGGACTCGCGAGCCTCGCCGCCCAGAAGGGCTACGTCGCGCTCTACGTCGCACCACCCGTCCTGGCGCGACGTCTCACAGACTTCGCCCATGTGAGCTCGGGCAAGAGTTGTCTCCGCTTCACGGGCCTGGCGCAGCTCGACCGTGTCTCCCTGCGCCGGCTCCTGCGCGCGGTTCGGAGCTACCGGCTCGCGACCGGCGAATGATTCCCCGGCGCCCCGCCCGATGCCGAAGCGTTCGGAGCTGGGCGCCATCACGCGGGGACATCCAGCCAACCGAGCCCGAACGATGCGAGGCCCCATGCGGATCGCTCCCGCCAGGCCTCACGAGCCACGGGACGAGCGGATCGACGAGCTCTTGGCTGCTCTTCATGGATGGTTCCTGGGGCATCGCCATGGGCCGCTCGACCGGCTTCCCCGACCCCATGGCGCCGGAGGGGGCGGGCTCTTCCTCCGTGGATGGTCGGCCCGGACGCGCCGCAGCCCGATCCGGGTACACTGGCGGCCAGCCCTCCCTCCCCGCAGGAGCCTCACCCACTGGATCGGAAGATGAGCGCCATCGACGCCTGTCTCGAGAACGCGGAGAAGTATGCGGCGGGCTTCGCCGGAGGGGAGCTTTCGGCGAGCCCCAAAAGCCCCGTCGCGGTCATCGCCTGCATGGACGCGCGCCTCGAGCCGGCCGCCCTGTTCGGTCTCCGCGAGGGCGATGCCCATGTGATCCGGAACGCCGGCGGCGTCGTCACGGACGACGTGATCCGCTCCCTCACGATCTCCCAGCGCCTGCTCGGCACGCGCGAGGTCATCGTGATCCACCACACCGACTGCGTAATGACCAAGTTCTCCGCCGCGGAGCTCCGGGACGCGATCGAGAGCGAGACGGGCGTGCGGCCGCGGTTCGCGATGAAGACCTTCGCCGACCTCGAGGGCCAGGTCCGGCGCTCCGTGGCCCGCCTTCGGGAGAGCCCCTTCCTTCCCCACAAGCAGGCCATCCGAGGCTTCGTCTACGACGTCGCGACCGGCCGCCTCCGCGAGGTCGTGTAGCGGCCCGGCGAGCGCCCGCGGTCGGGCCGTAACCCCCCGCACGGCCCGGAATCCCAGGGCCGGGGCCCCGGACTCCGCGGGTCGCCCTAGGGAGGGACACATGCCGGATCGCTCGAACGAGGTCGCGTTCACGTCTGCGGTGAAGGCTCAGCAGGCTCGGCTGGGCTCGCGCGAGTCCTACGAGCGCTGGGAGGCGCGGCGCGGCTTCGGGCGCGAGATCAGCGACGAGCTGGCCGGATTCGTCGCCGAGCGCGACTCCCTCTACCTCGGCACCGCCAGCGCCGATGGGCAGCCCTACGTCCAGCATCGCGGGGGCCCTCCCGGCTTCCTGAAGATCCTGGATCCCCGGACGCTCGCCTTCGCCGACTTCAGCGGAAACCGCCAGTACATCTCGATCGGCAACCTGTCCGAGAACCCGCGCGCGTTCCTGTTCTTGATGGACTACGCGAACGCGATCCGCATCAAGTTTTGGGGAGCTGCGGAGTTCGTGGAGGACGACCCGGAGCTTCTGGGCGCGCTCACGGATCCGGCCTACGGGGCCGTCCCCGAGCGGGCGATCCGCTTTCGAGTCGAAGCGTGGGACAAGAACTGCCGCCAGCACATCCCGCGGCTCCTGCCGGCCGCCGGCTAGGCGAGCTGGTCGAGCAGCTGGCCTCGCATCTCGGTCGCGACCGCCAGCACGCGCAGCGACGCATCGAACTGGCTCGTCGCCAGAATCTGCTGGATCAGCTCGCGGGCGAGGTCGACCTCCTGGGGGCTCGCGGCCTGGCGAAGCTCCACGCTGGAGCCGCCGCCTTCGACGGAGGTCTGCTCGGCTCGCAGCGGCCGGAACGAGGGCGTCGTGAGATTCGCCACGTTGTGCGCGGAGGCGGACAGGCGGAGCTCCGCACTGCGGAGCCCGGAAGCGGCGACGGAGAAGGCGTCCATGCCGCTCGGATCGGCCCCTGGAGGCCCGGGGTCGAGGACTCCGATCACACGGTGCGGCGCCGTTGCCGGGCCGATGCCTGCACGATTCCGCAACGGCGTCCTCGGACCGCGCGCCCGGCATCCCGGTGGCGTGGGCCGTGCGCAGGATCACGAACCGCCGCCGGTGGCGCTAGTCGCGAGTCAGCAGGATCCAGACGCCGATGCCGATGAACCCGAGTCCTGCGACCCAGCGGATCAGCTTGGGGCTCAGGTGCTCCGAGACCAGCGACCCGGCCAGGACGGCGAGTCCCGAGCTGAGGACGAGCGCCGCCGCCGAAGCGACGAAGACGGTCCGTTTCGGGTGCGCCGCGTCGGACGCATAGAGAAGCGTCGCCAGCTGGGTCTTGTCGCCCAGCTCGGCCACGAAGATCGTCGCGAAGACGGTCGCGAAGAGCCGGAGATCCATTGGAAACCTCGCCCGGTACGGGTGCGCGCGGAGATTCTACGAGCTCTGCCCGGTCTGGCGCATCGCGCGGCTCAGGGCGGGCCCGCGCCGGTCGCGACCGGAAGCCCGGCCGCTTGCCACGCCTGCCAGTGGCCGCTGAGGTCGCGGACGTTCGAGTAGCCGCCTTCGCGCAGCACCGCCTCCGCCAGCCGGGCGCGGCCGCCACGCTGGCAGTGAACTACGACTTCCTCGCTCCGGGCGATCGGAAGCTCCGACAGCCGCGCCGCGAGCTCGTCATGGGGGATGTTGACTGCGCCGGGGATGTGGCCCTGCCGGTACTCGTCGCCCGTCCGGACGTCCAGGATCAGGGGCGCCGCGACGTCCCCGAGCCGCTCGGCGAGCTGCGCCGGCGAGATCGCTCCCGCCTCGGGCGCCGCAGGGGCGCCGCCGCAAGCGCCGAGCACGAGCGATGCCGAGATCACGAAACACCGGGTCATCCGTCCCATCCTGGGCCTTTCCTCCGCTGCGACGCTTCAGTCGAGCCGGTCGCTTCCGAACCCGTCGCGCAGCTGCGGCGCCTTGCCGGCGATCTCGTCCCAGGGCGCCTTCGATCCCACGAAGATGTGTCCTGCGACGCGGAGGCCCGGGTCCGAATCGAGCAGCCCCGCCGGCACCCAATAGGCGCCGCCACCGGGATGGAGCATCGGAGCCGGCGAGCCGCAGGTGGCGCAGCGCCATACCCCCCAGCCGTCGGCCAGGGCGAAGCGGCAGAGGGTCTCCTCGCCGGACACCCAACGCAGGCCCTCTCGGGCGATCATCAGGTTGGCGTTCGAGGCCGTGCCCGAGACCTTCCGGCACTTCGAGCAGTGGCACATTCCGATCTCGCTGCTCGGGCCGTCGATCTCGAACCGTACGGCTCCACAGAGACACGATCCTCGAGTCATTCCACGACCTCCGAGCGGCTCCGACGGCTCCCCGGCTCGAGCGCCGAGTCTACCCCAGGTCGGATTCCGTCCGGTGCGCGCGCTACGCTGCGGCCATGAGGTCGCTGGCCGCGGACTTCATCCTCCTGCTCGGCACGGCGGGCTTCATCCTCCTGCTCGGCGCCAGCCCGTTCGCGGCGCCGGTCCCGATGCTGCCGGTCGCCGCCGGACGTTTCGTCGTCGGCAGCGGGCCCGAGGAGCGGAGCTGGGCCTACGAGCACTCGCCCGCGTGGGTCCGCACGCAGGGCTGGTACGACGCCTGGGAGCTGGCACCGCGGGGCGTGACGCTCGCCCGCTTCTCCCTCGATGCCCGGCCGGTGACCCAGGGCGAGTACGCCGCCTTCGTGGCGGCGACGGGCCGGCGCGCGCCGGGGATCTCACGAACGGAGTACCAGACCCAGGGGTTCCTGGCGCACCCCTACACGGAGGTCCGCCCGTACCTGTGGGTGGACGACGCCCCGCCCGGGGATCGACTCGACCACCCCGTGGTGCTCGTCGACCGGGAGGATGCGCGAGCCTACTGCGCGTGGCAGGGCAAGCGACTGCCGACGGAGTTCGAGTGGGAGGTGGCCTGCCGCGGGCCGCATGGATGGCGCTTCCCGTGGGGCGACTCGTGGGATCCCGGCCGGGTCCACATCCAGGCGACGGGTACGGCCGCGGTGGCCGCGTCGCGGACGCCGGCCGACCCGTCTCGCAGCCTCGAGATGCTCGGCAACGTCTTCGAGTGGACGTCGTCGGAATTCGGCGCGGGCCGGGCCGCCCTGAAGGGGTGTTCCTGGGACGACTCGGTCGGCAGCTGTCGCTGCGCCTTTCGGCACGGGCGACCGGCCACCTCGCGCCACATCCTGATCGGTTTTCGTTGCGCACGGGACGGCTGATCCGGCCCGCCGCGAGACCGGCCCGGATCGCGAATTCAGCCGCTCGTCCGGTCCACGGCTCTCGGGCGCGCTAGCCCGGACGCCCAAGACGGGGGAGCCAGCGTGGCACGGCACGGCAGTAGTCCAGGTAGGGTTGGCCGAAGCGTTCCCGGAGCTCGGGCTCTTCGACGTGGACGACGAGCCGGTGGGCCACGGCACTGAGGGCGAAGGCGTAGAGGGCGACCCCGAGGCTCGCGAAGTGGAGCGCTTCGGCCCAGACGATGCCGAGCTCTCCCAGCATGATCGGGTTCCGGGTCCAGGCGAAGACGCCCGTGGTGACGAGCTGGCTCGGAGCGTCGGCCGGGAGCGGTGTTCCCCGGCCGCGTCGGCTGAAGGTGTCGAGGCAGGCCAGCCAGATCGCGAAGCCCGCGAGCGCGATGGCGGCGGCCGGCCCGGAGCGAAGCGGAGCGGGAACCGGGAGCGCTTGGGGGAGCGCGCGACCCGCCAGCCAGGGCAGGGCCGCCATGAAGATGGCGAAGAAGAGGACCGCATTGAGGAGCGATTTCGCCCACAGGGCCGCCGTGCTCCGGGTGGTGCTCGGCCGGATCGCGCGCCGGAGGGTCTCGCCCAGGCTCATGACGAGCCTTCGCCCAAGCTCATGACGAGCCTTCGCTCGAGGTCATGGTGAACCTTCCCTGGGACCCGCCCGTCGGCCTAACGATCGTGCTCGTGGTGCTCCTCGGGCTTCCCGAAGGTCGCCTCGAGCCCGGCAACGAAGGCCTCCCGCTCGGCCGGCATCAGCCGCGTGTCCATGTGAAGCGGCCGATAGACCCACGGAGGCATCTCGTCCTTGCGGATCATCTCCGACGCCTCGTCCCCGTGCTGGCGGCCGTGCCCCCATTCCGAGACGTTCAGGTGCGAGCGCCCTTCGTCGACGTCGTGCTGGACGAGCCAGGATACGGGCGCCACGAAGCTGTACCACGGCCAGACCGTGCCGTTGCTGTGGCAGTCGCCGCAGGACCGCAGGAAGAGCGTCCGGGTCTCGGGCGAATCCCAGGGGGGCTCGGCGAGCTTCGGCGGGTTCGTGTGCGTTCGGCCGTAGGGAACGAGCTGAGCCAGCACGAAGACGGCCACGCCGATTCCCACGACCCGGCGAGCCGTCATTGCCTCTCGATCCGCATGTTCGAGCTTCCCCCCGGTGGTCGGAGACAGCCCGTCTCCACCGCCCTGCGGCCACGGCCCCCAGCCCCCGCGCGCTCGCAGAGCCTAGCAAGACCGCCCGGCGGGTGGTCGCCTTGGGCCCGAGCTTCTGCGAACGCAGCGCACGTCTCCAACACCGACCTTCGCCAGCAGCCCTCGGGAGTTGGCTGGAACGTCCTGGCGCGGAGACCGCTCCGCTGGAAGAATGGCGCGATGTCCGGGCTGCAGATCCTGCCGTTCGTGCCGGACCACGACCTCGAAGCGACGGTCGCGCTGTGGGAGCGCTCGCGCTGGGACTCGCAGCCCTGGCTCGAAGTCCGCATGGGCCATCTCCACGAGGACAACCTGCGCCACTTCCGAGACGTCGTGTCGGCCGAGAACGAGGTCTGGCTGGCATGGGAGGCGGGCGTCGTCGTCGGGCTCCTCGCGATGGACGAGGGCAAGATCGACCAGCTCTACGTGGAGCCGGGCCGGCAGGGCCGCGGCATCGGAAGCGCGCTGCTCCAGCGGGCACGCGAGCGCTGGCGCGGCGGCCTGACCCTCCACACCCACCAGCGAAACGAGCGAGCGCGTGCCTTCTACGAGAGCCGGGGCTTCTGGCCGGTGCGCTTCGGGGTGAGCCCGCCACCCGAGCTCGAGCCCGACGTCCAGTATGCCTGGCGGCCGAGCGAGAATCGGGCCCGACGGGGGTGAAGCGCGCCGTCGATCCGGGTTCCCGAGCGGCCGCGTCGGTCGTGGTCCCCCGATTCACGGCCTTCCCCAACGGGGATCGGCCCGACGCTCCGCCGGGGATCAGCCCGACGCCAGCTCGCCCGTCACGGCGATGCACTCGATCTCGACCCGTGCTCCTGCGGCCAGCCCGCTGGCGCCGAAAGCGCTGCGCGCTGGCGGAGCCTTGGGGAAGAACTCCAGGTAGACCTCGTTGAAATCCGGCCAGTCGGCCATGTCGGCGAGGAACACGGTGCACTTGGCGACGCGATCCATGCTCGATCCGCTGCGTTCCAGGATCGCCCGGACGTTCTCGAGCGCCTGCCGGGCCTGCGGCCGGATGCCGCCCGGGGCCAGATCCAGACTTCCCGGAAGGTTGCCGATCTGGCCCGATACGAAGAGCAGCGGCCCGGCCCGCACCGCGTCGGAGAACGGAAGCCCGAGGCTCCTCGTCTGCCGCGAGGAGAGGAACTCGATCTCCGCTGGGGCCGGTCCGACGCCCTGGGCACAGGACAGGACGAGCAGAGCGCTCGCCGACCGGAATGCGCGCAGGCTGCTCACGGCTCTCGTGTACCTCGGGCGGGTGCGGGCCGCCGGATCGCCGCCCAGGGCGGCCGCAGGACAGGGTCGCACACCCGGGGATCGTCCGGGCCGGCGAGGGCTCCCCCGTGCGAGCCGCCCGGGCCCGTCGTCTCGCGGCCCCGCGTCAGTCTCCGATCTCCGGCGTCCATCGCCAGCTCGCAAGCCCCGCAGAGGCCATGGGTGAGGCTCGGTAGACGCGTCGCCTCGAACAGACCCAGGCCACGGATGGCGGCCTCGACCTCGGCCCACTCGTCGGGAGGGACGAGGACCCGTTTGCACCAGCTGCAGATCACCACGAAGTCGTCGCTGCGAGGAGCGCGCGGGTCGAGGAGCTCGACCGGGGAACGCGACTCCTCCCGCAGCAGCGACGCAGAGATCGAGAGTGCGGCGTCTGCGAGCGGAGCGATCTCCAGCTCCATGAACCGGCGAGTCGACGGAGAATCGCAGCGGAACGGGACGGTGAGAATCCGCTCCTCGCGGCGCGCCGCAGCGAAGAGCAGCCGGTAGAGGTGTTGCGTCTCCCTGCCCGCGACGAATTTCCAGAGCGACTGGCCCAGGACCGCATCCGGTCCCAAGGTCGGCGCAGCGTTGTCCTGGGCGAAGGCCAGCCATTCGGCAGAGACGAAGCGGATCCGATCGTCGGAATCGACCCGGTAGTGGAACGCGGGGCGGATCGCCGGCTCCCGGTCGGATCCGGGATGCGAGCCTTGCGGGGGGCCCTTCCCGGAGGCCGCCGAGACCGGGGCCCCGGCTTCCCGGACCCGATAGGACGCATAGGAGATCGCCAGGAGGGACGCACAGGCGAGTGCCGGGAGCGTCTGGATCAGTGTGTCTCCGACCGCCGTGTGGGAGAGGATCGCCCCTCCGAAGTCGAAGCAGAACCCGGCGTACGCCCACTCCTTGAGGCGCGGCAGCCTCTGAATCACGAGCACCGGCGCGCCCGCGAGCTTGGCAAGCCCGAGGATCGTGAGGAGGTGGTCCGGGTACCCGAGGCGGCGGGCCGCCTCGAGAAGCTCCGGGGCGTGGCGAAGCTCCTGGATGCCTGCTCCCAGCATCGCGATCGCGAGCAACGAGGTGGAAGCCCAGTAGACGGCTCGGATCGTCTTCCCCCTCGTCGGGGAGGGGCTCTGGCCCCGATCCCGTCGAGGCGCGCCCCTCGAGTGCGCGCTCGGACTCACGCGTTCTCCGGAACCAGCAGCAGCACGAAATGGAGCGCCGCCAGCCCCAGAAGGTAGATCAGGCCCAGCAGGTACAGGAAGAACCCGTATTGCGGGAGCGCACCGAGCGCCGCCGAGGTCTGGAACGCGATGATCCCAACGGAAGCCGGAACCAGGGCCACCGTCAGCCAGCGTTCCTCGGCGGGAATCTGCGAGGCTTCGAGCTTCCGGAAACGCAGGAACAAGATCGCGATGCCAGCCACGTGGAGGAGCGCTTGGAAGCCGTTTCCGACCCGCCAGACCGCCGGCCGGACCCCCGCGAGCTGTCCGATCAGGATCGGGATCAAGGACAGGAACACCACGGCCAGGCTCGTCTCCAGGAGCATCCGAAGGCGCAACCACTCGAGGGGACCCCACTGACCTCCAGCCCGTCGCCCCAGGACCGCGACGATTCCGGTGAAGCCGGTGAGCGCGACGGCCACCTCGGAAAGACTGCGAAGCGTCTCGAAGGCTTCCACGACCTCACTCCACGGTCTGCGCCACCCGGTGGCGCGCGGATCGGTCGGCCGCCGGCCGACCGTGGCCGACGGCGCTCCGAGCCAGATGGACGAGAGGATACCAGTCGCCCGGGACCACGGGCGATCCGGCCCCGACCGCGATTGGAGCCTCGTCCCCGGCAACGCTCCCCGGCTAGGAGAGCAGGCTGCCGGTGACGGCCCGGTGGACGAAGAACCCGACGGGCAGGGCCATGCAGCCGAGCCCATAGGCCTGCCAGAACGAGAGGCTCAGTCTCTCGGCCAGAAGGAACGGGAGGAAGAAGCTCAGGCTGATCGGGATCGCGACGAAGATGCTCTTCGCGAGCAGCATGGAGGCTTCGGCGCTGCCGTGCTCGCGATAGGAGAGCGGAAGCACCACCAGCGTGGCCAGGGGGAGGGCCACGAAGAAGCCTGCCAAGGTGGGAAGCCGACCGGAGAGCCATGAGGCGAAGCTGATGACGACCGCAGAGACCAGGAGGTTGAGGACGAAGGTCATCGAGATTCCTCCGGGTCGCGGCGTGGGCGCGGTAGCCAACGTCCAACGTGCGAGCGGTAGGTTTCGTACTGGCTCCCGAACTCGGCAGCAAGGCGTCGCTCTTCGTAGAGCACGATGAAGAGGTGGAAGCACGCGCCGACCACGAGCGCGTAGAGGACGAGCTCGGCCATTCGAAACATCGCCGCCCAGCCCAGGATCACCGTCAAGACGCCGACGTACATCGGATTTCGCGTGCTGTGATAGAGGCCCCGGACGACGAGCCGCTTCGGGGCATCGATGGGCGCGGGCGTGCCCCGGCCGAAGAGTGCGAAGTCCCAGACGCACCAGGCGTAGCAGGCGGCTCCCAGCGCGAGCAGTGCCAGGGCGAACGCGAGCGGGATC